>Ga0129298_10000327_pt1 | contig 18403 bp, 18 predicted proteins | sample I19B2metaG_FD_94707 | JGI IMG/M metagenome (GOLD analysis project Ga0129298, IMG submission 94707) | Lake sediment bacterial and archeal communities from Gulf of Boni, Indonesia to study Microbial Dark Matter (Phase II) - ​I19B2 metaG | ecosystem: Environmental > Aquatic > Freshwater > Lake >... | reverse complement strand
TTTTGTCCCTTGGGCTCTTTGCAGGACTTGAGAAAATGTACCGGGTGGGCGACATAGGGCAGTTTCTGGATGCGGTAGAGGGCAGGCTGGATTATCATTTCAGTAAAAATTTCATATATGAGCCTGCCAGGATGTATTTTGAAAAGGCGGACAGGATATTTCTGGAGTTCCTGTACAATTTGCGGGATACACGGCAGGATGATTTTACGGGCAATACGGCATTTATCAACGGACAGGAAACGGATAGGCTCTTGGATTTCACGTGGCAGGACATAAGGCAGATAAGCTTTCACAAGCAGTCAGACCATGTGGCCTTTGTGGATGATATTGATCTCAAAGTGTCTTTGTCTGAAGAAGAAGGTTCACTTCTTCTTCTCATTGATTATTCGGAACATGGAGATTTTCTGACTATTGATAAAAGCTTTACGTATCTCATGTTTAAAGAAAAAGGTCTTATTGCAAAGCTTTCTGAATCAAAAAGGGAGCTCATCATGAATCTGTATCCCTTTAGAAATAATGAAAATAAAGTGGCTTTCCGTATTTCCCCGGCCGAAAAAAGATTTTTTGTGAAAAACTTTCTTGATAGGTTTGGAGATGCTCTTGGAATTACCATGGATAAGGATGTTCAAAAGGCAATTTCAGAAAGCAGCCTTCTATCAAAGGTGTATTTTGATGTGGCTCCCCGGGGTATTGTCTCAAAAGTCGAATTCTGTTACGGAGACAAGGTGATAAATCCCCTGGATGGGATGGAAGCAGACAGGAGCTTCAGGGAGCTTGCCGGTGAGAAGAAAGTCGTTGACGAGCTGAAGGTTTTTGGGTTCAGGGAGAATGGACGGCTGTTCCTTTTGGATGACATTGAGAAAATCATGACGCTTTTGACAGATTACCTGAAGGGGTTGAAAAAGGAGGCTCAGGTCTATTATTCCGAGGATTTCAAGAAGTTGTATGTGAAGAACCTGAGCAGCGTTGACATGGGAATGGGTCTTTCGGAGGACGGGTCTGTCATCCATATGAATATAAACCTTGAGGGCATAACCGATGAAGAGCTTCTGGAGCTTCTCAATGCTATAAGCAGCAAAAAGAAATATTACAGATTAAGAAGCGGGCCAATCATTAATCTTAGCAATGTGGAGAGCAGCAAGCTTATAAACCTGCTAAACAGCCTTGAAATAGACAAAAGCAGCTTGAAGGACGGTCTTTTTGAAATCCCTCTGAACCGGTGCATGTATATTGACAGGTATATGAAGGAAAATGGGATTGATAACGTGTCCGTGGATTCAAGGCTTGGCTGCATTATGAAAAATATGGCAATTCCGGAAGAAATTGAGGTCACTCTTGACAAAGGCCTGGATGGAATTCTACGAAATTACCAGGCAACAGGTGTGAAATGGCTGAAAACCATGGCCGGATATTCTTTTGGCGGCATTCTTGCCGATGACATGGGCCTTGGCAAAACGCTGCAGTCGCTGGTGTTTATCGCATCGGAAAAGAACAGGGAGCTTCCGTGTCTTGTTGTGGCTCCCACATCCGTAGTCTACAACTGGCAGAGGGAAGCGGAGAAATTTGTACCGGGGCTTAAAGTACTTATGATTACCGGCTCCAAGGACAGGAGGACAATGCTCATAAATACCTGCGCTAATAGCGACTTGGTAATAACCTCTTACGGGGCATTGAGGAATGATGTTGAAGACTATAAAAAAGTGAAGTTTTCTTATGTGTTTGTAGACGAGGCCCAGAACATCAAGAACCCCATGACCCTTAATGCAAACAGTGTGAAGAGTTTAAAGGCGGGATGCTGCTTTGCTCTGACAGGAACACCAATTGAAAACAGGCTGACGGAATTATGGTCGATTTTTGACTTCATCATGCCGGGATATCTGTATAGCAGGAGCAAATTCGCAAGCAGCTACGAGGAGCCGATAGTAAGAGAAAGGAATGCAGACAAGCTCAATGAATTGTCTGCCATGATCCGGCCCTTTATGATAAGAAGGTTAAAGAAGGATGTGCTTGGCGAGCTTCCCGATAAGATTGAATCCAATTTCATCTGCCCTATGACCGAGGAGCAGAAAAAGCTTTATGCAGCGTACTACAAGGATTTCAAAAATGAGCTTTTGCCAAGGCTTGATGAGTATGGAATTGAAGGTATTCAAATGGAAATACTGGCGGCGTTGACGAGGCTTAGGCAGATTTGCGCTCATCCGGGCACATTCCTGGAGGATTATGATGGTGGAAGCGGCAAGCTTGAGGCTGCCAAGGAAATTATAACTGAATCAATTGATTCAGGCCACAGTGTGTTGTTGTTTTCCCAATTTACTAGAATACTGAAGATCATAAGGGATGAACTGGAGAGCAAAGGAGTAAACCATTACTATCTGGACGGCACTATGAATACCGAGGAAAGGCTTATGGAAATTGACAATTTCAACAGCGACAGGGAAGCTGTGTTCCTTATTTCGTTGAAAGCCGGCGGAACCGGCCTTAATCTTACGAAGGCAGACGTTGTAATCCACTTTGACCCCTGGTGGAACCCTGCTGTAGAAAACCAAGCCAGCGACAGAGCCCACAGAATTGGACAGAAAAATTCCGTGCAGGTTTACAGGCTGCTTACGGAGGGTACAATTGAGGAGAAGATTGGAAGGCTTCAGGAAAGGAAGCGGGATTTGGCCGAAAGTATTATAAGGCCCGGGGAGAGCTTCTTCAAAGGGCTTAGAGCAGAGGAGATCAGGGAGCTGTTTTGAAACATGGACGATATTTCCATATGCTTTTAAAAAAGGCTACGTACCAATATTCCTTGGCTCGAATTATTGAAACTCACTTGACACTACTTAAAAAGGATCATAAACTTTACTTAGAAGCCATGGTTTTTATTGTAATACTAAAGTAATACTAAGCAACCAGATATAGCCTAAAGCCGTTGAGAATAGCGCATCACAGGATTTTGCAGTTCAAGCCTGCATAACCCTAGCTTGTACAAAGTAAGTATGTTCTCGCGAACGTTATACGTGGAGAGTGTTGCATTGATAGAGAGGTTGTAGAGAATTTTTTATGTTCCCTCAGGCGAAAAAGTTTGGAATAAAGGTGCTGTTTTTTATTCCAAACTTTTTCCTTTCTTAATATTAATTGTTTTTATTGTACATATGCGTTTTTTTCTTTTTAGTAAAAAGGATTGCGCGATTCCATATGACATCAAAAATGTATGGGCCAACCATAGCTATTTTATCCAAATAAACTCTAAAGACTATACGAGCGTCCTGATTATTATCAACTCCGTATGCTTTTCCAAGTGGGTTCCCTGTGCTGTAGGGTATAATAACAACATTGTCTTCATCAGCTTTTCTTGCCATTTTATATACATAATAGTATCCGGCGTTTTCATACCCTTCAGGGAAATATTCTATGGCAGTATCCGGAAATTGAACTGTACTGAAGGCTCCGGCGACTCCATTAAACAGCTCTGCCCCGTAAAAACTTGCATTGGAATATATTGCTTTTCCGGTTCGTTCGTGATTGATGCCATATACTATCACAAAATCATCATCACTTGTTAATTGGAAATCTTCTGTTTTAAAATACACGGCATCTCTATTGTCCCCATAAACATTAACATCCCGCAATATAGCATCATAATTATCAGGAATCCCGATAGTTAAATTCAGATCCACATGATCGTACTCTGTACCTCCATATTTTTTAATAATCTCATTTCGGAGATGATCAAAATCACGCCTGGAGTTAGGGACAACCTGATATTCGGTAATGCCTGTTTCCCTAATTTTAAGGGTTGGTACCGGCCAGGGGGCTAGATTAGGGAGAGGAATTTTAGGTGTAATGCGGAATACCTTAATAAATTTATCAATATTATTAAGATATTGGTTGCCTATATTTTGCTGTGCCCATAATGCGATCCTCATCATAAATATGAAGGTATCCTTTCCCGCTTCCAGTCCCATGTTAACCAGTTCAATAGGGATATTGTCATCATTCATAATGTCCTGGCTATACCCGGCTATACCTAGAGCAGTACGGATTTGTTTGTTTATGTTCCTGTCAGCAGTGCTAATGATGATTGTGGAGCTGTTAAATGCATTTCCAGGCGCTCCCTTTGGAGTATTATCAGTCCAGATGTTATAGTTATTTAATTGGTCACCTAGACTGGCAAAGATTTGGTGGTAAAAGCCAGTATAATCATTACCAGCCGTAATATATCCGCTGTAGTCTTTTTCTGGTTTATTTTCAATAAATCCGAGATAACTTCGAAAGCAATAATACAAGGCAGGAGGAGGTGTCCTTCCAATTAATACAATAGCCTCATCAGGTCGCAGCTTATAGGTAAATCCAGGCGATATATAGTCAATATTGGCTGGATAATTGTTGGGGTTATCAGGACTATATTCTATTGGAGGCTCCTGTCCTTCTGATGGATTCTGGTTGGGGGCTGGCGGAAGGAAGCAGGCTGCATATGGAGCACCTACGTTGTTACCTAAACAAGAGTCAACTTTACCTTCGCTGCACAACTTTAGTATATCTACATAGCTTATTTTTCCTTCCTGAACAATAAAACCCCGTTCTTCTAATATTGAGATAAAATTTCTAGAGCTTTCGTTTTTATCAAAATGGGAGTTACAAATTGGTGTGCTGGCCAAATAGTAACATGGATACATTTTTTGAATATTATATGTATTGGGCGATTTATATATTGGTGTGTTAACGTAATATGGACATGGATACTTAATATACATATTGCTCACTCCTTTCATAGACTTCATAAAATCATATTTTCTTCCCACCAGCCGAAGGCTACTCTGGTCTGTACATGCTCTTTACCTGGAGATAAAAAGAATAAAGCAAAGGAACTCCCGGGAGGAATAATATACATGCCTTGGAAGTCATGCTTTGTAAGTGTTTCGTTCGGTTCCACCCTTCTCACAAATGTATACGTCCCGCCAGTCGGTGTTCTTGATACCATGCTTGCATTTTGGATTTTAACCTTGGGTACGGGTGATGGAGCTATGGATTGGTTCCCGGCGGCAAAATATGTGGATACTTTTGCTTTCCCGGGAAGTACGCTGCTTAACCAGCCTTCAGCAGTTAATGGTGTACTTGCAAAGTTAGAAATAGTATAAGCATTCAAAAACATATTTACATTTGAGTCTACTGGGTTGATCAGTGCTCCCCAGCCATTATAAGAATCCCTGAAGGTTATCATATCTGTTTGACCCAGAAAGTATTCCCCCAGGTACGAATGATAAACAGCATCTGACAATACGATAACCTCTTTGGGCTGCTTTTCTTTTTTCAAGAATGCGAATTTCATAGCTGATCTCCTCCTGAACACAAATAAACTAATTCATCGGATTTTTTCCTCCCACCAGGTCAATACGATTGTTCCAGTGATGTTTTGCTGTCCCGGTGATTTCAGAAGTATTGAAAATGAGCCTCCGGGCGCTATAATTATTGAGCCTCTGTGTGAGTCACTTACAAGGGTGGAATTTGGGGCAACAATTCTACCGAAAATATTCACACCTTTTGTCAGCGGTTCTGTTATATAATCGGCATATTCCATTATGGCTTTTGGCCGTGGAGGTGGAGAAATAGCCTGATTTGATGGAGTAACGGTGGAGGAGACTGTGGCTTTCCTTGGCGACCTGGCGTTCAGCCAAATTTCTCCGGTAAAACTTTGAGGCGAAAAGTTCGTAATAGTAAAAATGTCAAAATAGAGATTAACTCCTGAATTATTTGGATTTATTATACCGCCCCAGGCATCATATTTATTACCAAAATTTAGCGTCCCGGTTTGACCGATAAAATATCTTCCCAACATGGAATTCATTGCGGGACTAGTAATATCTACTACCTCAATGGGCTGTTTTGTTTTTTTTTCGAACATATTATTTCCTCCTGATTGTGCCATCTCTATAGAATATGTTCTTTTATGGCTTTGTGTTAACTTTGACTGATTAATGTAGAATGATAGTCGCGATTCAGTAAATCATATGAGTGTTGAAGAATCTCATAAGGTAATTCATAATATTGAGGGAAAGATACGGGAAGAAATTAACAGGAATGTTCAGGTCATAGCGCAACTTGAGCCTTATAATACAAAGGTTGATGTATAACCCTGCAGTTATTACACAACAATAGAGTTTGACGGGCTGAACAGCTCCTGAAGTCACATTCAGCCCATTTTCAGTTGAGTTATTGCATAGGTGAACTAAAATTCTGTGATTGCTGTTGTTGAATGGCTTGTTTCCCTTTTTCAGTTTGCAGTTTAGCGAATGCTGACGGAAGAAGAATATCGGAAAGCTGTGTGCGGGAGAATCGCATGCACAGTTTGATGAAGAGGAAGGTGGGAAAATTAATTTTCCCACCGACCTACTCTACTATTTACATTTTTATTTAATAATCATATAATTATATGTATATATGATGATATAAAAGGAGATACGAAAAAATGGATGATTTGCTAAACTTATTCAGCATTCTTTCAGATAAAACGAGATTGCGCATTTTACTGCTTCTACTGAACAATGAACTGTGTGTATGTGAAATCTTTGCAGCTCTTGATATGTCGCAGCCGAGGGTATCACGGCAGCTAGCAATCCTCAAGCAATCAAAAATTATAAAAGATAGAAGAGAAGGAAAGTGGATTTACTATAGAATTGATGAGAATGAATATACAAAGCACTTAATGAGCATTCTTTCGCTTTTGCCTGATTGGATGAGTGGTGATGCGGAATTCATCAATGACAAGTTAATGCTTCAGAAAATTTCTACTATTAAAAGCAAGCTTTCAAGCTGTGAATGCTTGTTGACAGGAGGTGAAAAGCTTGGAGAATAAAAGCTGCTGTGGTTCTGATAATAGCGGCCTAAAAGCCAAAACGATAAAGGTCAGGCCTAAAATTAAAGCATCCAACCTCCAGGGCTCAACATCTCTTGTAAAAGAGAAATCCTGCTGCTGTGGGAACTCCCAATAAAGATTCTTCCATACTGGTGACTGCTAATTACAAATTGACCTTCTTTAATAGTTTTAGGCATACTCTTTTTATTAAACCTCATTGCTGCTAACCCTTTTGGGATAACTGATTTTTATGCATATGTGGGAGCTTTATTAATAGGATGCGTTATAACTCCGGTACTGCTTCCCTGGATTCCTGGTAGGGCATTTGCTTGGAAAGGATGGCTTATAGGGTTATTGTGGGCAGTTGCTGTAAATATACTGAATGGGTGGACAATATCACCTTCATTTAGCTTAATCAGAGGGTTGGGATATTTGTTGGTGTTGCCTTCGATTTCCGCATTTTATGCTATGAACTTTACAGGTTCGTCAACATATACTTCATTGTCAGGTGTTTTGAAGGAAATGAAAGTAGCAGTACCTGCAATTGCTTTATCTATAAGCTTAGGGACAATTCTGATTTTGGTTAACAGCTTTTTAAGGCTTTAAGGAGGAACGTTATGAAGAATCGGTATTTGAAAAATGTTGCTACACTAAAGATGGATTCGGATAAATGTACCGGATGTGGAAAATGTATTGAAGTTTGTCCTCACAAGGTGTTTGATTTGCAAAATGGGAAATCCGAAATCATAGACAAGGACGGATGTATGGAATGCGGCGCATGTGCAAAGAATTGTCCGTTTAATGCAATAGAAGTAAAACCGGGTGTGGGTTGTGCTTATGCAATAATAATGGGTTGGCTGACTGGTAATGAACCAAGTTGTGATTGTTCAGGTGGGAACAGTAGCAGCGGATGTTGTTGAAATGAAATTATATGGGGGAATATTTTGTGAACAATGAAAGTAGAGCGAAATTATCTTTTTTGGACAGGTTTTTAACATTGTGGATATTCATAGCAATGGCAATTGGAGTTTTAGGTGGCTACATTTTCCCTGAAATGGCAAAGACTCTGGGGAATTTCAGTACAGGCACAATATCATGGCCGATCGCAATCGGACTGATTGTTATGATGTACCCGCCTCTTGCAAAGGTAAAGTATGAGGAGATAGGCAAGGTTGTACAAAACAAAAAGGTATTTACTTTTTCACTTATTCAGAACTGGATTGTAGGACCCATTTTAATGTTTGGCTTGGCATTATTGCTCCTTGGAGATAAACCGGGTTTTGCAATTGGATTGATTATAATCGGCTTGGCAAGATGTATTGCAATGGTTATAGTGTGGAATACACTAGCAAAGGGTGACAATGAATACTGTGCTGCTTTGGTGGCTTTGAACTCCATATTTCAGATACTCCTTTATACTGTTTATATCTATTTGTTTGCTACACTTGTTCCCAAATGGCTGGGCCTTTCATGGGGAGGGCAAATCATAGAGGTTTCGATGTGGGAAGTAGCAAAAAGCGTTCTTATTTATTTAGGAATACCTTTTGCCGCAGGATTTATAACAAGGTTTGGATTGATAAGGAACAAGACAAAAGAGTGGTATGAAAAAGTCTTTATACCTATGATTTCTCCGTTAGCATTGGCGGCACTTTTGTACACAATTGTAATCATGTTTATTACTAAAGGGGAACAAATCATTGAAAATCCCATTGATGTTATTAGAATTGCAATTCCACTTCTAATATATTTTGCAGTCATGTTTTTTGTAAGTTTCTATATGTCATTCAGAGGTGGCTTTAAATATGATCAGACAGTAACTTTGGCTTTTACGGCAGCAAGTAATAATTTCGAATTGGCAATAGCTGTTGTCGTAGCTGTATTCGGCATTTCTTCCAATGTTGCATTTACTGCTGTTATCGGGCCATTGGTTGAAGTTCCAGTAATGATAGCATTAGTGAATGCCGCACTCTTTTTTAAAGGTAAATATTATAATGAAGACGGTTTGCTAAAACACGGTCTTGAGAAAGGGGTTTAATATATGCCAGAGAAAATAAAAGTTGCATTTGTTTGTGTTCATAATTCATGCAGGTCTCAGATGGCAGAGGCAATCTCCAAGTTAATTGCAGTTGAAAGCTTTGAGGCTTATTCAGCTGGGACTGAAACCAAACCACAGATTAACCAGGATGCAGTTGCAGTAATAAAGGAGCTTTACGGGGTTGATATGAATGATACCCAAAAGTCAAAATTGATTACAGATATACCGCCGGTAGATATAGTAGTAACTATGGGGTGCAATGTGAATTGCCCGTTTCTTCCATGCAAGCATAGAGAGGATTGGGGACTTGAAGACCCAAGCGGAAAAGATAAAAGTGAATTTATAAAAACTGCTAAGATAATTGAAGAGAAGGTCTTAGGCTTGATGAAAAGAATCCCAAGTTTATTACCTTAAAGTACTTCATTTCCAATATGGGGTGGTTGCAGAGCGGTAGTGGGAATAAGCATTGCAAATACAACATAAGATTGGAAGTCAACATATCTCCAGATAACATTAAAACAAATAATCATGTGGTTTGCTCTTTTTAAAGGGATGTCCATGGATAATATAGGTAAAAAATGAAGATAAAAAATTAAATCAAAAAAATTGAGTTGATTAGAAGGTGAATTATGAAAGCAGTAGTGCTATATGAGGATACTGAATAAATTAATTATTCCGCTCCAATTTTATGTTCGTAGCGGAACCGACAAATAGACACCACGTAGTATTAATTGACCTTCCGTTGCTGTAGGTTTATCATCCTTTTGTGCTGTGTAGTCTTTTGGCGAGCTAAAAATTTAAAACTTCTTGCCAAGATGAAACAAAGCCTGATAAAATAGCAATAAAGAGTTGCAAAGGAGTATGATATGGATACTATTGATGGGATATTGAAAGGCTTGAATAATGAAGAAAAGCTCGTTTTCGACCTGATCCAGAAAAAAGGTCCGATTTCCAAGAGTGAGCTGATACTTATTACCGGCATTAAATTAAGTACCCTGAACAGGCTCATGGAGCCATTGGAAAATGCAAAGCTCATTTTGGAAATCGGAACGGGAGAATCTTCGGGAGGACGCAAGCCTGCCTTATATGATGTTAGCAGGGTAACAGGATATGTTATTGGGATTGATATCTCAAGGACCTATACTCAAGTTATTGTTTCCAATCTCAAAGCGGAAATACTATGTAAAGTGCAGTTCCCCATGGATGAAAGCTGTACTCCGGAAATAACATTTACAAAAACGGCTGAAGCTGTGAAAAGCTGCATGCTCTCTATAGGAATAAGCCTCAATGAGTGTATAGGAGCAGGAATTGGGACAGTAGGACCTCTGGACAGGGAAAAAGGAGTCATACTTTGTCCCGAAAACTTTCCAGCCCCGGGTTGGAAAGATGTGCCTGTAAAGGAACTTCTCCAAAAGGAATTGGGACTTCCTGTATTTATTGATAATGGTGCAAATGCAGCTGCTCTGGCTGAGTATCTTTTCGGCGACGGGAGTAATTTCAAGAGCCTTGCATATTTCAACTGTGGTATAGGCATAAGGACAGGGGTTATTTCATCAGGGGTTATTGTCAGGACTGTGAACAGCACAGAGGATGCTTTTGCCCATATTGTGATCGATGTAGACGGGGAGTCATGCAGCTGCGGCAATTATGGCTGCATAGAGTGTTATTGCTCCATACATTCCATATTAAAAAAATTCAGAGCAGAAGTTAAAAAAGGTAGATATTCAGTCATAACAAAACCGGTGGAGGAGATATCATATATCGATATCTGTAAAGCTGCAGAAGGAAATGACAGCCTTTCAAGAGAGGTGCTTGCCGGGGCGGCAATGATTTTTGCAGCGGGACTGGCGAACTACATCAACATGTTGAACCCCGGAATGGTCGTATTAAGCGGACCTTTGGTAACCAATTCAAATTTCTTTTATGATGTTTGCCAGGAGGTTGCCGTCAAGAAAATATATATGAAAGAAAGCAACAGGACAGTATTCAGCAAAGGCGGATTTTTTGGAGACAATGCCATTGCAATAGGGGCGGCTGCGATGGTTGTGGAATACTACCTGGGCAGCAGGGTGCTGGAATAGGTATAACGAAGGTGTTGAGATGGAATTCTTGATGGAAAAGGAAATCGATACTGTAAAAACAAGAGTGGATATACTGATCATACAAATGGTTATACAGATATAAATTAAGAGAAAAATTTCAAGCACTTCTTCCCAAAATGGAAATTATATGATATGATAATTATAAAGAATAAGCTATAACTCTAGTCCGCCAAAATGGGAAAGAAAGTATTTTGCCATTCAGGAATGCTCTAAACACAAGTGGTAGCGCTTTATTGGCTATATGAGGTGAAGTTGCACTCTTGTGTTTATTATGGAACATGAATATTGGCTTTATATGAATGGGATTTTAATTATGTCCTTTTTTACATACTAATGGCCAGAATGGAATAAAGAGAAAGCAGAACTTGAAAAGAAAATTACATTGATAAAATTAATCAGGGGGGAATTCATGTTGAAGAAAAAGTTTAAATTGTTGCTGGAAATTTATATAGCATTTTTTAAATTGGGAAGTATCAGCTTCGGAGGCGGATATTCTATGATCCCGTTGATTGAGCGTGAAGTAGTGGAAGATAAAAAATGGGTGGATAAACAAAAGATTATAGATATTTTTGCGGTATCTGAATCCCTTCCTGGGGCTATCGGTTTGAACTCATCCGCATTTGTGGGATATTCAGTTGCAGGAATTCCGGGTGCAATTTTTGCCTTGCTTGGTAATTTGACTCCCTCAGTCATCATTGTTTTAACACTTTCTGTCGTTTTTATGAAATTTAATAATAATCCTTCAGTTAAATCCGCTTTTAGGGGTATTTATCCAGCGATTGTAGGATTGGTAGCTTATGCCAGCTATAAAATGGGAAAAACAGCATTGGAGGATAAAGCCTGTATAGGTATTATGATTGTGACCTTCTGCTGCTCCATGTTCTTACAAATAGATCCTATTCCGCTTATTGTATCGGGAGCTATTGCAGGAGTAGTCATATCCTCCGTTAAAATGATCATAAAAGCGAGGCGGAATTCGGGAGTTATCATGCAGGAGAAAGAAAAGAATTTTTAATTATAATGTTGGAGATGAACCTTTATGATGATGTTATTCAAATTGGGTCTGATGTTTGCAAAGTTGTGTGTATTTGCTTTTGGCGGAGGGTATGTCATGATACCCAGTCTGATTAAGGCTTCAGAAGCAAATCATTGGGCTACAGCTTCTGAATTGACGGATGTTGTTGCCATTGCCGGGATGACACCGGGGCCTGTAGCTGTAAATGCAGCAGTAGGCTTTGGTTATAAGGTTGCAGGCTTTCCGGGAGCAGTTGCATCATTTCTGGGAATTGCAGTGCCTTGTGCTTTAATAGTCATTATTGTAGCGACATTTTTTTTCAAAATCTATGCTCATCCCAAAGTTAAAGCGGTTCTATATGGTTTAAGACCGGTTATTACAGGGATTATCCTGTATGCAGCCGTCAGTATTGCTTTGAAAAATAGTATCATAGGTGCAGTACCCGGCAAACTGATCGAAAAAGGTTTTAATATCTCAGCTTTAGGTGTGAACCTATTTGAAGTAAAAAGTGTAGTGATTGTATTAACTACATTCCTGTTTCTTAAAAAAACCAAAATACAACCTATTTTTATGATTGTTGGTGCCGGCGTACTTGGAGTGGTAATTTTTTAATCGATCTTCCAGAATTATTCGGACAACTGCTCTTCACAACAAATAAATCTATAGTATGATTATAAGTGCCAATTTACGCAATGTTGATTGGCACTTTGTTTTTTAAGTAATACAGAAGTAATTTGCCTCTAAAGTACTTATTTAACTGTAATAATAAGTATTCTACCCCTGCATTTATTGCTTGGTAAGCCTTTGTGATATTTTACGGTCCCTTACTTTTTACCGCACCAGTCTATATAAGTAAATTAAAAATAAATACATTTAACCATTGTGGAAATAAGTATATAGTATTATAATTATAATTAATATAAGTTTTAATAAATTCAGTAAAAAGCTTGACTACTTATTGTTAAAACGGAAAGAAGTTGAACTGAATCATGCTAAATAATTTTTTTATTAATCATTCTGCAAGGACAGTACATGCTAAAGAAATATATAACCTAATAAGAAAATGCAATAAAATCGCAAAAACAGATCTGCAGGATGCAGCGAGGCTGCCACGCACCACACTGGATAGAACGATAGGAGACCTGCTTTCCATGGGTTTGATTGAAGAAACAGGAATGGGTGAATCATGCGGAGGACGTCCGCCGGTTTTGTACAGGATAAAATCTGATGCTTACTATCTCGTAGGAATAGAACTGTCCAGAACAGTAATAAAGGTTGCGTTAACAGATTTAAGTCTTAAAATCATTAATCAAAGTTGTCTCGAAATTACAGGAGACACAAATCCATCGGATTTATTGGATGAAGTAGCCGATTACATAAAGAATATTATAAGCTTCAAACGAATCGGAGAGGATAGAATTCTTGGCATTGGAGTAGGTGCGGTAGGTCCACTGGACAAGATGAATGGTGTGATTAAGGACTCGAAAGGATTCATCAATGATCAATGGAATGATTTCCCCATCAAACAGTTTCTTCAGAAAAAGCTGAGGCTTCCTGTTGTAGTAAATAATGGTGTAAATGCAGCGGTACTGGCAGAATACTGGCACAATGCCGGCAAAAGCTTTAAAAGCATATTGTATGTTCTTTTGGGAGTAGGATTGCGGTACGGAATGATAGCTGACGGTGAATTAATCAGTGATAAAGCAAACAATGAGGATGCTTACGGGCATATCATTGTGGAGCCCAGCGGCAGGAAGTGTTACTGCGGAAATCAGGGATGTATTGAGAGTTATGCCTCTATTCCCGGGATGATCGAAAGCTATAAGAATCTGATAAGTGGGAAAACATCTTCTCAGAAAAAACGCAAGTCGAAGGAAATTTATTGGGAAAATGTTTGCGAAGCTGTCAACTCCAGGGAAGAGAATGGCATGAAGGTTGTTTCCGATACCGCTTACTATCTTGGTATCGGGCTCGCTAACATCATCAATATTCTTAATCCTGAGCTTGTCATCATTGGAGGAAATGCAATACATGCCTGTGAGCCCCTATATGCAGCAACTGTGTTAGCGGCTAAAGAAAAAATATCTAAATTTCATCCCAATATCGTATTCAGTAGGGGAGTTTTCAATGAGGATGCCGTTGTAGTAGGCTCGGCAGCTCTGATTATGGATTACCATCTGGGTAAGGAAACCGTGTAGCCATTAGCAAACTGCGGTTCTGCCTATATATAAAGCACTATATTGTTCTCTATAATTTTTCAAAGAAGGTAATTTAAATGAACAAGATAAATATAAGCTTGAATGTTTCAAAGATTGTGGAAATCTTCCTAATTTTCTTCAAAATATCCCCTGTTACCTTTGGCGGCGGTTTTGCAATGATACCGATACTGGAGAAAGAAATTGTAGAAAAAAAGAAATGGATGGATCATAAGAAAATGGCGGATATCCTTGCTGCATCCCAGTCGGTACCTGGAGCGGGAGGAGTCAATTCGGCCATATTCATAGGATACCACGTAAATGGGATAGCTGGTGCCTTGGCAGCTATGATCGGTATTGTAATACCGACTTTTGTAATCATCCTGGTACTTGCTTCCCTCTTTAATTCTATTCAGGATAACCATTACATACAGGCAACGTTGAAAGGGATAAGACCGGTGATTGTTTCCCTCATTGCTGTAGCGGTTATCAAGATGGGTAAGGTTTCCCTTGTAGACAAGATGGCCTAGGCAATATGCGTGATTTTTACCATCATCCTCAATGCGTTTTCAAGACTGAATATCGTGTTTGTGATATTATCGGGAGCCGTGACAGGGATATTGATTGTAAAGGTCAGGGAGAAATTTTCGGGAAAGAGAGAAGGAGAATGATGCAATATATTGATATTCTTGTAACATTTTTTAAAATAGGGTTGATAAGTTTTGGCGGCGGATATTCCATGCTCCCTATTATTGGAAAGGAAGTGCAGGTACATCAGTGGCTTAGTGACAGGCAATTTACAGATGTCATTGCCGTATCCGCCATGTCTCCGGGTCCGATCGCATCCAACAGCGCCACCATGATAGGGTACAGTCTAGATAACGTTGCAGGGGCTCTACTGGCATGCATTGGTGTAACCTTGCCATCACTTATTATTATCCTGATACTTGGGAAATTACTTTTCAAATATCAGGACTATGGACTGGTAAAAGCCGTATTCTATGGTCTCAAACCAACGATAACGGCACTCATCATATATGCAGTGATAAAGTTTACCGTAGCAAATGGAATTATCGGCGGCCAAAACATTGTGGATGTAAAAAGTGTTATTGTCGGCGTATTGGCTTTCGGATTGATGCTGAAAACAAAAGCACATCCCCTCTATATTATTCTTGGATCAGGCATTGCCGGTTTATTTTTGTTCTAAGGATTCAATGAGTTTTAAAACACAAATTCATGGTTCAGTATGAAAAGAGCCCGCAGGAGGTTATATTATGGTTACCAGCCAGGCAATTTATTACATGATACTATCCTTAGTGATTTGCTTTACTTTTCCGGTCCTGTTGTACAGATTTTTTCTGTTGAGGGAAGGAATTTCATTAAAAATTGTAATATTCGGCGCATTTGTTTTTTTGGCAATTCAGGTTGCATTCAGAGTGACTTTATTGAATTATGTTATATATCAGTCGTGGTTTAGCAGTATCAACAACAATATTGTATATACAGGGCTCGTATTAGGCGTTGTAAACAGCTTTTTCGATGAGTTATCCCGCTTTTTCAGCTTTAAGTTTGTATTAAATGATGCACTGGAATGGAAAAACGGAATAGCTTACGGAATTGGTTATGGCGGATTTGAAATGATGGTATTGGCGGGCTTAAGTTACACAGGCAATCTGATACTCAGCTTGATGATACATGCAAGAGTATTTGACAGTGCAGCCGCTTCCATGTTATCCACGGAAAATTTGCAGCAGGTGAAGATGAGCCTGATTCATACGATGCCTGCAGCATTTCTCCTGGGAGGGATTGACAGGATATTTATTATATTCATTCAAATGGCACTAACCTTGGTTGTATTATATGGTGTAATGAACAATAAATATTGCTATCTGCTTATAGCGTTCCTATCTCACTTTTGCATAGATGCTTCCATTCAGATTACAAGTGCAATAAATCCCTGGTTCGGGGCTTTAAATGCATTCGTTTATGGAATGATAAGCTTGATTGTTATCCGGAAATCCAGGTATTTTTTTAGTTGTAGTCATCATTTATTAAGTAGAGTGAATGCAAAATCGAGTGACCTTTCCCGATCCTCCTATGATATTTCTTAACTGCTCAAATAAAGTATGTTTAAATATTGAGTATTTATTTAAAGCTAAAGCTTACATTACAAAATCAGTAAACATAGTTTCAATTTGAAATCGATAATAAAAAACATATACCAAATTCAAAAAATCCTTGAATAAATAAAAATGCATGATAAAGAAAATAATAGGTATGATGGTAAATAAGGCTTTTAATCTACATAATATACAAAAATGAAGGTGCAATATGTTTCGTAAAGTAATAAAAAAAATAAAACTATCAGGTTTTCAGAATAATAAACAAAAAACTTTTAAAGATAAAACTACACAAGATAAAACTACACAAGATAAAACTACACAAGATAAAACTTCAAAAGACACTCAGCCTTTGTCAAAGGATTTGAAAGTAAACCTAAACTCCATAAAGGCTGTTTTTGAAAACTGCAGCGATATTGTAATAAGGGAGTTCAAGATTGGGGTTGAACAGCAGATAGAGGCTTTTCTGGTAATGGTAGACGGCCTTGTAGATAAGATAGCGGTCAATGAAAGCCTGATGAAGTCCCTGATGCTTGATGCACGTCTTGCACAGCCCAACCGGGATATAAATAAGAATAATGCATATATGTTTGTCAAGGAATGTGCATTGTCCGTTGCCAGCGTAAAAGAAGTCAGGTCACTTGAAGATGCGGTTGATGCAATTTTATCGGGAGATGCTGCATTATTCATTGATGGTTCTGATGCAGCCCTTATTGTATCAATCCGCGGCTGGGAAACCAGAGGAGTTGACGAGCCGGACACCGAGGCGGTAGTGAGGGGGCCGAGGGAAGGCTTTGTTGAAACCCTCCGCACCAATACCGCACTTTTGCGGAGAAAAATCAAAAATCCGAATTTGAAATTGGAACCTATGAAGATTGGTAAACAAACCAAAACCGACGTCTGTGTTGCATATATAAAAGGAATTGCAAATGATAAAATTGTCAGGGAAGTCAAGAAAAGGCTTCAAAGAATCGAAACCGATTCCATACTGGAATCGGGCTATATAGAGTCATTCATAGAGGATGCACCATTTTCCCTCTTCCCGACAGTTGGAAACTCCGAAAAACCTGATATTGTAGGTTCAAAAATGCTGGAAGGAAGGGTGGCAATCCTTGTTGACGGGACACCTTTTGTGCTGACTGTACCCCATTTATTTGTAGAAGCTTTTCAGAGCAGCGAGGACTACTATTCACGTCCATTTTATGCCACATTTATCAGATGGTTAAGATGGCTGGCCTTTTTTATGTCTGTTTTTTTACCTGCCATGTATGTTGCCGTTGTCACTTTTCACCAGGAATTGCTGCCTCCGGCACTTCTGGTAACTATAGCCGCTGCCGGAGAAGGAACACCTTTTCCTGCCTTCGTGGAAGCTTTTATGATGCAGGTTATATATGAAATACTGAGAGAGGGCGGGGTCCGTTTGCCAAGGCCCATCGGACAGGCAGTGAGTATCGTCGGAGCCCTTGTTATAGGAGAAGCTGCTGTTTCGGCAGGACTGATAGGTGCTCCCATGGTAGTTGTGGTGGCTCTTACAGCTATTTCTTCTTTTGTAGTTCCGGCTTTGTCCGATGTAAGTGCACTTTCAAGACTTCTCATACTCATTATGGCAGGAATTTCCGGGCAATTTGGAATCATGCTGGGTATTGCAGGAATCCTTACCCACCTGTGTTCCATTCGTTCTTTTGGTGTTCCCTATACATCGCCACTTGCACCTGCAACTTTTTCCGATATGAAGGATGTCTTTATCAGGGTTCCCTGGTGGGCTATGTTCACAAGACCCCGTGTTTTGGGAGTAAAAAATCCTGTGAGGGAAAAATTTGGCCAGATGCCGAAGCCGCCTGAGGATGACACAAAAAATTAGAGAAAGGAGAAAAGCAGCATGCTGGAAGACGGCAGAATCACCTATAAACAACTTATACTGCTTATATTTATAAGCAGGCTCATTATTCATATTACTTATATGCCGGCTATAATAGAACCTCCGAAAAACCAGGATCTGTGGCTGTCTGAGCTGCTGTCATTGCCTATCATGTTGTTATTTTCGATTCCTGTCTACCTGCTGTGGAATAGGTTTCCAAACCAGACAATCATACAGTAC
>Ga0129298_10000326_pt1 | contig 18417 bp, 15 predicted proteins | sample I19B2metaG_FD_94707 | JGI IMG/M metagenome (GOLD analysis project Ga0129298, IMG submission 94707) | Lake sediment bacterial and archeal communities from Gulf of Boni, Indonesia to study Microbial Dark Matter (Phase II) - ​I19B2 metaG | ecosystem: Environmental > Aquatic > Freshwater > Lake >... | reverse complement strand
TTTTTTACAGAAGTGGCAGGTTTCTTAACACTGCAGGAAGCCAGCAACAGAATTATTAACGGAGGGATTTGATAAAATCTGATCTCAGACATTCTTTCAGTTTATAACAAAAATAGGAAAAAATTGAGTATGATGATAAAGTCAAAATCCATTAACCACAGAGGTCACAGAGAAAAAACACTGAGATCACAAAGGAAATATAATCAGCATTTTAACTTTGTGACCTTTGTGTGAACTCTGTGTTCTCTGTGGTAAAAAATTACTTTTTATATCATTATCAATCTTATGCTATAATAATTACCTTTAACAAATATTATTTTAATAATATGGTAACCAATCATAATATAACACTTTCCTTTGAGGAATTCAGTGATCCGGAAGAGCTTTCCACAGAGGACAGAATTCTTCTTAATGAGGCCATAGCTGCCGCCGCCAATGCATATGCGCCATATTCAGACTTCAGGGTAGGTGCTGCCCTCCGTCTTGAAAGCGGAAAGATATTTAAGGGAGCCAATGTTGAAAATGCTGCCTTTCCATCCGGTATATGTGCTGAAAGGAGTGCCATATCTGCATCAGTTTCAAATTACCCTGACGATAAGCCAAATGCTATTGCCATTGCTGCCTTTAATGAGGAAGGATTAACAGATGAACCTGTAACACCCTGCGGTAATTGCAGGCAGGTTATAGCTGAGGAGGAGTCAAGAAGCAGCACCCGGATTAAACTGATACTGGGCGGTAAAAAGAGAATTTATGTAATTGAAAGTATAGGAACTCTTCTTCCCATGCAATTCAGCAAGAACAATCTGCGGACTAATCTTCCTTAATAATAAGCTGAAATCCTGCTCCGTGAATATTCTTTATATTAAGTGACGGATCATCGGCAAGATATCTTCTGAGTTTGGTAATATAAACGTCCATAGAGCGGGCTGTGAAATAATCGTCCGAACCCCAGATTTTCTTTAATGCCATATCCCTGTTTATCAATTCATTGGGATTTGCAGCCAGCAGCTCCAGAAGTTCTGCTTCCTTAGGGGATAGTTTTGTTTCCATATCATTGAATGTCAGAGTTCTCAGACGTGCATTAAAGGTGAAAAGTCCCAGTTTATAAATATCCCTGGTACCCGACTGAAAATCGCGTCTTGCAAGTATGGCCTTTATCTTTGCCAGCAGGATATCAGTATCGAATGGTTTAGTGACGTAATCATCACCTCCTACCCCATATCCTTTAAGGACGTCCTCTTTCAGCTTTTTAGCAGTGAGGAAAATGATAGGGACCTCATTATTTATCTGACGGATTTCACTTGCAATCGTAAATCCATCAACATGAGGCAGCATCACATCAAGAATACATATATTAAATATGCCCTTTCTGAAGTGATCAAGAGCGTACTTTCCGTCATCAACCCATTCAACGGAGAAATCATTGATTTCGAGGTATGATTTCAGAACTGACCCGAAGCTAAGGTCATCCTCAACAAGAAATATTTTTACAGATTTTGTGTTCATATCAGTTTTCAGGATTAGATGGTAAGTATACTTCAAATTTGCTTCCCTTCCCGGGTTCGCTTAATACGTGAATAGTTCCCTTATGAGCATCAATAATTGCACGGGCATAATTAAGACCCAAGCCGAATCCTTTCACATCGTGAACATTCCCGGAGGTCTGGCGATAAAACCTTTCAAAGATTTTACTCTGAACCGCTTTAGTCATTCCGATTCCCTTGTCTTCCACCGAAAAGACAAATCCGTGATCGACATTCCATGTCCTTATGGTTATCTCAGGTTTTTCCGGTGAGTATTTCACAGCATTGTCAAGAAGGTTGTTTACCAGGTTTGAAAGATGCTCCTGGTCTCCGTAAATAACAGGATCCTGAGAATTGTAAGTTTTTATAACATTACCCTTTTTCTGCTGTATCTGGATATCCATTGTTTCAAGAACATGTTCTATGATTGTATGCATTGAAATATTCTCAAACTTAAACTGAATCTCCTTCTTATCGAGGGATGCAATCTGCAGGATGGTTTCAACCTTTTTATTCATCCTGCTATTCTCCTTTTTAATCATCCCTACAAACTGAAGAACTTTCGTTTCATCATTAATCACTTTAGGATTTGAGATGGTATCAGCGGCGAGTGATATTGTAGCTATGGGTGTTTTGAATTCATGAGTCATGTTGTTTATAAAATCCGATTTCATTTCTGAAATCTTCTTTTGCCTGATAATAAAGTACAGACTGAGTCCGAAAGTAGCAACAATGAACAACGAAAAGGCAAGGGAGCCTCCCAGAAGCCATATTGTCTGGCCAAGAACATAATTAGTCCGTGCCGGAAAAATAACAGAGAGCATTATATCCTGCCTTATAATGTTACCGGGGAAAAGCCTTACTATATAACTGCTCTTTAGGAAATCGCTCTTTGTTGCTTTTCTGAATGTACCGTCCTGCACCTCCCCGTTCCTGATTATTGCATATTCAAATGGCGTCTGAATGCCTGCATAATTAAAGGTTTGTTTAAGGGCATAACCTATCTGCTTATTGTCAAGTTCCAGTGTCTTTTCCCACTGGTAGATCTCAGAAATGAGCTGATCGCTAAGATTATGGAACTCTCCGGCTCTTCTCCGTACCCAATCGAGAAATTCCTTCTGCCTTTCAGGTAATTCCCTTGAGGTGACGCTTCCCTCCTCACCCCTCTTAACAACATGCATTTTACGTGTCTCGTTTTCAGTAGCTACAAGGAGGATTACTGAATCAGACACAACCGAGGTATCGCCGGTAAATACATATGATTTTGACCCATAGGTTATGCTTCCTGTATCAAGTGTTCCTGAATATGCCTGGTTATCAATTCTGACTCTGAATCCGCTGCTGTCAACAGAGGTGTAACTCTGGATACTCAGAAAATTGGATGCTTCTGCCGGATATATTCTCCCCAAAGCAAGGGGGTCAGCCGGCATAAAATTATTGAAGAAATTCATTCTCTGTGACGACTCAATTGCATCTGCAGCATTATAAAGACAGGAAATAACAGCACTGTTGAAATTTTCGTTCCTGATTGCAAATGCATTAACAATCCACCTGGCCTGAACCCATATTATGCCGATTATGGACAATACCATCATAATAATAAGTCCGGTGAATTTGGTTTTATTCATATCACAAATTTAAATGTTATAAGCATCAGTAAGCTATTATTTAACTTTTCCTTAACGCTTATTAACCGGGCATTAACCTTGTACAGGCTTATTTGGCCTAATTTTGAATAAACTTTAACCAATACAATCAAAAGCTATGAAAAGAATTATGATCTTATTTTCAGCAGTAATTGCAATCAGCCTTTTAATACCGCCAGACCTCACCGGGCAGGATATTAAAACGGAAAAAAAGATTAAGATTATTATTGACGACAAGGATGGGGAAAAAGTAGTTATAGATACAATCGTCAGCGGTGACAATGATGTGAAAACATTAACACTGGATGGTGGCAGGATTATTATTATTTCAGAAGATGGAAAAAATCATGAACATGGAGGGGAAAAACATGTTACAGTAACAGTTAATTCAGACGATGAAGCTGCTTCAGAACAGATAGTTACCAGCGATGTCTCAGTCTGGACAACAAAAGACGACGGGGATGGGGAAAAAGTGGTTGTTGTAAAAAAAGTCCCGGGGTCAGATAGTCATGTAGAGAAAAAGACTATGGTATTTGTCACTTCTGACGGCAATGAATCGTCAGTTGAAAAATCAAGGTTTGTTGTTGCAAAAGACGGTATCGTTGTCACCGTTGAAGGAGAAGATGAAGAAAAAACCAAAGAGCTCATGAAAATCATCGAAGAGCATCTGGGAGTTAATAAAAAAGAGGAAGTGAAACAGGATAAAACTGAATCAAAAAAGAATAAGAAGTAACAAGAGGATTTCTACTTTACTGCATCCAGAAAAAGGGGCCAGACATCGCCTTCTGGAAAATGGGCGGTTATAATTACAGGCTCCTTTTTTACAGGATGTAAAAACTCAAGCCTCCTTGCAAAGAGGCTAATGCTTCCATCTTCATTTGAACGCTGAAAACCATATTTAAGATCTCCTTTTACAGGACATCCAAGCTTTGCGAGCTGAGCTCTTATCTGATGATGGCGGCCAGTATGCAATTCAACCTCAAGCAGGTAATATCTTTCAGATCTTCCTTTAATCCTGTAAGTAAGACTGGCTTCTTTTGAGCCCTTTACCTCCTTATCATAAACATAGCTTTTGTTTTGCTGTTCATTTTTTTTCAGAAAATGACTTATTGTAGCTTCCTCAGCAGGAGGACTCTCTTTAACAATAGCATAATAAATCTTTTTTACCTGCCGGGTTCTGAATATCTCATTAAGTCTTTCAAGAGCCTTTGATGTTCTTGCATACAACAGAACCCCGCTTACAGGACGATCAAGCCTATGGACAACACCGAGGTACACATCACCCGGTTTATCATATTTCCTGGCAAGGTATTTCTTTACTTCCCGATCAAGAGAAACATCCCCGCTTTTATCACCCTGCACCAGATCAGATGATTTCTTGAATACTGCAATCAGATGATTGTCTTCGTAAAGTATTTCAACCATTCCAATTCTGACTAATACTGTTCCTTGTCATTGGGGAAGTCCTGTGATCTGACATCATTTATATATGCCTGAACAGCTCCCTTGATCTCAGAATGAAGGTTATGATATCTCCTGAGAAACCTCGGGGAAAACTCCTGGTTTAGCCCAAGCATATCATGAAGTACAAGAACCTGTCCGTCAACTTTTCCTCCGGCTCCAATACCTATAAGAGGAATTTTTAAACTTTTGGTTACTTCCTCAGCCAGATGTGCAGGTATTTTTTCAAGAACAATGGCAAAGCAACCGGTTCTCTCAAGTAGTTTAGCATCCTCCATCAGGCGTTTTGCCTCTTCTGCCTCCTTGGCCCTGACAACATATGTACCGAATTTATGAATAGACTGTGGAGTAAGACCAAGATGCCCCATAACAGGGATACCTGCTGACAGAATTCTCTCTATCGACTCCACAACCTCTGATCCACCTTCAAGCTTAACTGCATGTGCACCCGTCTCTTTCATGATCCTGATCGATGATGCAAGTGCTTCCTTTGAGTTACCCTGGTAGGTTCCAAAAGGCAGATCAACCACCACAAGTGCCCTTTTAACAGCACGCACCACTGAAGCTGCATGATAGATCATATTATCGAGAGTTATCGGGAGAGTTGTCTCATATCCTGCCATTACATTTGAAGCAGAATCTCCTACAAGGATTACATCTATCTCGGCAGCATCAACTATTTTTGCAATGGAATAGTCGTATGCTGTCAGCATTGCAATTTTTTCACCCTTAAGTTTCATCTCATGAAGAACATGAGTCGTTACTCTTTTTACAGACTTGTGTATCGACATTCTATACCATGTTTTGTTTCCGGATGACAAAGTTACTCAATTGTAGCGTATGACAATCTATTCGCACTATTTCTTTTAGGCTGGCAGATAAAGATAAACTGACTGTCGTTTTGTCACATTATTAAAGATCTTAAATGAAAAAACATCACTTACTGTGTGCCATTATTGCAAAAAACAGCAGGAAATAAGTAATGGCATAATGATTGATTATTCCAAGATAAAAACAGCAAAAAATTAAAATAACATAAAATGGGAAAGATAATTGGTATCGATCTGGGAACAACAAACTCATGTGTGTCCGTAATGGAAGGTAATGAGCCTGTTGTAATACCTAACAGTGAAGGAAAAAGAACAACACCTTCGATAGTCGCATTTGTTGAAAACGGTGAGAGAAAAGTAGGAGATCCTGCAAAAAGGCAGGCAATAACCAATGCGAGTAAGACAATCTATTCTATCAAGAGGTTTATGGGAGAAACCTATGAAAAGGTATCGACAGAGATCAAAAGAGTTACTTACACAGTTGTTAAAGGTGATAATAATACTCCAAGGGTAAAAATTGATAACAGGATGTACTCTCCGCAGGAGATCTCAGCCATGATCCTCCAGAAAATGAAAAAAACTGCTGAGGATTATCTTGGATCAGAAGTTACAGAAGCTGTTATTACCGTTCCTGCTTACTTCAGCGACTCACAGCGTCAGGCGACAAAGGAGGCAGGTGAAATTGCTGGCCTCAATGTCAGAAGGATCATAAATGAGCCTACTGCAGCATCGCTTGCTTACGGCCTTGATAAAAAATCACAGGATCTGAAGATAGCTGTATTCGACCTTGGAGGCGGTACTTTCGATATCTCCATCCTCGAACTTGGCGACGGTGTATTTGAAGTGAAATCCACAAATGGTGACACACATCTCGGTGGTGATGATTTTGACCATAAGATTATTGACTGGCTGGCAGAGGAATTCCTGAAAGAGGAAGGCCTTGACCTCAGGAAAGACCCAATGGCACTGCAAAGACTTAAGGAAGCTGCAGAAAAGGCAAAGATCGAGCTCTCCAGCTCTACTACAACAGAGATAAACCTTCCTTATATAATGCCTGTTAACGGTATTCCAAAACATCTTGTAAAAACTCTTACAAGAGCAAATTTTGAAAAGATCTGTGACAGCCTTATACAGAGATGTATTGAACCTTGCAAGATCGCTCTCAGGGATTCAGGATTCTCAATATCTGATATTGATGAAGTACTTCTTGTAGGTGGCTCAACACGAATACCTGCCATCCAGCAGCTTGTTGAAAAATTCTTCGGAAAAACACCATCCAAAGGAGTAAACCCTGATGAAGTTGTGGCAGTAGGTGCAGCAATTCAGGGGGGAGTTCTTACAGGCGAGGTAAAGGATGTCCTCCTTCTTGACGTTACACCTCTTTCACTCGGAATTGAAACCATGGGAGGAGTAATGACTAAACTTATTGAGTCAAACACAACCATACCAACAAAGAAAACCGAGGTATTCACAACGGCAGCCGACAGCCAGCCATCAGTGGAGATACATGTCCTACAGGGTGAAAGACCAATGGCAGCTGGTAATAAAACAATAGGAAGATTCCATCTCGATGGTATTCCGCCAGCACCAAGAGGAGTTCCTCAGATTGAAGTGGGATTCGATATAGATGCAAACGGCATTCTCCATGTAACAGCTAAAGACAGAGGGACAGGTAAAGAGCAGAGAATCAGGATAGAAGCCTCTTCAGGTCTTACTGACGAAGAGATAAGAAGGATGCGTGATGAAGCCAAAGCTAATGCAGAATCCGATCAGAAGGCACGTGAAAGAGTTGAAAAGATAAATACCGCCGACAGTATGATCTTTACAACTGAAAAGCAGCTCAGGGAATTCGGTGATAAGCTTCCGGCTGACAAGAAACCGGCTATTGAAAATGCTCTGGCTAAGCTCAAAGAGGCACATAAATCACAGGATCTTGATGCTATTGACAAGGCCCTTGCCGAACTTAACACAGTTTGGCAGGTAGCTTCGGAAGAGATGTATAAAACTGCACAAAATACCACAGGACAACCTACATCCCAGCCCGGTCCTGATCAGCCCGGACCTCAGAGTAACGCCAAAGGTGGTAATGAAGAGGTAACTGATGTTGATTTCGAAGAGGTAAAGTAATAATAGCATCTGTTATACAATGAAAAGGGGGATGTCTAAAATCCCCTTTTTCTATTTCCACCCCTAAATCCCCCAGGGGGGACTTGAAATCAATCTCTTAGACAAGCCCCCCTTGGGGGGTTTGGGGGTAAAATCGGTCTTTTAAGATAGTCCCTTTATTGTTATCCCTAATATTTGTACTTTTATACTTTATTTCCAGTTCCTGTATATATGTTTACCAGAATTTTTGTAATCATCTTAATTTTCTTCATTCCTTCCTTACTGTTCTGTCAGACTGATACAGTGCTGAACAAAACTGATAAGTCTGGTAAAAAGCAGGGACACTGGATAAAAAGGTATCCTGACAATACTATTATGTATGAAGGTACCTTTAAGGATAATATTCCTGAGGGAGAATTCAGGCGTTACACTGAGTCTGGTATTCTCAAGTCAGTTATCGTTTACAGCAACAAAGGAAGGGAGACTGATGCAACCATCTATCATTCAAATGGGTACATTTCAGCGAAAGGCAAGTATACTGACAGGCGTAAGGAAGGATTATGGCAGTTCTTTTCTGAGTTTACCGAGGGCTATGTTGTCAGCGAAGAAAATTATACATGCAACAGGAGGCACGGCAAGTCAGTAAAGCTTTATCCTGATGGAAATATTGCAGAAAAGATGAATTTTGTTAATGATACAGCTCAGGGTGAATGGATTAAATATTTCTCTGATGGAAGAACGAGTCTTAAATCGAGCTTTCTCAATGGTAAGATCAATGGCAAATTCGAAGCCTGGTTCGATAACGGACAGATCCAGTTTTCGGGTGAATATATCAATGACAAAAGAAATGGCACATGGTTGATCTATGACAGAAACGGTTCTCTGAAATACAAACTGGATTATGTAAATGGTGTCACGAATGAACGCCAGATGGACATTGACTCATCCGATTACCTCGATTCCCTTGAAAAGAATAAAGGCAGGATACCTGATCCTGAGCAAACAGGAAACATATGGTAAGGATTTTCACTTGCATTCTGTTCATATTACTGTCAATTCCTGGTGCCGCCCAGGTTACCCCTTACTATTACAGAGTATATTTCACGGATAAAGGAGATGCCCGCATAAACGATTATCAACCCTTACAGCTTCTGTCTGAGAGGGCTATAGAAAGAAGACAAAAGGAAAACATTGATATTCTCGACTACAGGGATCTTCCGGTTTTCAGCAATTACATAAATGAACTCTCATCAGGGGGATTAACTCTTCACTGCACTTCAAAGTGGATGAACACCGCCCTGTTTAAAAGCAGTATTGTTGTCAACACTGACAGCCTGAAGAATTTACCTTTCATATCAGAAATTAAAACAGTTAAGATTCCCGGTAAAAAAAATACTGGTCAGGATAAACTTGATTTTGTCCTTAATGGATCATCGGAAGATTCATATGACCGGCCTGTCACTATGTTAAATGGTTATTCTCTTCATAATCAGGGCTATTTGGGTAATGGTATACTGATTGCCGTTCTTGACGGAGGTTTTGACAATGCCGAGGAGATCTCTTCTCTGAATGACCTTAGAGACCGTAATGGAATAAAAGCCACCTACGATTTTGTTCAGAATTCTGAATTTGTCTATAATTCAAGTACTCATGGAACTGCTGTACTCTCTGTACTGGCAGGAAGACTGCCCTGGGTAATTGAAGGTACAGCCCAGGAGGCTGATTATCTGTTACTGAAATCTGAAGATGTGTCTTCGGAATTTCCATGCGAAGAGGACTATTGGGCTGCTGCTGCAGAATTTGCAGACAGTTGCGGTGCAGATATAATTACTTCATCATTGGGCTATACAACATTTGATGATCCCTCAATGAGTTATAAATATTCTGATCTGGACGGCAACAAAGCTTTTGTGACAATAGCTGCTGATATAGCAGCATCAAAAGGGATAATTGTTTTTAACAGTGCAGGAAATGAGCGTAATAAATCATGGAAAAGGATAATCTGTCCTGCCGACGGCGACAGTGTCATTGCTGTTGGCGCAGTCGATGGCAATAATAATATTTCTGCTTTTTCATCAGCAGGACCGGCATATGACAGGCGGATTAAACCGGACAATTCTGCAATGGGAGTCGCTGTTCCGGTTCAGACATCAGCAACAACAACATCAAAGGCTAATGGCACATCATTTTCGTGCCCGGTGCTCAGTGGTATGACAGCATGCCTGATGCAATCATATCCGGATGCAAAAAGCACAGATATAATTAATGTTATTAAGGAATCATCCGACAGGTTTAATTCTCCCGATTCATTATATGGTTATGGAATTCCGGACATGGGTGCCGCACTTCTCAGACTACAGGATCTTTATCTTCTGAAACCTGATGGACTCTCGGTTGCTATGCCAAATCCCACCACCGGTGAATTTGAAATAATCTTCAGGGAGCCCTATGAATCAATTGTAATAGAGATTTTTACCACTTCAGGCAAAATAATCTGGAAAAGGGAAATCGATACTTTTGCAGGAAGGATTCTTAAAATAAATGAACTTGTGAACAGGGAGCAGGGATTATATATTGTCAGAATAAGCACTCCTGATGCTAAAATAATACATAAGATTATAAAACTCAGAAACTGAAAATGACCGGAAGATTGTCCCTATCGGAATTGCAGATGGTTATCAGGGATTCACTTTACCTCTCATTACCTGATTTTTATTGGGTTGTGGCTGAAATTTCTGAGATCAAACAAAACTACTCGGGTCATTGCTACCTTGAACTTATTGAAAAACAATCAGATGAAACCAGCATTAAGGCAAGGATAAAAGCTGTAATCTGGAGCAGCCGCTTTGGTTTTATCAGGTCATTTTTTGAAAATGCCACTGGAGAGACACTCAGAGAAGGATTCAAAATTCTCGTAAAGGCAAAGATCGAATATCATGAGTTATACGGATTAAGCCTTGTCATTACAGATATAGATCCTTCATATACTGCTGGCGAAATGGCTGCAAAAAGGTTGCAGATAATAAGGAGACTTGAACAGGAAGGTGTTTTCGGCATGAACAGGGAGCTTGAAATTCCAGCTGTACCTCAAAGGATTGCAATAATATCATCACGTAATGCTGCCGGCTATACTGACTTCATGAATCACCTCAGGGATAACAGCTATGGATACGTTTTCTATACGGCCCTTTTTGATTCTGTAATGCAGGGGAATGATACTGAACAAAGCATAATAAGTGCATTCGAAAGGATAGCTTTAAATATAAATAAATTTGATGTAGTCGTAATAATAAGAGGAGGAGGTTCTCAAACAGATCTGAGCTGGTTCGATAATTACAATATTGCATATTATGTAACACAGTTCCCGCTTCCTGTAATTACAGGTATCGGACATGAAAAGGACTTATCCGTTACAGATATGGTAGCCTGCAGGTCGCTTAAAACACCTACTGCGGTGGCAGACTTTCTTATAGAATGTCTTGTTGAAACAGAAAACCATCTTATAGCACTTGGAGACGAAATAAAGAATCTGTCAAAGGAGATTCTTGATGATTACAAAGAGCGCCTTGAAAAAGCAAAAAGTACGATTGGACCGCTTACGAGGATAATGATATCTGAGGTAAGGAAAACCATTTCAGATATTTCAATTGAAATATTAAACCTGGGGAAAGGAAAGATCTACAGAGCCGCAATGATTCTTGCCGGTCATCAGTCAAAACTGGTTTCTGCATGTTTAGCGGGGACATCTGCCAGGGAAACACAACTTAATTTCCTGAAAACGGAATTAAATTTAAATACAGTGGATTTCCTCAAACTAAACAAAAACAGAATGTCGTCTCTGGAAACCAGGCTAAACATTCTGAATCCTGTGAATGTACTTAAAAGAGGCTATACTATTACATCAATAAACGGGAAAATAGCAAAAGAATCGGAATACCTTAAAGAAGGTGATGTTATTGAAACACTCTTCAGTGATGGGGAGGTTTCAAGTCTGGTCACGCATAAAAACAAAAGAAAATTAAAAACATAAAAGCATGACAAAGAAAGATTTTTCATTTAACGAGGCAATTGTAAAAATCGAGGAGATACTGAAAAATATTGAAAGCGGGGAACTTGATGTGGACAAATTATCTGCTGAGGTAAAAAAGGCTTCGGAACTGATTAAACAATGTCAGAAAAAGCTGAAGTCAACTGAAGAAGAGATAGACAGTATCTTCAGGGAATTATCATGAAAAAAACAGGGTCACGCAATTGCATGACCCTATTCCTTGATACCCTAAACCTAAATCCATGAAAAAAACCCTATTACCCTGCTGTTTTCATCCTCTTATACTTAAACGATAAAGTGAGGTTAATTGTTTCAATTTAAAGCATGAATTATTGGGAAACGCTCTTTTTTTTGACGAACAGGCTATTTCTCTACACCAAGGACGTCTTTGAATGCTTTAACGAATGTTTCTTTTGGGAGAGCACCCATAGCCATTTGTGGCTGCCCGGTTGATGGAACAAAAAGAAAAGAGGGTATGCTTCGTATTCCAAACACTGATGCAAGTTCCTGTTCCTCTTCAGTATTAACCTTATAAACATCTAGTTTACCGTCGAAATCCTTTGCAAGTTCCTCAAGAACAGGCGCTACCATTTTACATGGGCCACACCAGTCAGCATAAAAATCAATTATGCAGGGTTTCTCTCCTTCAAATTTCCATTCCTTATTAACTTCATAATTGAATACCTTGGACTGGAATGTCTCTTTTGTCAAATGCTCTACCATTGTGCTTTTTATTTATTTAACATACAAATTGTTTCATTGTTCATACTCAGACAACCTTTATGCCACTATTGCGTTTAATCCATAAGATACCCAAAATTGAGTATAAATTGTAACTTTGTCATGATTATTTTAACAAATTGTCATATCTAGATATGAACATATGTCTTAATGACAAAATATTTGAGACACTCTCCGAGGTTGTTGATTCTGAAAAGGTTGAAGCTTATGTTATAGGCGGTTGGGTGCGGGACTCTGTTTTAAAACTCGAACATTCAGATAAAGACATAGACATTGTTGTTGTCGGAAGTGGCATTGATATTGCCCGTAAAGCAGCACGCAAATTCGGTACAGGGATAAAAGTTTCGGTTTTTAAGAATTTCGGAACCGCCATGTTCAGATATGGAGAGTACGAGATTGAATTTGTGGGAGCACGCAAGGAATCATATACAAGGGGTTCAAGGAAGCCGGTGGTTGAAAACGGCTCACTGGAGGATGATCAGAATAGAAGGGATTTTACCATAAATGCTCTTGCATTAAGTCTCAGTAGTGTAAACTTTGGTGAAATGCTTGATCCGTTTAACGGATTAAGTGATATTGAAAATAAAATCATACGAACTCCCCTTGATCCTGATAAGACATTTTCTGATGATCCCCTGAGGATGATGAGGGCAATCAGGTTTGCCAACCAGCTTAATTTCACTATTGAACCTGACACCTTTTCCTCTATAAAAAGAAATGCAGAAAGGATAAAAATTGTTTCTCCGGAGAGAATGGTTACTGAACTGAATAAAATCATACTGTGCACACATCCCTCAAGAGGTTTTAATCTTCTCGACAGATCGGGATTACTCAAAATTATACTTCCTGCTCTTGATAATCTAAAGGGTGTGGAGACAATCGAAGGTAAAGCTCACAAGGATAATTTTCATCATTCAATAAAAGTACTGGATAATATCAGTATAAAGACAGATAACCTCTGGTTAAGATGGGCAGCATTATTGCATGACATTGCAAAACCTGTCACTAAAAAATATATTCCTGATACCGGATGGTCATTTCACGGGCATGAATATATCGGATCCAAAATGATACCGGATATCTTCCGTGAGCTAAGGCTTCCTCTTAATGAGAAGATGAAATATGTACAAAAGCTGGTTGATCTTCACCTGAGGCCAATAGTACTGTCGCAGGAAATTGTAACCGACTCAGCAATAAGGAGATTACTGTTTGAAGCAGGCGATGATATTGATGATCTTATGCTCCTTTGTGAAGCTGATATAACATCAAAAAACGAAGCAAAAAAAACAAAACACCTTGAAAACTTCAGGAAAGTAAGGAATAAACTTAAAGAGATTGAGGAGAAGGATGCCCTCCGTAATTTTCAGCCACCGGTTGATGGAAGTGAAATCATTAAAGTATTTGGCATAAAGCCCGGCAGGGAGGTCGGAATTATTAAGAATACAATACGTGAGGCTATAATAGAAGGAATCATACCAAACGAACATGATGCTGCCATTAAGCTCATGCTGGAAAAAGGCAGGGAGATAGGCCTCACTCCTGTCGACAAGAATCTCTCATGAATAAATCTACAATTACCGGCAGGTGATCACTGTATCCTCCGTGATATCTGTAGCCCCGGTATGTCGAAAATGGAGATAATCCGGGGTAAACAGGATCTTTTTCCAATAAAAAGCCTGGTCTTAAGATCCTGAAACTCCCGGACGGGATGTACAGACCCGACCCGGAATTAAGAAGTGTCTTTGATACAATAACCTGGTCAATCATTTCCCATGTTCCCCTGTACCTGTATGTACCATCACCTGTTTCAGATAGCTGCACAGTAAGATTTTCAAGTCCTGATCCTGTGTGTACAGAATTTAGAAGTGTTTCAATCTCTGTATCATCAGGTGTAGAATTAAAATCTCCGCATATAAGGATCTTACCTCTTCCGGAAGAGGATTCAAAAACAGAGTTACAGGTATCTGCGATCATTCCGGCGATGGATTTCCGTAAATCATCTCCTGCCAGTGCTCCTCCCCTTCTGGATGGCCAGTGATTAACAAAAACATGCAGAGTATCCGTGTGAATACGCAAGGTTGCAAAAAGCACACTCCTTGTCTGATAACCAGTTCCATCATTTACGGAAGGAATAAGATATCTGTACTTCAGAATTTCAACCACATCCCTCCTGTATATCAGACAGACATCAATACCTCTCCTGTCAGGTGAATCCTCATGTATGATACCATAATCATACTTTGAAAGGTATGTTTCTGATAATAAGTCCTGAATTACCCTGCGATTCTCTACTTCACACATTGCAATTATATCAGGCATGCTCCATTCTCCGGCACTTGCAATCGTCTTATATATTGAATTAAGCTTCCTGTAATAACGGCTGTAATTCCATCTCATCAGCCCTGAGGGAGTAAAATCATCGTCATCCGTGAGAGAATCATCATAAACATCAAACAGGTTTTCGACATTATAAAACATGACCCTGATTCCTTTTGATGTTATCCCCTGTGATAAAATGGATGGAGATAATACAATGAGAAAAAGTGTGCTCAGGCAAATTTTCGAAAACTTTACAGACATATAGCAGCGAAGATTCCCCGGAAAACTGACCGGGAAATAATTATGCGATCTAAAATAACAAAAAAAGGCGAAGTATAAAACTTCGCCTATCTAAATTAAATGTAATTACTAATATGCATTTATCCACCTGTACCGTCGTGCACTCTCCCCAAACTTAACTGCAAGGGATATCTCATGAGTCCCATAGGTTGATGATCGGATATCAGTGAGTGTAATATCCATTGCATATGCAAAATAAAACCTGTCATACTTAAGGCCAATCATTGGAATTATTGCATCACCGGTTCTGTAGGAAATTCCCGCCCAGTAATCGTCCTTATAATAAACCCTTCCGGTAATATCCATCTGGATCGATTTGAAAAGCATATCAGAAGACTTGATAAAGCCTGAAGGTTCCAGAGTCCAGTCATTATTAAGTTCAAACTTTATTCCTCCTGTAAGAAAGAAATGTCCGAGTTCATTTCTGTCAACACTTGATGTATCGCCGAATATAAGATTACCCCTTAGCAGATTAGTCATGGCAAAACCAGCATAATAACGGGCTGTTGTAAAACTTGCCCCAAAGTTGAAATCAGTAACAAAAACAGACCTGTCATACGAATTTATCAGGGGATCGTTTGGTTCAAAAATTTTGCCTTCTGTATTAACAAAATACTGGTAGCCTGTCATGGCGAGTCCGAAGGCAAGGTTATTTGGAATACCCTGTGTTCTGCCCATTGATATATGGTAGGCGTAAGCTGCCTGGAAACCGGTTCTTCTCATGATACCATTATTATCATTGAAAATATATCCGCCAAGTCCGACTTTACCTCCTTTGGTTGGTTTAACCAGTTTTTTCCTGACCGACGTTGACTTTGAGATATAACTATTCTTCAAAAGCCTGGTCTGGAAACTGGCAGCGTAAGTGCTTGGAGCTCCTGCCATTCCCACCCATTGTTCCCTGACAGTAAGGTTGACAGTTGTATAGCCATCCCTTCCGGCAAAAGACGGATTTATCAGAAATCCGTTCATTATGTACTGGGAGTACATTGGAACCTGCTGTGAAAACCCAGATCCAAAAAAGAAGATCAGAATTGCAGTTACTATTATGCTCTTAAGGTGCCTCATTTTTTAGTATCGAAATATAGCATTTTTTATCTAATTATACTTACTACGCCGGATCTTGACTTCGATCCGTCATTCAGATTAAGTATATAGTGGTATGAGTCTGTTGGCAGTAATTTACCGTCAGAAGTCCCATCCCATTCATTATCAGATATATTCTTTGTTTTGAAAACAAGTTTACCCCACCTGTTGTAAACCAGCACCTCTGCATCTGGGAATAATTCAATATTCCTTATTTTCCATGTATCATTAAATCCGTCATTGTTTGGAGTAATTATTTCCTGTGCAATAACACAATCAGCAGAACCAGTATTCTCAAGTTCAATATCGAGAGAAGCAGCACATCCGTTGGCATCCGCAACAACAACACTATATGATCCGTCAGGTATATTTGTTCTGCTGATTCCTGTAAGACCATCTGACCATATTGCTGAATAAGGCTGAGTGCCACCAGAAATTGTAATTGAAATACTTCCGTCAGGAGTATTCGGGCATGATGCAGGAACAGTTGTATGATCAACTGACAGCACTGCGGGTTCTGAAATAGTAACCGGAACATTTGAAGTGCAAAGACCTGCATCACGGACTATGACAGTATAACTACCTGCAGCAAGGCCGCTGAATGTACCGGAAAACTGGAATGCTCCTCCACTGATATTGTACTCATATGGAGGTGTACCTCCTGAACCTGAAATGTTGATGCTTCCATTAGCACCTCCGTTACAGGAGACATTTGTCTGAAGCATAATTGTTCCGGCAAGCGCTGCAGAAGGCTGGGTTATATCTGCTGTTACATTGAAAGTACAAAGATTTCCATCCTGTACAGTAACATTATAAGTACCTGCGGCAAGATCTGTAAATGTACCAGATGCCTGATATGATCCGGACCCGATCCTGTAAAGATAAGTACCGGTACCTCCTGTACCGCTTACAGTAAGAATTCCGGTAGTTCCTCCGAAACAGAGAATATCAGTATGGGACACAACAAATCCACTTAAAGCAGAAGAAGGCTCAGTGACCGTTGCTGTTGTGGTTGCTGTAATTGCTGCTGCATCTCTGACAGTTATGGTGTATGTTCCGGCAGCAAGTGATCCAAAGGTGCCTGAAGCCTGGTATGCACCGCCATCGAGACTGTATTCATAAGGAGTGCTTCCACCAGATCCAGCTGCCGTTAAAATTCCCGTTGAGGTTCCGAAACATACTACGTTTGTCTGGGAAGCTATTGTAACTGAAAGAGGTGCAAGGGGTTGTGTGATTGTCACAGACACGTCGAAAGTACAGAGATTTGCATCCTGAACTGTAACAATATAGTTACCTGCGACCAGTGTACCAAATGTACCTGATGCCTGGTATGATCCAGCATCAAGCTTATACTGATAAGCGCCTGTACCGCCTGAACCAGCTACGGTTACAGAACCATTGCTGCCACCAAAGACAGATACATTAGTTTGTGCTGTTATAGAACCGGAAAGGACAACAGATGGTTCAGTTATCGTGAATGTATAAGTCATAGATGTGCAGCTTCCAGCGTCAGATACAATCACTGAATAAGTTCCTGCGGTGAGGCCGCTTTGATCTTCAGCCAATACTACAACACCATTTCCTGTCCAGGCATATGTATAAGGAGCAGACCCTCCAGAAACAGTTATATCAATGGATCCCGTGGCTGCTGCTTTACACAGGACATCAACCCTTGAAGATGTAACAGTTGGAGTAGTGGATACATTCATTGTTACAGAATTTGATGTGGCCGGTCCACCGCTCTGACAGGTCTCACTTGATGTCAGAATTACATTAACGACATCTCCGTTGACAGGTATATATGAATATGTTGTTGAATTGGCTCCAACATTTGTTCCATTGACCTTCCACTGATAAACAGGTGTCAGGCCTCCGTTTGCAGGTGTGGCAGTGAAGTTGACTGTTGTGCCTGCACAAACAGGATTAGCATCTGCTGCAATCGATACGCTGACAGGTAATACAGGATTGACAATCATAGTGATCTCATTGCTTGTTGCAGGGTTACCAGATGTACAGGTAAGATCTGAGGTCATGATTGCTTTTACCTTATCGCCATTGACGAGTGCATTATTTGAATATGTAATGCTGTTGCTGCCCACATTCACCCCGTTAAGCTGCCACTGGTAAGCAGGGGTAGTACCACCATTGGTCGGGGTGGCGGTGAAGTTAACTGTAGCACCTGCGCATACAGGGTTGGCATCGGCAGAGATTGTTACACTAACTGTATTGGTTGGTGTGACATTGATCGTTCCTGTGGCATTAACTGCCCCGCAACCTCCTGTAAGAAGAATGCTGTAGTTATAGCTGCCTGCTACTGTCGGGGTACCACTGATTGTAATAACATTTGCCGCCCACGT
>Ga0129298_10000325_pt1 | contig 18432 bp, 14 predicted proteins | sample I19B2metaG_FD_94707 | JGI IMG/M metagenome (GOLD analysis project Ga0129298, IMG submission 94707) | Lake sediment bacterial and archeal communities from Gulf of Boni, Indonesia to study Microbial Dark Matter (Phase II) - ​I19B2 metaG | ecosystem: Environmental > Aquatic > Freshwater > Lake >... | reverse complement strand
GGTTTATTTACAAAGCCTGCAAGGACTGAATAATTAAGGAGGTGAAGAATAAATGGAAAAGGAAACCTGTACATTTTCATATTGTCAGAAGCCAGAAGTTACTGAGGTTGAATGCGATCTTCTCATAATGGGCGGTGGTATGGCTGGTTGCGGTGCAGCTTTTGAGGCATGCCGCTGGGCAAACGCTAAAAAACTGAAGGTCGTTTTGGTTGATAAAGCTGCAACCGACAGGAGTGGCGCGGTTGCAATGGGTCTTTCCGCTATCAACACCTATGTCGGCGAGAATAAGGTTGCCGATTACGTGAAATATGTCAGGAACGACCTCATGGGTATCATAAGGGAAGACCTCGTATACGACCTCGGCAGACATGTTGATGATTCTGTCCACCATTTTGAAGAATGGGGTCTACCGATCTGGAAAAAAGGCGATGACGGGTTCTCCATCGACGGACATGAGGCAAAAGAGCTGGGCAAACCCATGCTGAAGGATGGTGGTACACCCTGCAGGTCTGGTAAATGGCAGATCATGATCAATGGTGAGTCCTATAAGGTTGTCGTTGCAGAGGCTGCAAAGAAGGCTCTTGAGACTAACAGGGCGGCTACCGGTATGGCTCAGAACCATTTTGAAAGGGTATTCATTGTGAAGGCTGTAATGGATACAAATGGGAAAAACGTAGCAGCAGCCATCGGATTCAGTACGAGAGAAAACAAGATTTATTCCTTTAAAGCAAAGGCAATGCTCTGTGCTACTGCCGGAGCAGTTAACTGCTTCAGACCGAGGTCAGTTGGTGAAGGTTTGGGAAGAACCTGGTACCCGGTGTTTTGCGCTGGTTCAGGTTATGCCTTTGGCATGCAGGCTGGTGCAGAGATGTCCTTGATGGAAAACAGGTTCGTGCCTGCGAGGTTCAAAGACGGTTATGGACCTGTTGGCGCATGGTTCCTCTTCTTCAAGGCAAAAGCAACTGACAGCTATGGTAACGACTATTGTACTGATAAAGAGTATTTTGACGACGCAGTTGCCAGATATGGAGACTATGCAAAAGGTCTCGGTACAGCCATCAGAAACCATCTGATGATGAGGGCAATGAAGGATGGGAGAGGACCGATCCTTATGAACACCCATACTGCAATGAAAGAGTTCTCCGATAGAATTATTGGTCAACTCGGCGAGAAAGCCGGAGCAAAGAAGCTGAAACACCTCGAGGCAGAGGCATGGGAAGACTTCTTAGACATGGCTATCGGACAGGCATCTCTCTGGGCAGCAAACAATGTCGAGCCTGAGAAGGTTCCTTCCGAGATCATGCCGACCGAGCCGTATCTCTTGGGTTCACATGCCGGCTGCGCAGGGTTCTGGGTAAGCGGCCCTGGCGATCTTCCGGGTACACCGGAACACTACACCTGGGGATATAACAGAATGTCTACCGTACCTGGTCTCTTCATGTCAGGTGACGTTGTCGGTGCATCTGGTCACAAGTTCTCATCAGGCTCACATGCAGAAGGCAGAATAGCAGCAAAGGCTGCAATAGCATACATCCTTGATCATGCAGACTACAAGCCGTCACCAAAGTTGTCCCTTGATGAGATTGCTGCTGAACTCTACCTGCCGTTCGAAGTCTATGAGAAATATAAAGTCTACACAACCGATCCCGGGGTCAACCCTAACTACATTGGTCCAAAAGCACTCCAGACGAGACTGATGAAGATAGCTGATGAGTACTTTGGTGGTTGCGCAACATGGTATATGACATCAAAGACCATGCTCGAAGCCGGTCTCCAGAAGCTTGAGGTACTCAAAGAGGATTGCAACAAAATGGCAGCAGCCAACCTCCATGAGCTCTTACGGTGCTTTGAAAACTACCATAGAATTCTCTCGGTCGAGGCACATGCAAGACACATCCTCTTCAGAGAGGAGTCCAGATATCCTGGCTACTACTACAGAGGTGACTTCAACAAGATTGATGACGCTAACTGGAAGTGTTTTACAAACTCTAAGTACAATGCTGAAACCAACGCCTGGGAATTCAAGAAAGTTCCCTATGTTCAGATGTTCCCGTAGGTAATGTGAGAAAAGGGGAGGGCTAAGCCCTCCCCTTTTCTTTTTTAATTTTCAAGAAAGATTTTTATTGACATGTGTGCTATAATACTCCCCGTTCAATCAGTAAGTTAAAAAGAGATTGTTATATTTCATAACTGTCTCTTTGTGGCTTACTGCCTTTAAGGAGGGTTACTATGGCAGAGAATAAGAAAGTTCTTGTTGTCGGAGGAGGTATAAGCGGACTCACCGCCGCTATAGAGACAGCAGAGGCAGGGATTGATGCTTATGTCGTTGAGAAGAACCCCTATCTTGGTGGAAGGGTGGCACAGATTAACAAATACTTCTGGAAACTCTGCCCACCAAACTGCGGCCTCGAAATACAATTCAAGAGACTAAAAAACAATCCCCGGGTCAAGTTCTATACCCTTGCCGAGGTCGAGGATATCAAGGGCGAGGAAGGTAATTTTGATGTCACCGTCAAGCTGAACCCGAGGTATGTAAATGACAAGTGTGTCGGCTGTGATGCCTGCGCACAGGCATGTCCGTCTTACAGAGAGAATGAGTTTAATTTCGGTATGGATAAGACAAAGGCTGCTTATCTCCCTTTTGAACAGGCATTTCCCTTTCAATATGTTATTGATAATAAATACTGTTCAAAGGACTGTATGAAGGCATGTTTTGATGCATGCAAGTATAATGCGATTGACCTGGACATGAAGCCTGAGACTATAAACCTCAAAGTGGGTGCAATAATTTTAGCTACTGGTTGGAACCCCTATGATATGAGCAAATTAGACATTCTGGGTTCTGGTAAGATCAAAAATGTCATCACAAATATGATGATGGAGAGGTTAGCATCATCAGACGGACCCACAAAGGGAAAGATTGTCAGGCCTTCAGATGGGAAGGAGTTGAAGAACATTGCCTTTGTCCAGTGTGCAGGATCGAGGGATGAAAACCATCTTCCCTACTGTTCTTATATTTGCTGTCTCGCCTCATTAAAACACGCTATGTATGTGAGAGAGCAGTATCCTGATGCAAAAATCCAAATATTCTATATAGATATCAGGACCCCTGGACTTTATGAAAACAGATTCTACTGGAAGATAAAGGACGATCCTAAGGTAATCTTTACAAAGGGTAAGGTTGCAGGGATTACCGAAGAACCTGGGACAGGTGATGTCACTGTCGAGGCAGAAGATATATACGGAGGAGGTAAAATCAAAGCTAAATTCGACATGGTTGTGCTTGCGACAGGAATGGAGTTATCAACAAAGGGGTCAAAAGTTGGAACTAATCTTTCGTATACACCTGATGGGCTTGTAGATGATTCTGCCTTGAAGAAAGGGATATATGCAGTGGGAACACTGAAAAGCCCTGCTGATGTTGCAAGATCAGTTCAGGATGCTACCGGAGCTGTTATTAAGGGCATCCAGAGTGTGAATAGGAGGTAGGGGATGGAAAAAAAGAACGGTGTATATATCTGTAAAGGATGCGGGATTGGGGATTCCATTGATATAGAAAAGCTTTCAAAAGCTGCAAAGAAAGGGGCCATTAAAGAAGAGCAGATAAAAACCCACGATATTTTATGCAGCCCCGAAGGACTCCAATTAATAAAAGGTGATATTAAGAAAGATGGAATTAACACCATCATACTAGCAGCATGTTCCCCCCGTGTTAAATACGAGGAGTTTGATTTTCCCGGGTGTTTAACAGAGAGAGTCAACATAAGAGAATTTGTTGCATGGATGCAGCCACCAAAAACAGATGAAACGCAGAGCATAGCAGAAGATTATGTTGTTATGGGTATTGCGAGAGCGCAAAAAAGTGACCTTCCAGAACCCACTATCCTCGAGAATCTTAGTAGCACCATATTGGTAATCGGTGGTGGCATCACAGGGATGACAGCAGCCATTGAGGCAGCGAAAGCAGGATATCAGGTAGTGCTCGTTGAAAAGGAACCTCAGCTCGGAGGTTTTGCGAATAAATTATATAAAAAGATTCCGACAAGGGATTTCACAGAGCCGATTATTGTTGATACGGATATTGATAAAGTGATAAAAGAGGTCGAAAGCCATCCTAACATTAAGGTCTATAAATCATCTAAGATTGCAAAAACAGTAGGGCAGCCAGGTTTATATGACGTGACAATATCAACAAATGGAAGTTCCGAGACGGTGAAGATAGGAGCGGTTGTAATGGCTACAGGCTGGATGCCTTATGATGCAACAAAGCTTGACCATCTTGGGTATGGAAAATACAAAAATGTCGTGACGAATGTTGAATTCGAACAGATAGCAAAAGGTGGTTCCATTACAAGGCCATCTGATGGGAGGGAGGCAACAAAGGTAGCCTTTATTCAGTGCGCTGGCCAAAGAGACCCTAATCACCTCCCTTATTGTTCTTCTATGTGTTGTGCAACATCTTTGAAGCAAGCAAGATATGTAAGGCAGAACCCTGAAGCATTAGCAATGATACTGTACAAAGACATAAGAACTCCTGGAAGGCTTGAGGCATTTTATCGAGAGGCCCAGAACGACCCTGGCGTTATGCTGACAAAGGGCGATGTCATAGGAGTTTCAGATGCAGGGAATGGGAATATGCATGTTGTGATGGAGCAGTCCTTTTTAGGTGAAAAGGTTAAGGTTGAGGCTGATCTCGTTGTCCTTGCAACAGGGATGGTGCCTACCACACGGGCCCCGCAGGAGTATCTTGACGGATTAACTCAGGCTGCTGCTAAAGGGGACGATGCCAAGAAGGCATATTTAGAATCAACTCCCAAACCCGAGTTCATATTAAACCTTGATTATAGACAGGGTCCTGAACTTCCATCCCTTGAAGGGGCAGCCGGTTTCGCTGACTCAAACTTTATCTGTTTCCAGTATGAAACAAGAAGAACCGGTGTCTATGCTGCAGGTCCTGTAAGACAACCAATGAATATGACAGAGGCTCAGGAGGATGCAGCAGGTGCTGCCTTTAAGGCGATACAGTGTATTGATCATGTTGCAAAAGGTATGGCAGTTCATCCAAGGGCATGGGATCTAACATTCCCTGACCCGCAACTCATCAGGTGCACAGCCTGTAAAAGATGTACAGAGGAATGTCCCTTTGGCGCCATTGAAGAAGATGCTAAAGGTATTCCCACATATATGCTCAACCGGTGTAGACGGTGTGGTACTTGTATGGGTGCCTGTCCTGAGAGGATCGTATCATTTAAAGACTACAGTGTCGATATCATAGGCTCAATGATCAAGTCTATTGATGTGCCGGAGGAGGAGTTCAGGATTCTATGCCTGGTCTGTGAAAACGATGCTTATCCTGCCCTCGATACAGCAGGGCTTAATCGGAAGGCCATAGACCCGAGTGTTCGTTTTATCCCTATGAGATGCCTTGGTGGTATGAACCTCGTATGGATAGCTGATGCATTCTCAAAAGGCATAGATGGGTTTCTTCTTTTAGGGTGTAAGTTCGGAGAAAACTATCAATGTCATTTTATAAAAGGCAGTGAACTTGCAAACACTAGATTCAGCAAAGTCGGTGAGACCCTCGATAGACTCCAGCTCGAGGCAGACAGGGTTAATATGATGCAGGTAGCTATTTCAGAATACGACAAGCTACCGGATATGATAAATGCATTTGTTGAAAGGGTTAAAGAAATAGGGCATAATCCGTTCAAGGAATTTTAGAAAAGCTTAAAGAAATATGACCTAATCCGTTCAAGGAATTTTAGAATAGGATTGGAGGAGATAAATGGAACAAGAGAAAATCCCATCATCGGAATCAAAGGTGGAAAAAGAAACAATACCAACACCTGATGTGAAGTTGGACAATGCAATCGCAGTTTCACCTGATTTGCAATTCGTCAAGGATGTCCTTAAATCTGGAGGAGAGTCATTAAAAAAGTGTTACCAGTGTGCGACGTGTTCGGTTGTATGTAATTTAACCCAAAATGACAAGCCATTTCCGAGAAAAGAGATGATACACGCACAGTGGGGGTTAAAGGATAAACTTTTCGGTAATCCAGATATCTGGCTCTGCCATCAGTGTAGCGACTGCACTGCGTATTGTCCAAGGGGAGCAAAACCAGGAGAAGTCCTCAATGCCGTGAGGAAGATGTCTATCGAGAATTATGCATTACCAAAATTCTTAGGGAAGGCTTTGGGAAGTCCTGGTTTTCTTGTGCCCCTTCTCGCAGTACCAGCAGTTATTTTTGCCATTATTCTTGCTTCTCTCGGTCATCTGAATCTTGCACAAATCCCGCTGAATGAAAAGGGGCAGATATCGTATCACGAGTTCTTGCCTTCTTTATATATTGACAGTGTTTTTGTCCCGATAGCTCTCTTTGCCGTCATTTCCCTTGCCATGGGTATTTCCAGATATTGGAAAGACATGGTGCGCACGGCAGGACCGGTAACGCCGAAAAGGAGTCTTTCGAGCTCTATTACGGCGACTATCAGTGAAATAATATCGCACAAACGTTTTGAAAAATGTACCGTGACAAAGGACAGAAAGTTAGCGCACCTGTTAGTATTCTTCAGTTTTATTGGGCTTGCAATCACAACTGCTTGGGCAGTTTCATACTTGTATGGACCGGCAATTATGCCATTAATCGGATTAAAACCGTTTGGCTGGATGCTTGGCCCATCACCCTACCCATTAACCGATCCTGTGAAATGGCTTGCAAATTTGAGTGCCCTGGCACTTCTGGTAGGCATTACCCTTGTTATAAGAAACAGGTTGAAAAATCAGGAGAAGGCTGGTAAGGGCGGTTATTATGACTGGCTTTTCATTTACATAGTCTTTGCAATCATGGCTACAGGGATACTTTCCGAGGCAGTGCGGCTGGCTAATATCGCAGTCCTATCTTATTTAATATATTTCGTTCACCTTGTTGTTGTGTTTTTCCTGTTTGCTTATGCTCCATTTTCGAAGATGGCACACATGGTTTATAGAGCAACAGCCATGGTCTTTGAAAAGCAATACAGGGAAGGAAGTTAGGGGTAATAACAAAAGCAGCAGGTTAAAGACGCTATGGAAAAGGCGTCGTCCACTAAAGAAAACAAAGGGGGTGAAAGCAGGTATACTATTTATTTTTTGTGTTTTCAGGTGTCAGTATAAATAACTGAAAAGGAGGGGAAATATGAGTAATGTTACTCTTTTTGCTTTAGTGTGCGGTGCAATTGGTATCTTTTATTCTTTGATTACTGCATCCTGGGTTCTCAAACAGGACAAAGGCAGTGAGCGCATGCAGGCGATTTCAGATGCTGTACGCGAAGGTGCAACCGCTTTTCTGAGACGTGAATATACGACTGTTGCAATGGTAGGTGCAGTAATCACTGTATTGTTATTTTTCCTGGGCACATGGACAGCAGTCGGTTTTGTAATCGGAGCAGTGGGTTCCGCTCTTGCTGGTTATATCGGTATGATGGTTACAGTGCGGTCTAATGTCCGTACGACACAGGCTGCATACAAAGGACTTGCTGCAGCGCTGAATGTTGCATTTAAAGGTGGTTCGGTTACAGGCATCATGGTTGTTGGTCTCGGTATTATCGGCTTAGCCGGTTATTACTTTATCGCAAAATCATATGCAGGTGAAAATGCATTCCATGCCCTTGTCGGGCTTGGTTTTGGATGCTCACTGATGAGTGTCTTTGCCCGTATTGCAGGTGGTATTTATACAAAGGCAGCAGACGTTGGTGCCGACCTTGTTGGTAAGGTTGAAGCAGGAATTCCTGAGGACGACCCGAGAAACCCTGCTGTTATCGCTGACAATGTTGGCGACAATGTTGGTGACTGTGCTGGAATGGCAGCAGACCTTTATGAAACATATACAGTTACCCTTGTTGCAGCAATGCTTCTTGCAAAAACTGCTTTTGGACCGGATAGCCCATGGGTTGAATTCCCTTTGCTCATCGGTGGCATTTCAATCATAGCCTCTGTTATCGGGACATATTTTGTGCGCCTTGGCAAGAGCCAGTATATTATGGGCGCTCTTTATAAAGGGTTAGCAGTATCCGGCATCCTGGCTGCGATAGCATTCTATATTGTGTCAGGATGGTTCCTGGGACTTCCCGGTGTCAGCCCTGCTTTTACCCAGATGGGAGTCTTTACAACAGCACTGATAGGTCTTCTGCTCACAGGTCTGATCGTTATGATTACCGAGTATTTTACATCCACCAGTTTTGCTCCTGTTAAGCATATAGCAAAAGCAAGCCTTACAGGCCATGGAACAAATGTTATTGCAGGACTTGCAGTCAGTATGAAATCAACAGGCATGCCTGTTATCGTAATTTGTGGAGCAATAATCTGGGCGTTCTACATTGGAGCCGGAGGTTTTGTCAACGTTACTTCAGAACAGGCTGTAACAGGACTTTTTGCAATCGCCCTGTCAGCAGTTTCGATGCTTTCAATGACCGGTATTATTGTGGCCATTGACTCATACGGCCCTATTACTGACAACGCCGGTGGTATTGCAGAAATGGCAGAACTACCAAAAGAAATCCGTGAAATTACGGACCCGCTCGATGCAGTAGGAAACACAACTAAGGCGGTTACAAAGGGTTATGCTATCGGTTCAGCAGGTCTTGCTGCGTTGGTTCTCTTTGCAGAGTATTCGAGGTCTTTTGGTACAGCGCTTTCTTTTGAACTTTCCAATCCATTAGTATTGGTCGGACTCTTCATTGGTGGTTTGCTTCCGTACTATTTCGGGTCTCTCTTGATGGAAGCAGTCGGAAAGGCTGCCGGCAGTATTGTTGAAGAAGTGAGAAGACAGTTCCGTGAGATAAAAGGAATTATGGAAGGCACAGCGAAGCCAGAGTACGGCAAGTGTGTTGATATCGTAACAAAAGGTGCAATCAGGCAAATGATGGTTCCTGCACTTATTCCTGTAGCTACCCCGATAATTGTCGGTTTGCTTTTAGGCAGGGAGGCACTCGGAGGAGTCCTCATCGGTAGCATCATCACAGGACTATTCCAGGCTATCGCAATGACCAGTGGCGGTGGCGCATGGGACAACGCTAAGAAATCCTTCGAAGTGGGCGTTACCGACGACAAAGGTGTCGTACACAAGAAGGGGAGCGATGGGCATAAAGCCTCTGTCACGGGCGACACAGTTGGCGACCCGTATAAGGACACAGCAGGTCCAGCAATTAACCCTATGATTAAGGTTATCAACATCGTTGCATTGCTGATCGTTCCACTTATCTAAGTTTGCAGATAGCCTAAAAGGCCGACAGACAATTCTGTCGGCCTTTTTTATTCTCAGGACTCACATGACCGATCATAATGAGGATAGGTTATAGGGGGTTTGTGCTAAGATATTAAAACATCGAGATTAAAAAATAATTGAAAAGAGTAAAGTTAGATAAAGTAGATGAACTTTTAAAACTAAGACGGAAAGGATTGAACTAAGATGCCATTACCAAGCATGAAAGATGTAGAACCAACAAAACTGAGCCTGGAAACCAGATTTAGATTCAGGTGCCACAAAGGAATCAAGTGTTTCACGAAGTGCTGCAGTAATATCAATATTCTGCTCACTCCGTATGATATTGTGAGGATGAAAAAAAGACTTAGTATGTCCTCTGAAGAATTCCTCGAGAAATATACTTTTATGGAAATTGATGATAAGTCTACACACCCTCTCGTAAGGCTGAAAATGCTGGGCGATAATGAAAAGAATTGTCCTTTTGTTACACCGGAAGGTTGCATGATCTATACAGATCGTCCTGCAAATTGCCGTTATTACCCTATTGGTCAGGGTACCCTGAGAAAAGGTACGGATGAAGGGCCAATCAATGAGGAGTTTTATTTCTTAATTAGAGAACCTCACTGCCTGGGCTATCAGGAAGACACCGAGTGGACAATACAGTCATGGAGAGATGACCAGGGGGTAAGCCTCTATGATGAAATGAACAAAGAGTGGAAGGAGATTCAATTAAGGAGAACTCCTTTTGCTAAAGAACTTGATAGTAATAAACAGGCCCAGATCTATACAGCAAGCTATGATATGGACAGATTCAGGAGATTTGTATTCGAGAGCAGGTTTCTTGAAGTCTTTGATATTGATAGGGAAGAGATAGAGAAGATAAAAACTGACGAGATTGCATTAATGAAGTTAGGGTTTCAGTATATAAAATATCTTTTAATGCTTGAAGAGACATTAAAGGTGAAGAAAGAATATTCAAAGAATAAATGAGCAATTAACAATTCAAAATTATCATTGAATATTTACTAAAAAGTTTAAAAGTAAAAATGTCTTTTTGTATCAACTTTTGTCATTCCGACGTGCTCGGAATCTCTTTCAGAAAGATCTCGATGCGAGTCCCGAAGCGGGTCTCCGCGCAGGGTCGCTCCGACTTCGCTGAGAGTCGCTTCGACCAGACAAGCTGGAATGACATATAAGAATCATTATTTATGAGTTTATTTTTAATTTGATCATTACACATTGATAATTTTTACTTGTAAAACTTTTTGCCTGATTTTTAGTTATTGGACATTTTTCTTTCGATAAGGAGGTTTATCATGTCAGACATAAAAAAGATGTACAGGACTATTATGGCAGATCATTTCCCTGATGAGATGACAATCAAATTCGGGGATCAGACCTTGATATACAGGAAAAAGACATGGAAGATACCTGATGATAAGACAGGGGAAGTAATCGAAAAAGGGCTTCGTTACGGTGAAAATCCTGAACAAGAAGCTGCACTTTATGAGTTGATTAACGGAAACCTGACCCTCGGAGGTTGCCAGTTTATCCAGCCAGGAAATGGCCTCGTTAGCAGCATTAATGAAGAAGATATGATCCAGGCAGGCAAGCATCCAGGTAAGATAAATTTAACTGACCTTGATAATGGTCTTAATATTATTAAATATTTAATGGACCGTCCTGCAGCGGTAATCTTAAAACATAATAACCCCTGTGGCGCTGCATACGGGAAGACACTGGCTGATGCCTATGAGAAGGCCAACATGGCAGACCGGATGGCAGCTTTTGGAGGATGTCTTGTTGTGAATAGGGCAATGGATAAAAAAACAGCAGAAATGGTCAGTAACAACTACCTCGAGGTTGTGGCTGCGCCTGAGTTTGAAGATGGAACGATAGATATCCTCTCCAGAAGGAAGAACCTGAGGATTATCAGGGTAAACAAAATTAAGGAATTAGAGAAATACAAGACCCTTCGCTTTGTTGACTTTAAATCATTAATTGATGGCGGCATCATAGTCCAGCAATCTCCGATAAATAAAATAAAAACAAGGGAAGACTTCTTACCTGCAAAGGCAACGTATCAGGGGAAAGAATATGTTATAGAAAGAATGCCAACAGAGAGGGAATATGACGATATGCTTTTTGGGTGGAATGTGGAGCAGGGTATTACATCAAACTCTGTAATTTATGTTAAAGATGGTGTGACAATTGGGATTGGAACGGGTGAGCAGGATAGAGTAGGCATTGCTGAGATGGCAGTTTTCAAAGCATATACAAAATACGCTGATGCCTTATGCTTTAAGAGATATGGTATCTATTATAAGGCATTTGAGCTTGATATGAGGAATGGTAAAAGGGATAGAAATTCCCTTATTGAGATAGATGAGGAGACAAAAAAGAATAAAGGTGGACTTATGGGGTCTGTAATGGTCTCTGACGGATTCTTTCCCTTCAGAGATAGCGTTGATGTTGCCGTTAAAGAGGGTGTCTCAGCAATAGTACAGCCAGGTGGTTCAGAAAGAGATTTCGAATCCATAATCGCCTGCAATGAAGCAAATCCAAAGGTATCTATGGTCTTCACAGGCCAGAGGGCATTTAAGCACTGAGGTTTAAAGAAGCTTCCGTAAATATCTAACTATTACTGCCATCATAAATAACACTATTTAGCTAACATCCAATGGAAATCTATGAGGTAATTTTCAATTTTTAGACAATCTTACAGAAATAGTCTAAAATTATAATATGCCTGGTAAAGAAATAGATGGACTCTTCAAGAAAGGGTTGGAAGCTCTTGCCCATGGTAATACACTTTCTGCTCTTTCCTGTTTTGAGAAAGCCATAAATATAGATAACAGTCCTATCATTAGTTCCCACTATGCCTTTTGTATAGCAAAAGCACGAGGACAGGTTAGTAAGGCTATTTCATTATGCGAGGAGGCTATAAAAAAAGAACCCCAAAACTCTCTACATTATCTCAATCTTGGCAGAATCTATCTTATTACTAATAATAAAGAGGATGCAATAAAGACATTCAGGGAAGGCTTAAATTATGAACCAAATCAGCAAATCGTTGATGAATTGAATAGGTTTGGGCCGAGAAAGCCACCTGTTATACCATTTTTAAAAAGGAGTAACCCAATAAATAAGCATCTCGGAATCATACTGAGGAAGAAGAAAAGGCTAAGAATTCGATATGCATTGATACCGTTACTTTCAGTGGTAACTGTGGCATCTATTCTATTTATTCTCTCTCTCCTGGAAAAACAAAATGTACCCTCTCAATCTTCCGAAGATAGAAAAGAAACCCTTGTGGAAACTGAGCATGATACCCTGCATACTCTTGAACTTATCGCCACGGAAACAACCTCAATTGTCATAAACGTAGATGAAGGAGAATCAACGGAGGTGCTTCTCAATCATGGTGAGCGCATAAAGTGGTCTGCAAAAAATGGTTTCGCGTTAAAAATCGGCAATGCTGGCGGGGTCAAATTGATATTCGATGGAAAAGAAATCGGCCCTCTTGGAGAGAAAGGCCAGGTCATAAGTCTAAAACTTCCATCTCCCATAATTTCGAGAAAAGACATGGTCACAATACAGCAGAGGGCTGAGAAGCCAAAGCCTGCTGAGAATAAGCTGGATAATACACCAAAGGCACCAGATCAGGAAATAGAGGCGCCAGAGAAGCAAGAGGAGCTAAAGGAGCCAGAGGCGCCAGAGATGATAGAGAAGATAGAGGAGCCGGATGATGGAGTCAGAAAATAACGACACAGGGGCATTAGGGCTCTGCTTTGTTATTTATTACTTCTTAGTTTAGGTTGACAGTGTAGATTGGTAGGTGTTATCTGCAAATGGACGTTTGACGGCGACCTGGTATCTCTTTCGCTCAGTTTCTTCCTGAACACCGCAGTCGACACCCCATGTCCATATGTGCGTCTTTCACCTGCTTATCAACACCAGAAAAAAATCAATCTTTTGAGGAGTTCATTTAGTACTGAACATCATTGGGATATGGATGAAGGGAGTCTTTCGTGAAAGCTAAGGGGCGCGGCGCTTTTTGCCGCTTCCTATTGAGCGACTTGTTATGCATGGATACATTTTTGCTACGGATTGAATCGTTCTAACACCTTGCCAGGTAATTTCGGCTTTATTATCGCTGGTGCCAGACATTTATATTTGAATGCCTTACAGACAAATTGCCAATTAGTAGAGGCGTTGCTTTCAGAATACCACTATGTTCTGGATTCACCACATACGCAGCTGTTTTCTGGTGCCTTTGATGCAGTCTGCTTACCATTCCAACCATAATAAGCTCCGCAGCCAATAGCTTTGGAGCGACATTCCTCTGAGCTAGCGACTTTCTACTAAAAAGGTCAAGAGTTCTCATAAACTATCTCCTCAAGATATGCTTGTTGAATAGTGCATGACGTTGACGCCGGATCACCTGCGAGCCCTGCCCGACTACCAGGAAGGACTCGCCATAAGGAGAAAATGTTCTGCATTGTTTAGTAGGTAATGTTTCTTGATAAAATTTAAAACAAGTCGTTTAGAAATAATTTTCTTTATGCCTGTTCATGACACTGTAGCGCGAGAATTTTGAAAACGCTTTAACCGTATCTTCTTCCTTGTGAGTCTTTTCAGTATTAATCCTTTTTTCATAACTCTTCAAACTTCTGGTCAGACAACCTATTATGTTCGTTGCAATGTCAATAATCTGTTCCTGTGAAAAATTATTCCTCTTTAAGATGCGGTAAAAAACCCTTGCAACAATTTCTGAACCTTTTTTAGTGTCCTTCGATGCAATATTGATTATCCTTTCAAAATCAGAATTATTCATAACTTTCTCCTCCTCTGTTCATAAGATACATTTTTCAGCGCCTCCGCTTTACGGAGGTTTGACTACGTCGGGAAAAATAAATTTCTAAAAATTATGTATTGTGGAAAAAATTAATAAAATGAAGTGAATTTCCCTTTCCCGTCGAAGTATAAAATATAAAATATTATTAGTCAAATTTCTATATAAAAATTAACATATAAAAAATAGCGTCAATAGGTTTTCATAATTATCTTATTGAATAAGTTTTCTCATTTATAAAATTACTCTTGAGGAACCTCTTTCACTGCTACTCTTATTGGCAAATCCCTATGTAATCGCCATGCCCCAAATGGGCTTTCACTGCTGCCTCATCAACATAGATGGTTTTACCTTTATGACAAATAGCTACTTTTCCGTTTGTTTCGTGAACATTCTCTCCAACTACAGCAGCACACCCAAAACATGAAATCATTGAAATGAAAATGATAGTTTTTGTGAGCAAATTCATACATGCCTCCTTTCATAAATTATTGTTCTTTCATTTTCCTGTCTCATATTTGCCGAAAAAAGCAAATTTACATATATTGATTACCACTACTTACCTTTATCATGTGGTACAATCACTCCGGTGGTGAAATTGTATGACCCTGAGCAGTCTTCAGCAGTAACCGTGATGAGATAGGTTCGTCCCTGAGAGGTGCCTGTTCTTTCGCTGCGCAGATTCAGACTGAAAGCACTCGTAATCTCAAAATCTGGCTCAAAGTGATTCTCGCTGTATACATTGTCTCTCTTTTTGTTACGTTCTATGATTGTGACAGAGTTAATCCCAATTCGAGCAGTTGGGTTATGTACCACGAGACTGGATGTTTCAATGTTTACTGAAATCATGCGGTGGTTAGGTGGCCACAAGACACTTCGAGATGGAGAAATGCTACCAGCAATTGGACGATTATTACAAGGATCACAAACATCTCCAATGCCGTCTCCATCAACATCGGCCTGATCGCTGTTGGAATCATCAGGACAATTATCCACATTACCACAGATTCCGTCTCCGTCGGCATCGTTGTCAGCATCATAGGGACATTCGTCACATTGATTGCCGATACCATCTTGATCAGCATCTTCCTGGCCAGGATTAAAATTTTTTGGGCAGTTGTCGTCGGTATCCGGTATCCCATCATCATCTTCATCAATAGAAGCAGTTCTAAATACTTGGATGCGATTATTACCGGTATCAGACACATAAATATATCCGTCAGGACTAACATTTATGCGAAAAGGAAATGTAAACTTTCCTTCTTCCTTGCCGCATCCTCCCCATTGAGTAAGAAGGACCCCTCCAGAGGTAAACTTTTCTATGCTGCAACGAGACCAGGAAATGACATAGACATTATCGGAGGAATCAATAGCTATGCCAGAGGGCCAGCTGCTGGGCCACTGGGTCAAAAAGTTTCCGTTCGAATCAAATTTCTGAATGCGCCAGTTATACGTATCAGCAACATAGACATTTCCCTTAGAATCCGCATCTATATCATAGGGGTACCTGAACTGTCCGGCTGACATGCCAAACCTCCCCCATTGAGCAAGCAAGATTCCATCGGGTGTAAACTTTTGCACGCTGTGATTTAGCGTATTCGTCACATAAACATGAGTAAAGGGATTATTAAAAGAGTCAACGGAGGAATGTAAGGTTATACCTGAACCAAAGGAGCTTTTGAACCCAAATTGCTTGAGGAATTTGCCATCTTGATCGAATTTTGCAATGCCATTTGCGTCAATGACATACACGTTGCCGTTTGAATCAAAGGCTATATCATACGGAACATAGCACTGTGAAGGATTCTCTGCACCACAGGATAACCATTCAGTAATCGGCACCCCTTGATCGTCGGACTTCTTCACAAGCTTATGACTTCTATCTACTACATATGTATTTCCCGAAAAATCAAAAGCTGCGCCTGAGGGCGACGAGACTGACCATTGTCGTATATATACCGGTGGGTACTCAGCAAATTCAGCGAGGGCGATATCCGCTACAATCAACATAAACGCGATCAATGCTAATGCTGTATTTTTTGATATTCCCTCTGTCCTGTACATGTTTCAACCTCCTTTAAAGGCTGTGCTTTATTTGCACAACGTTTCGTTTATAAAAAAAATCAAAAGCCTACCCCGAAAGGTAGGCTTCAAAATTCTGTCAGCCACTTCGATAGCCCCTCTTTCCTTTACTTTAGGATAGGTAGCTTTGTGTCGCCCAATTCCTCGAGCTTTACCCTTTCGGTGGCTTTCCTATGAGAAATGAGTTGATTCTATTTCATCTTATCCCCCGAAATGCTTCTTGCTTATACTTATAGAACATATCACGTATAAGAGGAAGATCAGTGATTCGAATTACAAATAAGATAACAATCAAACAAAAGTTTTTAATTTTAGAACTTTAACTTACCATTCAGATATGGCCAAGGATTAGTCGATATTTTTCCGCCTATACGGATATTGCCAATATAAAGAGAGCCTTCTACCAAGTTTTTAAAAATTGGATTTTACAAAGGCAAAATCAGTCATTATCATTTTTGTGCAAGTTTCTTTCAAAATCTTGAACTTTTAAATTTATTCCAGATTACAATCTGTTCGTTGCATGCTATAATTTCGACTGAACCATGGAACAGTTATTTGTTTATTTGGGCATCTGGAGCAACAAAGTTTTTTCCTGGAATGATATTTTTGGTCTTTTCCTTTTTATTGCAGGATTTATAATTGGTTTAGGAGCAGTAACTGTTATTGATCTCCATGGATTCTTAGGTAGAAAATCTTCCTATTGGACAGAAGCAACGATACGGACACATAAGATTACAAAACCGCTCATTTGGATAGGTATCTTTTTAGCCATTCTGGGTGGCATGATTACTTATAGGAATATTGGATTTTCAGGCATCGCACTCATTCATACCTTGCTTGCAATTGTGCTGATATCAAACGGAACATTCCTTTCTTTTTGGGTAAGCCCACGTCTTTTGAGAAGAGAGAAAGAGGGAAAAGCAAATGAAATTTTACCTTCTGATTTACAGGTGAAGATTGTAGTGAGTTTTGTTATCTCAGTTATTGCATGGTGGAGCAGCCTATTCTTACTCGTTTGGTATATTGTCGTCCTGAGATAATCATTCTTTAGGAAAGGAATCTCACTTTTTAGGAAAAAGGGCACTCTGTACCCGAGATTTTGAACCTACTTTGATAATGCAAGATTATAATGGTAGTTGCGAAGTTATTTTTTTCTTAGTTTAATTTTTAATTCTCTTGTGCCCTTAATCCAATGTTCTTCAATATGATATTCTTTGAATTTCGTAGCAGCGATCATTTCTTCAGCCTCTTTTTGAGAATAGGTTTGAGGTGGTTTGAATTTTCTGAATAAAGTGAACAGTCTATAGGTTATTTTCTCCAAAAAGGTTAACGAATCTATCCATTTCTTTCTCTCTAATCCTGCAGAAACTCTGGCTGGATCATGAATAAATACTTCTCCACCTGGTTTTAAGACCCTATAACACTCATTTAAAACTTTTATTGGATTTTTTAGCTCATGAAACGCCCCTGTGCTGACAATCATATCATATGAGTTTTCCTTAAACCGTAATTTATTTGCATCTCCTACTTCAAAATGTACTCTATCTCCCACCCCTGCTCTTATAGCATTATTTCTTGCTATCTTTATTAATTTTAGAAGTGGATCAATTCCCTCTATTTGATAATCATGAACTCTTTTTGCTATTTCAATTGGAAGGTATCCTGGTCCTGTTCCAAGATCGAGAATCCTTCTGTCCGTCTCAAGAGAATTAGTCTTTATTTGACTTAGTACAGCAATTACCTCTTCAGCTGTTGGAATATAATAACTATCAATTACCATCTTTGCTGCCTTATCATAAGCTGAAGCTAATAAAACTGGCATCCTCGTACCTATAATTCTCTTTTTCAATTGTTTTTTGATCATTTGTTTCCTATCTTACCTAAAAATAGATGTGAAATGGATATTGAACAAAAAGGTGAAAGGGATAATCTGAAAAATCTCTCAAAATTCAATAGGGTATGAGTTTATGATTGTTTTCGCTTTTTTTCTTCTAATATGTCCCGAGAGAAATAATCTAATATTATGCTTACTTTAAATCTTGACTCATCAGTGTCTCAATTGCCTTGAGGTTGAAGATTGGTGCATGAATTAAACAACCTGAAACAGAAAACCAGTTCACCTCTTCTTCCTGAAGAACTAAACCGCTGCGCGGTGGTTACGAGCCGTCAGCCTTTTCTGGATAAGGTAAAGCTTTTTCTGCGTTGTAGAAGTTAGTCCGTTATTATCCCCCTTGTTGATCAGTCGAAGTCTCT
>Ga0129298_10000323_pt1 | contig 18493 bp, 17 predicted proteins | sample I19B2metaG_FD_94707 | JGI IMG/M metagenome (GOLD analysis project Ga0129298, IMG submission 94707) | Lake sediment bacterial and archeal communities from Gulf of Boni, Indonesia to study Microbial Dark Matter (Phase II) - ​I19B2 metaG | ecosystem: Environmental > Aquatic > Freshwater > Lake >... | reverse complement strand
GCTTTAGACCCCATGGCGGTGCGGCTTGAAGCCGAGTCCGCTGAAAAAGGAATTGTATCGTCATCCCCACTGCAAGCAGCGGGGCTTTCTAACGGGGTAAACCTTAGTCCACAGCACTATAACAGATTTGAATCCTTCCCATTCAATGGCGGCAGTATCGCGGCGAACGATTATCTCCCTTCCCTCATCCACATTGCTTAGCTCCGTGGATTGATATCAGGGACTATTCAACCTTTTCAGAAAAAGTCAAAGTCTCTCGTTTAAGAGGAGAGGGGACGTAGACCAGGTTGATTTCTATCTTTCCCAGGGCCTTTTCCTTGATGGCCATCCTTGGGATCGTGACGTCCAAAGACCCTTCTGTAATACCTTCAGGCGGAAGAGCCTTCCAAAAGGGATTAACCTTCTCAATTTTCTCTTCAGATTTATAAGGGATTGGCTTCCCAGCTTCATCCAGGTATTTGAGGGTGACCCCTTGGATATCCAGGATATCTTTCGATTTATTGGTGATCTTGATGTTACCCTTCAGGCTTGGCGTCTCGACGATCTCTTTAGAAGCTATGTCTACGATCGTGAGGACTTGAAGACCGCTAAGTTCCACAAGAAAATTCTGGCCCTTAAGCTCAGCCTTCGGGGGAACCAAATTCTTTGTGATTCGCTCCTGTTTGGGAGCTTCCACCTTCCGCTCCTTAGCACAACCAAAAATTCCAATGGCCAGACTTAAACCTATCAATATGAAGATCTTTATGAAATGCATACGATGTCCCCCTTTCTCTGGTTAGTGGTTTGTAGAAATATCAGACCTTTAGACTTAGCACCTGCTTTCGCATTTTTTGCAAACTTTTGGTAGATCCTGGTAAGAGGCCCTTCGAAGGTTTATAAAAAAACCCGCAAAGAAGTTGTTTAGAGTTCTTTGCGGGTTTCTCTGACGTCCAAAAAAGGACTCTTTGCAACTAGATTTAGTTTCTTTATACGCTATTCTCTGCTAAAAAGCAAGGAAAATCGTTGCCTTTTAAGTAGGGGGAGGAAGCGCCGCTCAGAGCTTGCCCTGAGCCCTCGCCTGAGACTTCGGCGAGCTCAGTCGAGTCGCTCGGGCCGAAGGCAAGCCTGGGCCGCTTGTCCTGAGGACAGTCGAAGGATCAGGCCAGGGAGTCGAAGGGTTAACTTCCACACTTTAGAGAACAGGTCTCTGTTTTTCTTCCATTCCTTTCTTTTCGTCCACGGTCCCCAGCACTGCCATGCCGCTGACAAAGAAGAGGAGAACCGAGAGGACGCCGGATTGGACACTTCCGGTGATGGCGATCAGAATTCCATAGATCAGGGGACCGAAGACAGAGGCAAATTTTCCCGAAACGGCGAAGAATCCAAAAAACTCAGCGCTGTTGGCCTGGGGCGTGAAGATCCCCTGGAGCGAACGGGAAGTAGCCTGGCTACCACCCATCACAATGGCGACCAAAACGCCCAGGATCCAGTATTCTGTTTTCGGATCCCAGATAATTCCTAACTGAAAAGCCCAGAGGACAATAAGGGACCAGATCCCCAGTGTGATCATGATGGTTCTTTTATTCCCAATGGCATCTGCCAAGAATCCAAAGATCATTGAACCCACAAAGGCGATCCCCTGGACCATCAAGAAAAAGAGGATGAGTTCATTGGTCTCCATCCCCAGAACCTCGGCACCAAAGATAGAGGCCATGACGATCACCGTCTCGATCCCCTCATTATAAATCAGGTAGGCCACAAGAAACTTCGTCAGTTCCCTGAAGGATTTGATGCGACGAAAGGTGTGGAGAAGGCGCTCGTACCCGGCTCGAAAGGAGATCTTTTCAGAATTGCGAAGAACCCCATATTTTCTCTCCCTTAAAAATAGAAAAGTGGGAAGTGAAAAGAAGAACCACCATATGGCTACGGAGAGGAAACAATCCTGGATACTGAAATACGCGACTGGAAATCCGATCCATTCTGGATATTTCAGCATGATCAAATTGATGGCCAAAAGAAGCCCACCGCCAATATAACCGAGCGCCCATCCCAGGCCTGAGATCCACCCGATATTCTGGTCGGTTGAGATCTCAGGGAGGAAAGCATTATAAAAAACGTTTCCTCCGGCAAATCCGATATTGGCGATAATGAATAAGATGGCACCCATCCAATAATCGCCCTCATGGACATAGTACAGGAGTCCCGTAAAGAGGACCGCCGTATAGCAAAAAGCCATGAGGAAGCGTTTTTTCGAACATGAGAAGTCCGCCACAGCCCCCAAGAAAGGAGCGAACACAGCGGAGATGGCCATGCTGACGGAAACGGAAAAGGTGAAGAAGGATGCACCGTGGAGATGATACCCGAAGAGTTCCACCCCCCTCTCCCCTCCGGCTACCACCTTGGCAAAGTATTGGTTGAAGATAACGGCGAGAATGGTTGTGGCAAAGGCTGAGTTGGCAAAATCATACATCGCCCAACCAAAAATCTCTCGCTTTTGAACTGGCATAAAAAGGGGGAAATGTTATTTGGTAAAGGTGAGGAAGCCCGTTTAGTTTATGGTCAAAAGGTTAGGTGTAAGAATTTAAGGACTAATGACGTAACCTTTCAACCAAACTCGCATCTTAACCTTAACCCTTCCCCAAACACTACTCTTCGGCGGCAATAAATGCTGACCTTACGCTATGCTCCATGCGCTATGCTCTCTGCTCGATGCGTCAAGCTCAGACTGTTCTAATCTCCTGACGCATAAAGACGTAATAACAGACTCCGAAGCAGACGAGTGTAATGGCCACAATAGAGATCAGATGGGGAAGGACGATGAGGAGGCTCTCCAAAAATGGGAGGGGACTTTGGAATCGGGTTAAGGAAAGTCTTTCTAAGGGCCCCATCAAGATCAAAGATCGTGTGGTCTTTCTCATGGGATCGAGGATCGTTGAGGTGGCATCTCCATAAAGGTTGATGGGAGAAAAGAGGGATGTGATCCTTTGCACCTGTTCATGCTTGATGATCATCGCCGGGTCCACGCTTGTACCTGTTTGACTGATGGGTGCAACAGCATCCGCTAAGAAACCAGCCCCCAAGCCGACGAAGAATGAGAAAAAGATCCACACCGCCAAGGAGGCCAGAGCAGAGGTGGCTGTGCTCCGAAAGAGCACGGAAAATAGAATCGAAATCCCCAACCAGAAAGAGATGTAAAGAAGGCTCGCGATGAGATAGATGACGAGGCGCCAGATCTCCTCCGAACCTGGGACCACCCCGATCAACCGAAGACCGAGCCCAGAAATGATAAGGACAATGCCGACCAATACAATGGCGATCGTCGTCACGCCTGCAAGGAACTTCGCATTAATGATGCTATCCCGGTAGATGGGCTGAGAGACCAATTTGCTCAACGTTCTCTGAACCCGCTCTCGATTGATCGCATCAAATCCAAGGATGATGCCGATAAGCGGGCCAAAGAAGCCGATAAACTGGACAAAGGAAAAAAGCTTTCCGGTTGAGGTGAAGAGCATCAAAAAGACAAGGGTGGGTTTAGCGATCCCTTTTAGCTCTTCCTGGATAGCCATGGCGACCATGGAGGCGACGATCACCCCGACCATGACAATGAGGGCCGAAATCAGGAGGAACCGCGTGCTGCTGAAGTGGTCCTCCATCTCCTTTTTAAGTATGGTGAAGATCCCGTGCAACTTAAGCCTCCTTAAAGTACCTCATGTAGATTTCTTCAAGCGTGTAATGTTCTTTATCCACGCCCAGCTTCTTCTTGGCCAGTTCCTGAATGGGACCCACTGCGACCAGATCTCCCTTGATCATAATCCCCACACGGTCACATATTCTCTGGACTTGGTCGAGGAGGTGAGAGCAGAGGAAGACCGTGATCTTCTTTTCCTGACCGAGGGAGCGGATGAGATCGAGCATCCGGTTCGTCCCGTCGGGATCCAAGCCAATGGTGGGTTCATCGAGGAAAACAACCTTTGGTTCCTTAATCAAGACCTCGGCGATCCCGAGGCGTTGCCTCATCCCCTTGGAGTAGGTCCCCACTTTCTTCTCAGCCTCTTCAAAGAGGCCGACGACCCTGAGTAACTCATCCATCTTTTTCTTAGAAACCTCATCCGGGATTCGGTTCAATCGAGCGACATAACGGAGATTCTGCCTTGCATCCATATCCTCATAGAAGCCAACATTCTCAGGTAGATATCCAACCCTCTCCTTGACCCGGAGCGGATCCCTTGACGGATCGAAACCACAAACTCGAACCTTTCCCGAGGTCGGTTCAGTCAGTCCAAGGACCATGAGGAGGCTGGTTGTCTTCCCAGCTCCGTTTGGCCCGAGGAATCCAAATACTTCTCCTTCGTCAATCTGGAGGGTAAGATGGTTCACAGCCGTCTGGGTCCCGTAGATCTTTGTCAGCCCTTCAGCCTCGATAATGGGTTGTCTCATCACTTTAACGTCTCCCCAACCAGATGAATAACGCACTCAACCCAGCAATCACAAAGAGGATCACGCCAATGCCAATCCATCCCCATGCTGTGGATGCCTTGACGGTCGCTCTCATTTCAACCGTCTTATCCGATTTTTCTCCGTTCACGATCACCCCTACGGAGTAATCGCCGACCAAGGCCTGCGGGGCTGGTTTCACCGTCACCTCGACCTGTTTCAACGCATTAGGTTCCACGGCATCGATCTTCTCGGGTTTAAAAGTAACATCCCAATTTTCAGGTTTGAAGGAGGAAAAGGTGACATTTCGATTGACCGCAGACCCTGTATTTTTTATGAAAATTGAGAAATTGGCCGGTTTCCCTGCGAAGGCCTCTAAGGAAAGGACGCCGGTGGGTGTTCCTGCGTCGATCTTATAAATGCCTGTAAGGATCACCATCAACCTTGCCTCAGCCTTCTTCTCTCCCGAGGTGACCCTGACCAGGATGGGATGTTCCCCAGGAGAGGCATCCTTCGGCGGACTGACCTCCACAGCTACGGTCTGGCTCTGTCCGCCCTTAATTCTCAGGCTGGAGATGAGTTTCGTTTCGTAGGACGGTTTAAAATTGATCTCCCACTTTTCCGGTCCGACTGCTGCAAGATTGACCGTCCGATCGCTCTCAATCTTATTCATGACCTCAATGGAGAATTCGAAACGAGCATCGGTCTGGCCTCTCAACACAGGATAGGATGTTGTAATTGTGAGGTCCTCCATCCCAGGCATTCGCTCCTGGACGTTCACCGTCAATTTGTGGGTGGAGGTAAATTTGCCGTCCGCTGTCTGAGCCTCAAACTGGAAGTCATAGGTTCCTGGCCCTACGGTCTTCTCAGGTTCTAAGCCCAGGGAAAGATTCCTCGTCTTCCCGTTTGGAACATACATCCCTGTGACCAAGTAACTGGCTCCCTTTAGCGTCGCTTTCCATCCCTTTGCGACAGTCGCGATCTTGACGTCGATCGTCTCATCAGAGCGGCCCTTGTTCTCCAGGGTGAGATCCATCCTGACCGTCTCACCTTTAGAGACGGTTACTCCGGAATATTCTGTATAGACCGCGATGCCACGTTCAGGCCTCAGATCTCTTTTCTCTTCCTGACCCATTGCGAGGGATGAAATGAGCAAAAATAACATTAGAGCAATTAAAGAAACAAAGAGCGATTTTCGACCCCGATACACCCGTTTCATAGACCTACCTCCCCATTACATTCGTAAAGACTCTCTTATTTTCTTATCCGACGTCATAAGAACCGTGGGATTTTTTTGCTCAAAAATGTAACCATTCATCTGAAGCCTGTCAAGTGAAATTATTGAGATTTCTGAAAAAGTCCAGAAATCTCTGTAATCAAGAGAGCGCGAAGTAGTTTTTCAAAGCTCTATTATTATAAAATTTTCGATGCTACCTTCAAACCCATGCCGGTAAGGGTAGAAACGACGATCCCTTTTTTTCCCTTTTGATTCAAGTATTTTTCCAACCCAGCGATCGTAGCAGCCGAAGTGGGTTCGATGAAGTGACCAATTCGACCCATCTCTTTGAGGGCCACCGAGATTTCCTTCTCCGTAACAGTGAGAACCTCTCCATCCGTCTCTCTGATCGCCTCTAATATCTGTCCTCCCCTAACAGGATTTGCAATGGCGATCCCCTCTGCTATGGTCTCCTTCTTCTGTATGGGCAACGTATTCTTCCAACCTCTTTTGAACGCTCGATAGATAGGAGCGCAGGTAGAAGACTGCACACCCACCAGTCTGGGAACCCTTTCAACTTTTCCTGCCTCCTTCAACTCTTTGAAACCGAGATACGCACCTAAGAAAAGAGTCCCGTGCCCGACAGGGAGGACCACCGCATCTGGAGCCTTCCAACCCATCTGCTCCCAAATTTCGAAGGCGAAGGTCTTTGTCCCATGAAGGAAGAACGGATTCCAGCAGTGACTGGCGTAATAGGTTCTGGAGGCGGCCTTCATCGCGGCCTCAGCGGTCTCTTCTCTTGAACCCTCAACCTTTCTTAAGGTGGCCCCATAGGCTTCAATTTGTCCGACCTTTCCTGGAGAGGTCGACTGGGGAACATAGATCTCGCATCCGATCCCTGCCCTGGCACAGTAAGCAGCAATCGCCGAACCGGCATTTCCTGAGGAATCTTCGATCACCCTCTGAACCCTCAACTCCCTTAATTTGCTAACGAGTACTGTGGCCCCACGATCTTTATACGATCCTGTCGGAAAAAGGTAGTCAATTTTTAGAAAGACTCGGTGACCATCGAACGCCGTCTCTTCGAGGGGGGTGAATCCCTCCCCCATGGAAAGGATGTGTTCATCTCGAAGAACCGGGATGGCTTCCCGATATCGCCACAGAGTGGGACTTCTCTTCAGAATTTCTTTGACGGGAAATCTTGGTTTGAAAGAAAGATCAAGAGCGGATCCGCACTCGCATCGCCATATCCTTCGATCAATAGGATAGAATCGCTTGCAACTCGGGCAAAAAAAATGATCCATACACCAAATCGGCCTTGGGCATATTATTTGAGATTCGAAAGTCAACCCTTCGACTCCCCAGCATAAATGCTGAGGCTTGCTCAGGGTTGACCCTGAGCGGCGCTTTGCACCCCGCCCTGAAGGGCGGGGCTTTGCGCCGCCGAATGGGTCAAATAGTTCATTAGTCTTGTAGTCCTACCGTCATGTCATTAAATAAAGGACTACGAGACTAACGACTACAGGACTAAGTGACTATTTGACCACAGGAAACATCACTCGGAGGGTGGTCTGACCTTCCCTTGCCTCCATCTCCATCTTCCCTCCCATCTGCTTGACCAAGCGGGTGGTGATATGAAGTCCTCTACCCCTTCCCTCGCCAAGGAGGTACCGATCCCTATCTTCCTCCCGAATTTGACCGGTATTGGTAATTTCAGCCACTGCCCATGAATCCTTCTGATAGGATCGAATGGAGAGTTCTCCTCCCTTTTCTGGAATGGCATTGCAGGCATTATTGAGGAGGTTGTCCAAGACCCTCTCGATATGAAGGGGGAAGCATTGAATCCACAGAGGGGATTCTAAGTCCCTCTCAATCAAACGGATATTCTCCCGCTTCAACTCCTTGATCGCCTCCTCATTGATCAAAAACCGCCTCCTCAATTTCTCTGTCAGGTCAACCACCTCTTCCCTCCCCTCTCCGTGGAGGGTCAAAGCCAATTCTTGAATACGGGACGTCTCTTTCAAGATGATATCTAACGCTTGGTCGACCTTATCTTTTTTCGTAGCGTAGTCCCCATCCTCCATGATCTTCTTAAGCCGCTTGGCAAACCCAGCAGAGGCAATGGCCGGATTCTTGAAATCGTGGAGGATATCGTCCATCTTCTCCAGCCTCAACCCCTTCATGAGCTCCTTGCCAAAAAAGGTGAAAAGCTCGATCTCCTCGTCCGTAAATCGTCGGTGCTGTGCTTGGGCATCAAAGGCCAAAAAATAGTTGACGACTTCTTTCACCCTCAAAGGGATATAGAGAACCGAATGAATTTGTTGTGTTTCGAGAAATCGCTTGAGATGTGGAGGAAGGAGATGGCTCTTCTCAGGGCGATCGATGAGGATATAGGAAGGATAGATCTTCTCGTCCTCAAACTCACCGAAAGGACCGGCCTGGCTTACAACGGCATCGATGTAAGGTTCTTCCTCCACAGAAAAGACCTTCCCAATGCCATGCTGGATCTCTGGATACCCAGCCTCTAAAACGACATGCTTCCGGTCTTCCATTACAGAGAAGAGGGAGCACCTCTGGACTTGCATGATATCCGCTAATTCAGGAATGACCAAGTTGAAGACTTCCTTCATCTTGACCCCTTCTCGCCTGCCTAACTTCAGGAAGATCTGCTCCACAATCTTATCTTTGGTTACGTTCAATTTCTGAAGATCTACAATCCGCTTCCGAGCAACCACATAACTCACCCTTCTCGAAAGCATCTCCGCAATTTTGGCCTCGAGGGCAGTGAATGTCTTATCCGCATCTCTAAAATAGATCTGGAGACATCCCTCTGTATCCAAATCTTTTATAGAAAAACGGGGAATGGAGATCGGAACCGCCAACATCGAATGGATTCCATTTTTCTGGACCCTCTCCTTATTCCGATACTTCTCCTCCTTGAGGATGTTAGGAACGAAATAGCTTCGACGGGTTTTGACCACCTCGCCTGCAATGGTATCTTCGAAAGGAATGGCAGGCTCTTGATTCTCTTCCAACCAAGGATAAGCGCCAAAGGCAATCATCTCGTCTTTGTGAGGGTCGTAGATCCGTATGCTCGCCGCCTCTGCCCTAAGGAATTCCACCACATTTCTCGCCAAAGTCTGAAGGATTTCCTTCTCCGTTAGAGAGGGATTGATCTCGAGAATGGTTTCCGCCTGACTGATCAGCTGGTCTACATATTGGTAGAGAACCTCCTCTCCAATCATGTCCACGACCGTGGCTACCTGTTCGAGAGGAAGGTCCCACCCCCTCTCCTTCAGACCGCCCTTGACGGATTCGACAAGTTTTGGATCAATCTTGAACTGGTCCATAGATTTCCAGAATTTAAAAAACAACCGTTGCGGATAAATTTATTATAAACCTTTCCTCAATAGTGTCAACTCATAATCCCCCCTCCGCCCCCCTTTAGCAAAGGGGGGTTGGGGGGATTAATAGTTTCGGAAGAAGTAAACCCCGTTAGAAAGGGCGGGGCTTTGACCCCGGCCTCAATAAGGAGCTGATGTTTTCTATTTCTACCATCCCATCCGCAGGATAAATGCTGGGGCTTTCTAACGGGGTAAAGGTTTAACGGGAAGGGGTATCTTCAAACTTTTTGATCAGGATGGTACTATTGACTCCCCCAAAACCAGCAGAGATGGAGAGGCCCGCTCTTACCTCTTTCTCCCTCGCTCTGTTGGGGACATAATCCAAATCACATTCAGGGTCAGGAAATTCATAATTGATTGTGGGATGGATGATCCCTTTCTCAATCGCCAAAAGGACGGCAATGGCCTCCACCCCTCCTGCAGCCCCCATCAGATGGCCCGTCATCGATTTCGTAGAACTGATAGGGATCCGATAAGCCTGCTTGCCGAAGACATCTTTGATCACCTTAGTCTCCACCCTGTCATTTATTGGAGTGGAGGTGCCATGGGGATTGATGTAATCGATCTCCTCTGGATGGAGATCTGCCATCTGGAGGGCGTCCCTGATCGCCTTCGCCAATGCCTTTCCATCAGGGTCGGGGTCGGTAAGATGGTAGGCATCTGCGGTCATTCCAAATCCAACGACTTCTCCATAGATGTGGGCTCCCCTCTTCTTCGCATGTTCCAACTCCTCAAGGATCAACACACCTGATCCCTCGCCCATCACAAATCCATCTCTCGTGCGATCAAAGGGCCTGCAGGCCTTTTGAGGATTTTCGTTTTGTGTTGACATCGCCCTTATGGCATCAAAGCCTCCAAAAACATAGGGGGTGATACAGGCATCCGCTCCTCCGGTGACCATGAGATCTTCCCTTCCACCCTGAATCTCGAGAAAACTGTTGATCATGGCATGGGTGGCCGATGCGCAGGCGGTTGAGACGGCATAGGCAGTTCCGCGAATCGTAAAATAACTCGCCACGTGCGATGTGATGGAGCTCAGATAGATATTGGGAAGGGCGAATGGTGAGATACCTCGCGGCCCTCGTGAGAGAAACCGTTCATGATAATGCTCCAATAAGTCCATCACCTCCCCGCCTATTCCAAGGATGACACCTATCTGAAAGGAGTCCAACCCCTTTAACCGATACAACCCTGGCTGTTCACGGAGGTTTTCTTTCTCATCCCCATTTTTCTGGAGCTCGATGCCAGCATCGTTCAAGGCAAGCCATGTCGCAGCGACCGCAAATTGAGAGGTTCTTCCGAAGTACTTTGAATGTCTCGTTCGATCCACGTATTGAAAGAGGTCAAACCCGTTGACGGGCGCAGCGACCTGACATCGGTATTGACTCATATCCCGATTGGGAAAGGAGATCCGCTGAAAAGAAGATTTGCCTTCGATTAAACTCTCCCAATAAGCCTCTTTTCCAATTCCTACAGGTGTGATCACACCCACTCCTGTGATGACGACACGTCTCCCGTAATTCATCACACCCCTCTCCTTTCCATATTGTCCTGCTATTCTTATCGATTGCTCCTCTGTTTGTCAAGGTCATTTAGAGAGCGCAGAGTATTTTTTCAGAGCTCTCTTGGAGAGCACTGGCCGATTTCGAACGCCATTTCGGGTAATGCCTCACTGAAGCGCGAGTGAAAGATTATAATAGGGCACGAATATCTCCGAAAATCTTATCAAGCGGGTGATCTAAGATTCTCGTTGGCAAAGGTAACTCCCCTCGTGCGAGCATGATCCCCGCAGTGTCCATGGTATTCTTGCAGTTGAGGGACAAGATAAAGTTTCCGCTATAAGATTTTCTCCGACATCCCTGCCCTATTCTGAGAAGTTACCCCTGAAGAGTGAGGCATTACCATTGCGGCAAGAATTGGGTTGACATACATCCCTTTTAGAAATATAAATTTGAGTCAAAGCATCAAGAGCGCCTTTGTGATATCAAAGGATAAAAGGATGAATTGCCTCCTGAAAAGAAATTGGGTTTTCTATCCCCTTCTTCTTCTCTGCCTCTCATCTGCCTGCCTTCCCAGTAAGAAGTTAACAGTCGCTACTACGGCCACGTTGTTAGAAGATGTAGCAAGGTCTTCTTATAAACAATCTGACCTAAGAGTGATCCGTGAAGGCATGCCCGCTTACCTCATGTTGATGGATGGCATGATCGAGGCATGGCCAAGGAATGAGGAGCTATTGATCGCTGCTGCCCAGAGCTACTCTTCTTTTGCCTCGATCTTTGTGGAGGATCAGGACAAGGATTATGCAAAGCTTCTCTTCACACGGGCAAGAGACTATGCCTTAAAATCATTAGAGAGGAGAGGATTGAAGGAGCCCATCCAGAAACCGTTTGAGGACTTCAAGGAGGGCCTGAAGTATCTTGGGAAGAAAGATGTTCCCTATCTTTTCTGGGCAGCCACCTGTTGGGCCAATTGGATCAGGCTCAGCTTAGATTCCATGGAGGCTTTGGCCGAACTTCCTAAGGTGGAATGGATGATGAAAAGAGTTTTGGAGATCGACGAGACATTCTACTATGGCGGTCCCCACCTCTTCATGGGGATATGGTTTGCCTCCAGACCAAAAGCCTTCGGCGGAGACCTCAAAAAGGCTCAAGAACATTTTCTGAGAGCCCTCGAACTCGGAAACGGGAAATTCTTGATGGCCTATGTCTATTATGCAAACCATTATGCCCGGCAGGCGTTAGACAAAGACCTCTTCACATCGATCCTCCAAAAAGTCCTTGAGACTCCTGCAGATATCTCACCAGACTTAATCCTTCTGAACACGGTAGCCAAAAAGAAGGCAAGGGAATTGTTAGACCGAGCCGAGGAATATTTTGAATAGGGGATCAAATATGAACCAAAACCATGCCATCAGAATCTTAGCGTTCAGCTTGTTGGCTTCTCTCTTCTTCATCGCATCAGCCATGGGTGCGGAAAAAAATCTTATCATTAAAGTGGCCACCCTGGCTCCGGAGGGGAGCTCATGGATGAGGACAATCAATCTATTGAACTCCGAGGTGATGAAGAAGACGGAGAACAGAGTCCAGTTTCGAATTTATCCCGGCGGTGTATTAGGCGACGAAATAGATATGCTCCGAAAGATGAAGATCGGCCAAATTCAAGGCGCAGCACTCACCTCAGGAGGCCTCTCCGCTCTGTTCAAGGAGGTCGATGTTCTCCAGATTCCCTTTCTTTTCCAGAAGTATGAAGAGGTCGATGCCATTTTGAAGAGAATGGATCCCTTCTTCAGAAAAGGCTTTGAAGAGAACGGCTATGTCCTCTTGGGATGGTCGGAGGCGGGATTCATTTACTTGATGTCGGTTCTCCCCATCTCCAGTGTCGCTGATCTCAAAAAGGCAAGGGTTTGGACTTGGGAGGAATCGCCGATGTCGAAAGCCATCTTCGACGAGGCAGGGGTGAAGGCGATCCCCCTCTCAGTCCCTGATGTCCTGGTGGGCCTCCAGACAGGACTGGTCGATGTCGTCTATGCTCCTCCAACAGGAGCTATTTCTCTCCAGTGGTTCACCAGGGTAAAATATCTGACCGATGTCCCCTTGGCCTATTTGGCAGCAGCGATTGTTGTGAGAAAGGATACGTTCAAACAGATCTCTCCACTCTATCAAAGTATGATCATCGAGAGTTCCCAACACCATTTCGATCAGCTCAAGATGGTGACCCGTAACGAAAATCGAGAGGCGATCAAGGTGATGATGAAGCAAGGGGTGAAGATCGTTACGCCTTCAAAGGATCAAATCGACGAATTCAAAAGGCTGTCCAATAGAGCCATCAGCCATGTCGGCGGTCAATCCTTCTCCAAGAAAGTTTTGGACGAGGTGACCTCCCTTCTCGAAGGTTATCGAACGGGAGCGAGATAATGGATCGATGGGAACGAATTGATGAGACCATTGATCGAGTTGAGCAGCTTCTCCTCGTGATGTTCCTCAGTTCCATGATCGTCATCGCCTTCTTGCAGATCGTCCTTCGGAATCTCTTTTCTACGGGTTTGGCCTGGGGAGATTCGTTGGTGCGGAATCTTGTCCTATGGGTTGGCTTTATCGGCGCAGCACTTGCGACAAGGGAAGGGAAGCACATTAACATCGATGTCGTTTCCCGATGGATGCCTCCCTTGGGAAAAGGCCTGATTGAGTTCATGACTCGGCTCTTTTCGTTCTTCATCTGTAGCTTCTTGAGCTTTGCCGCATTGAAATTTATTAAGAACGAGGCTCAGATGGGAAGCATTACCTTTCTCGGAATCCCTGCCTGGATCCCCCAGCTCATCCTTCCGGCTGTCTTTGGATTAATGGCCTTTCGGTTTGGACTCCATGCCTTTAGGAACCTTTCCACAATCCTGAAGGGAGACAGAGGATGTGATCAAGGAGAGAAAATTTGATCCTTCCTTTAATCATCACCATCCTCCTGATGCTCCTCGGAGCTCCCCTCTTTGCGGTCATCTGTGGCTTAACCCTCTTTCTATTATTTTCCGGCCAGATCGATTCCTCAGCCTTGATCATCGAGATGTATCGGATGGCCACCACCCCCATCCTCGTCGCTATCCCCCTCTTCACCTTTGCCGGTTATCTCCTTTCAGAAAGCGGAGCTCCGAAGAGGTTGATCAGACTTTCCGATGCGATCTTAGGTTGGCTCCCAGGTGGACTATCAATGATCGCCCTTGTCACCTGCGCCATCTTCACTGCACTGACAGGCGCCACAGGGCTCACGATCATTGCCTTGGGAGGAATCCTCTTTCCTGCGATGTTGCAAGGAGGATATTCAGAAAAGTTCTCCCTTGGATTATTAACCACTTCGGGAACATTAGGCCTTCTCTTTCCGCCGAGCCTTCCTCTGATTATTTACGCCATCGTGGCAAAGGTGAGGATTGACCAACTCTTTCTTGCAGGTGTTCTACCTGGTATCCTTCTTGTCGTCTTGCTTTCCTCCTTCAGTATCTATAAGGCGATTACTACGAATGTCCCTCGAAAAAAGTTTAATCTATCCGACGTGTTCAAGGCTTTAGAGGGAATGAGCTGGGAACTCCCTCTCCCCATTGTCGTCTTGGGTGGAATTTACAGTGGATATTTCGCTGTCAGTGAGGCCGCTGCCATTACAGCGGTCTATGTCCTCCTGATCGAAGTGGTCATTTACAGAGATATCAAATGGAGGGAGCTACCAAAGGTCATGCGAAAAAGCATGGTGCTGGTGGGTGGGCTTTTGATCATTCTGGGTGCAGCCCTTGGTTTGACCAATTATCTGATCGATGAACAAGTCCCAATGAAGATAATGGATCTCATCAAAGGTCATATTACCAGTCCGTTCGTTTTCTTGGTGGTACTCAATCTCTTTCTCTTGGCCGTGGGCTGTATCATGGGTACATTCTCGGCACTGATCGTCGTGGTCCCCCTGATCCCTCCAATCGCTCAAGCCTACGGGATCCATCCCCTTCATATTGGAATCATTATCCTTACCAATCTCGAGATCGGGGCGTCAATCCCACCGCTGGGCATCAACCTCTTTATCTCAAGCATCCGGTTTGAGAAAACGGTGCTCAGACTCTATTGGGCCTCTCTTCCCTTTATTGCCGTCCTCCTCATCGCTCTAGGAATTATCACTTATCTTCCTTGGTTGAGCCTCGCCTTCCTGCGCTAAGGGCATAGAGCTTAGCGCAAAGCGTGAAATCCTTAACTCCATGCTCTCTGCACTATGCGTTCACCGGTTTTATTAGCCTATGAGAGAAATAAGGCTTTCAACTTTTAAATCGGTGTGATCCGAAATGGAATCAAAGTGAGAATCGGCATGGACGAGAATCGCTCTTTCTTTGAGGGCAGAGGCGGCAATGAGAATGTCTGCGTAAGGAATACTGATCCCTTTTCGCTTTAAGTCAAAGGAAAGTTTTGATGAAAGATCCCATAGGGCTCGATCCGATTCAATATAATACAGTGCATCAAGTCTGCTTTTTAAGCGGAGGTATTCCTTCACTGACGTAGTGCCACCGAGTAGCTCAAGCGCTATCATTCCGCATATAGCTACATCACTTTGGACCAACAACTGTTCGACTTTCTGTTTGATAACAGGGTGGAAGTCTTTTTTTAGAGCAAAGAGCCATGTCGATGTGTCAATGAGGATCATTCTATTTCCCCGCTCTGCGTCTCTTTAACTCATCCAGAGAGAGGTCAATGTCAAAGGACCCGAGTTCCCCACGCAAGAGCTCCTGGTTTTTCTTCCTAACCAACTCCTTCAGCCCTGCCTCAATCACTTCTTTTTTCGTCCTCAATTTCGAAGCTTTGAGGGCCTGACTTATGAGTACCTCATCCACAAAAACTGTAGTCTTCCCCATAGACATCTCCTTTTTACATCTTCTAAATACATATTAATATACGTAAGAATAATATGTCAATAGGAAATTTCTTTACGCTTTGCTCTATGCGTTAGTCTTTCAGGAAAGAGAGGATGGCTTGATTGACCTTTTCCGGAGTTTCCCACATGGGGATATGGCCGCTCTTTCCAATCACCTGAAATTTCGAACCTTTAATGGCTTGATGGAGGCCCTCTCCCACAGATGGAGGAAAGATAAGATCTCTTTCTCCCCAGAGGAGGAGCGTGGGTTGGTTAATCTTGGAGAGATAATCTTTTAACTTTGGGGCCTCTTTGGCATTTTTAAAGGTGGAGTAAAGGACCCAAGTGGTCCCTTTGATTTTTGAAAGCTGGTATTGTCGATCCAATATCTTGGGAGTGATGAGTTTAATATTCGACACACACTCATGAAGGATCCATTTAATCGATCTTCTGCTTCGAGTGGCGATGACCAGATGCGGCAGAAGGGGAATATCCTTGATAGCCACCAATGCTCTGAACGAATCATTCCTAACCTGGTCCAAAACATCAGGGGGGATACAGTTGATCAGTATCAACTTCTCTACACGTTCTGGGAAAACAGCGGCCACCGCCCACGCAATCCCTCCACCCATGGAATTCCCGATCAGGGTCGCCTTCTCGATCCCAACACCATCCATGAAATCTCTTAAGAAATGGATGTAGGCTTCCGCCGTATAATGAATCTTTGGCCTGTCTGAAAAGCCATGGCCCAAGAGATCCAAGGCATAGACTCTAAAGGAATGAGAGAGAATTTCGATCTGCTTCTCCCAAACCCACATTCCCGCTCCATAGCCATGAATCAAAATGAGAGGGCTTCCTTCTCCTTTAACAGCATAAAAAATGGTATGTCCTCTGATCTGAATAGTCTGGGGCGTCAAGGACGGGTTCCATCCGATCCGATCTGGTCGTACCAAGGGTTTGCTACGTCCCCACAAAAAAGGCATCAACAAGATGGAAACGATCCATCGGATTCGAATCAACGTTTTTGCTTCCTCCTAAAAATGAATGATCCAGCAATCACCAATTTCCAAGCACCAATGATCAAACAATATCCAATCTTCAAATTCCAATCACCAAAACTTAACATTATGAAGCTTTTGTTTGGTCATTCGGACATTGGAGGTTGGAATTTATTTGGAATTTGGCCTGCCTGCGCGAAGCCCCGCCTCCAGAAGCCTTGCGGAGGGCAGGCGCTCCGGCGAAGGCAGGGATTTGGAAATTGGAATTTAAAATTCTGTAATCTCTCCGCCTGAGATGGGCCTTCGGGTCTTCGTATTGATATCTAAGGTGAAACCTGGTTCGATAATCCCGGAGCGGGTATATCCCCTGTCCTCCCAGTAACCACCCTCCATCTGATCGATGAATTCAATCCTTCCCAACCATTTACAACTCTTATATCCCCAGAGGTTGGGAATCACCATCCTCAATGGTCCTCCGTAGCTTGGTTCGATGGGTTCGCCATTCACACCATAAGCCAAAAGGACTCTCGGGTGTTCTAAATCCTTGCAACTGACGACTGTCGTGTAACCCCCTCCAACAGTGGTAAACCGCGCATGATTTGCTTTTGCATCGACCGTGACCTTTTTAATAAAATCACCCCATTTTATTCCTTCCCAATTGGCTCGAACCGACCAGCCAGAGACAGAGGTGAGACGGCAGTTCACAATGCTCTTTGGCATTGCTAAAATTTCCTGCCATGAAAAATTCCGTTCCTCCTTCACTAAACCTCCGACAGAGAGGACATAAGTCTGGAGGTCAATTGCCGGCATTCCACCTGCCTTAAAGATAGGAGTTCCGAGGTCTCTAAGAATACTCATCGCTCTTTCTCCTTCTTTTTCTTAAACAATTTCTCAATCGACTTCAGCCCTTCTACGATTCCTCCAATCCCCTTTCCCGCCCCTTCGACAATCGTTTCACCAACAACCTTGATCGGAATCCCTAAGGTCTCTGCCAGAGAAACGGCCACACGCGTTAAGAAGGTCTCTTGAAGGCTAAACCGGGGATCATCCAGGTTGCCTTTGACGTGGAACTGGATTTGGATTCGGTTCCCTTTATCTCTTAATAGGGAGAGGAGGACTTTTGCAGGAATCCAAAGAACTGTCCCCTCCTCCTTAATATGAAGATCGATCAATTGTAACTGCCCAGGTGCGTCGATCATCTTTTCCTTTACTCCGATCTTTGCCTCCAGATCGACACGTCCCCCCTCAATCTCTGCCGAGACCCTTTTTCGATAGTAGGGCTCGAAGGTCTTCACCTCGATCTCCTGGACCTTGAAGGACGTCTCCATATCCATGGTCTTAAGATCCATCCATCCCTTCATGGAAATGCTTCCGTCTTTCTCCCTTCCTTTCATCTTTCCTTTCAACTCGATAGAGGAACGAATCGAGCCGAAGGGATACTGAACATGTTCTACTTCTAAATCCAACTCTCTCAATTTCAATTGTGGGGAAGGCTCTCCCACCTTTCTGTCCTCAAAATCGACTGAGCCTTTCTGGATTCGGAACTTGTCGATCTTAATCTGAACAGGCTCCTTCTTCTCTCTCTCCCGGTCCTCAGAAATCTCCTTGCCCTTCTCTTTCCTTTCCATTGTCGTCCACGGAACGATCAAGCTACCATCCCGGGATCGATAGAAGAAGAAGGAGGGCTTCACGATGATACATTCTCGGACTCGTAAGGTTCCTTTCAAAAAAGACGGGAGATCAGGATAGACTCTCACCTCCTCAATCAGGAAGAATCTCCTTTTTGAAAGAGGATCTTCATACCGAATACCCTTGGCAGAGAGGTGGGTAGGTTCAATCTTGATCGCGGCAACGCTGAATCCAGGGCCCACCACGCTTTGAATTCGGGCCTGAATAAATTTCACTGCATAATAGGATATGAGTAGATATCCTCCGATGAGGAGTATCACAATGATCCCAATGATGACAAACCACTTTTTCACCCTATTAACTCCCCATATCCGACTCCGCGAAGGGCAAAGAGCATGGGGCATAACGTCAAAATCTTAAGACCGAGAAGCCTTAGCCTACGGCTTTCGCCTTTGACTTTGATC
>Ga0129298_10000320_pt1 | contig 18518 bp, 18 predicted proteins | sample I19B2metaG_FD_94707 | JGI IMG/M metagenome (GOLD analysis project Ga0129298, IMG submission 94707) | Lake sediment bacterial and archeal communities from Gulf of Boni, Indonesia to study Microbial Dark Matter (Phase II) - ​I19B2 metaG | ecosystem: Environmental > Aquatic > Freshwater > Lake >... | reverse complement strand
GGCAAAAGCCCTTGGGCGGGGCTATGATTTGAATCCCATTTTCACTTCTTTTTTGGATCTTGCATCGAATCATGCTAGGAAGAATTTCATCAAGGAGTTCCAGAGTCAGCTTGGTGGTCATAGAAGGGATGTGGAAGAGACTCTTCTGAAGATTGATCGGCGATTCAACGGCTCGATTAGAGCGAAGGTTCTTACTAGCGGCGGCGAGATTCCGACCGCAGTCCTGATGAGTTACATTCTGAATTCTCGGAATCTGGAGTCGTGCTATCTGGGTAAGAGAACATGGCCAATCGTCACTGACGATAGTTTCGAAAATGCCATGCCGGATTATGAATTGAGTCGTAAAAGGCTCTCAGGGCTTCTTGGTCTCATCGATGGCGGAGGTATCGTCTGCATTCCGGGCTTCTTAGGGTTGACCCACGATGGCTTGGAAACGGTTCTCGGAAGAGGTGGGTCCGATCAAACCGCCGTTTTTCTCTCTTGTTTGTTGAGAGATCGCTATGAAGTGGAAACGATACTGTTGAAGGAGACACCGGTACAGAGCGCGGATCCGAAGATAGTTAAGGATCAGGAACTCAGAACGATTCCAGTGATGACCTACAATGAGGCTCAGAAAGCAACAGTCTCCGGTATGACGATAGTTCAGAACGCAGCAGTGAGGCTGGCTAGATCACACAAGTTGCCGGTAACAGTCGCTCCAATCTCAGATCTTGGGCTTGGGACTGTGATTCAAGCAGAAGATTTGAACCCAATGATTGTCAAGTGTGTAACTGGATTGGATGATTGTGCCATGATAACCATGAACAATGAGAGAAGCAGGTCGCTTGAAGACTGTCTCAGATTGTGGGAAGGATACGATGGGTTTCTTGATCTTGGTGCAGAGGTCATGGATACAGGCGAAGTCGTACGTGACTTCCTAGTCTTGGATGCAAATTTCGTGAGGAGAAACGAAAAACAACTTAGATCATTCGACAGAGAAATGAGAGTGGAATATGGTATTGGAATAGTCACTCTCATCGGAGACAAGATGAGTACCTCTTCTGGCATCGCGTCAGCAGCGATACGCTCAATTCCAGATGTGAATATCAGGCGCGGAGTCTTCGCTCCTCACACATCTCAGATAATCCTTGTACTCGACGAAAAGGACATCTCGAAAGCTGTCAAAGCAATTCACCACGAACTACGCAAGATAAACAGACTATAGCAGTCTAGAAAGAGGGGGTTTGGGGGATTCTTCCCCCAACATAGACGTCCTTCGTCGTCGTTACAGTGATTTTTGTGTGTGTGAGGGTTGGTGGGCGCACGCGGATTTGAACCGCGGACCGTCACCGTGTCAGGGTGACATCCTAACCAACTAGACGATGCGCCCTGAGGAGAATACGTCAGGACGAAAATAAAACCTTGCTTCGGGAATTCTGATTATGGCCTAACTGAGTAGCATTGGGATTAGCGCTCTTAGCTCCTGCAGCACTTCGCGGACGTTCTCAAGAGATTCCTCTGGTTCCTTGTGATCAGGGGGTATTGAATCGCGGAGTTCCTTGGGTGGGTTCTCTCCTGTCAGGTTCTCATAGAGGTGAGCCCATTCTTGCGGAACTTCGTCCGCTAGTTCGGTTTCCGTCAACTTTGCGAAGACCAGAGTCCAACATCGCGCAACGCTGCTCAAAGAGTATCCTCCACCTCCAAAAAGGAGAAGCCTGCCATCGCAAACCTCGTGGGCTAGTGAGTGAACCGACGCCGCCATCTCTTCGTAGCAGTCTGTCGACAGATGGAGGTTGGCCAATCTATCGTCGAAATGAGAATCTGCCCCGCATTGCATGAGAATGATTTCAGGGCGAAAGGACCTGACTATCCTTGGGACTATTTCGTTGTAGGCCATGAAGTATGTTTCGTCGCCGGTATATGGTAGGAGAGGAACGTTCACCTTCAGGCCTTTGGCTTCTCCTTCACCGTTCTCATGCGCGAATCCTGTTCCTGGGAAGAGGTATCTTCCGTCTTCGTGGAGGTCTATGTCCACGAGCGACGGATCTGAGTAGAAGCCGTACATGACTCCGTCTCCGTGGTGAGCATCGATATCAAGGTACAGCATTCTCTTTACTCCATAGCTTTGCTTGAGGTGGGCTATTACAATGGCCGGGTCGTTGAAGATGCAGAAGCCTGAAGCTCTATCTCGATGAGCATGGTGCAGGCCTCCGGCCGGATTGAACGCATGTTCCACCTTCTCCTGCATTATGAGGTCTGAAGCCAGAATCGAGCCTCCGACGTACAGCTTGGAGGATTCGAAGCATCCTTTGAACGCAGGAGTGTCCCCTTGGTCAAGCAATCCTCTACCAGCAATGCTTGACCTTTCCACAAGATCGACGTATTGACGTGTATGGAATAGCAGGACCTGCTCAGTTTCAGCAGGTGTGGGCTTCACCAGCGATACTTTTGGTGAGCCCACTAGCCCTACTGACTTTGCCAGCTCATACATGAGCCTCAGTCTGACCGGTTTCAACGGGTGGGCAGCTCCAAAGTCGTATGCTAGGAAGGCGTCATCGTAGATGAAAGCGGTTGTCCCACCCAAGGGCGAACTCTCTCTTGGCAACAGCTTATTTACGAGTTAATGTGCTATGAAATGTTCGGTCGATCCGGCCCGTGGACTCGTCCAACAAGCATACTGCAAAGGCAATTTCGAACGCGCTTTCCTTGCCTTTTGTAGCAGCGGCAGTAGTCCTTGCGTTCTCATTCTTCAGCCCTGAGAAGATTGGATCCAGATTGACTCCTGTCGAGAAAAGTCTGCTTGGAATCGGCCTGATTGTTCTGGCCCCGATTGTTCTGGTGTTGTATCTTTTGGTGAGGGGGCGCACAGACATCAACACATCGGATGAGAGGAGACCGCCGACGTTCTTTGTTCCGCCAATAATAGCGTACAGCCTGGCCGCAGCGGTATTCGGCATGCTGAGGTGTACAACGCTTTACCTTCTTTCAGCTGCCTATCTCTTGACGACTGTTGTTGTTTTCTTCGTGACGTTGTTCTGGAGAATCAGCATCCATATGGCCGGATTCACAGGACCGATAACAGCCTTGATACTAGTCTTCGGGATCAACTATTCTCTGCTGTATCTTCTTGCAATCCCTCTTGCGTGGGCGCGTACGGAGTTAAAGGCGCATACACTCCCACAGGTTGTTCTGGGAGCGGTTGTTGGGGCAATCACGACAACAATTGCCTATACGAAGCTGATCTGAAGGAATCGACTGACCGGTCCCTGGCCCGTGCAATCAACACCAACTGGGTAGCGAAAATCTCGGACTCGGGATATTCACGGAATCAGAACTGAAGATAAGCTTTTAGAAAACCTTTCCCGATCATTGATCCGCGCCGTGATGATAGATTGAGCGCTATTCTCAAAACGCCCGTGGAACTATGACAGAGTCTCCTTGACCAACAGCTTGAACTCCTCGTCTGTCAATGTTCTCTTCTTTATCTCCGCAGTCTCTTTCACCTTCCTCAGCAGATCGTCTACTTTGTTTTCAGGAATCTGAAGCCCAAGCTGTCTCGCTTTGAAAGCAATCGAGTCCCTGCCACTCTTCTTGCCCATGAGAACTCTGACAGGCCCTTGGCCGACCAATTCTGGCTTGAATGGAAACATTTCAAGTGGCATATCCAGTTGCTCTAGTCTGTTCCACCAACCTACAACAATCCCAGACTCTGTTGTGAATGCACCATCGCCAACCACAGGTTTGTTCGGAGGCATCTTGACTAGAGAGAGCCTCTCAACAGTCTTTGACAAATCATAAAGTTTCTCCTTTCTAATTCCAGTCTTGACGCCGTAGAGCATCTCAAGAGAAAGAACGACTTCGTCAAGGGAGCCGTTGCCGACTCTCTCGCCAATAGCATTTACCGTTGTGTGAACAGTTTCCACTCCTGCCGTAACTGCTGCCAATGTATTTGCCACACCCAGCCCAAAGTCATTATGACAATGAATCTCGATAGGTTTCGTGATCCGTTCCTTCATCCTAGTGACAAAGTACTTGACTGCTTCTGGGGAACACACTCCGAATGTGTCAACCATAACAAGCGAATCCATATGCCCTTCAGTAGCTACCGCATTCACGAGCCTCCAGCATGTCTCAAATGATGCTCTGGTCGCATCTATTGTAAAGAAAGCAACGTGCAGTCCGTGTTCTGCCGCATATGCTGTAGCTTCCACCGAGAGCTGGATTGCACGCTCTTGGGGCCAGCCATAAGCGTATTCCAAAATATGGTCGCTTGACGGGATCTCCATTATCACGCCGTCCACGTCACATTGACGAGCCAGATCCGCATCAGACTTTGCGCATCGTGCAAAGGCAAAGATCTTTGCGGAGAGCCCATCATTCGCGATGGCCTTGACGGCCTCCATGTCTTGCTTTGAAACAGCTGGCATTCCAGCCTCAATCCTATCTACACCGGCCCCGTCAAGAGCCCTCGCAATCTCCAGCTTTTCTTCCTTCCTGAAGACAATGCCTGCCTGCTGTTCTCCATCACGAAGTGTAATGTCATGAACTTGGACCCTTTCGGGAAGTCTCAGTTCTCTTCTGAGGTCCCCAACGTAGTTGTAGTGACTCACGAACCAGTCCTTTGTCTTCCACTCATTCATCCTTCTCACCGCGATATCCAGACCCCTAGGTTTCTCATGAGGCGATTTATCATAGTTTTGTTCTGCTCATTTCCAAGAGCTCAAGGAGTTCATTCCTTGTTTGATTTAGATCCTCTATCTTTCGGAGAACTCCTATTGCAGCGTGTTTTATGCGTCTGGGAGACAGCATTATTGCATAATCATGTTGCGCGCACTATATCTGACCAGCTCGCTGAGTCTTCTCGATAACCTTGTTTCGAATAGTTCCCAGACCTTCGATTTTGGCTTCGACCACATCTCCTACCTCCAAGTATCTTGGATGCGTCATTCCAAGGGCAACACCCGCGGGCGTCCCAGTACCGATTACGTCACCAGGCTCAAGCGTCATGTCCTGAGAGAGAATCTCAACGATATCCGGAATCTTGAATATCATTTCTCGGGTATTGGACCTCTGCTTCAGCTCACCATTGACTTTGAGTTCCATATCCAGATTATGCGGATCACTGATTTCGTCTTTTGTAACTATGCAAGGACCCAAGGGCGCAAATGTGTCGAGACTCTTACCTTTGAACAGTTGCTGATGTTTCCTGTGTAGATCTCTGGCACTGACATCATTCAGGATAGCATATCCTACAACGTATTCGAAGGCATCCATTCTCGAGATATCCTTCCCTCTCCTACCTAGAATAACGGCTAGTTCAACTTCGTAGTCCAACTCGCTGCTAGACGAAGGGTATACTATGTCGTCGAAAGGACCGATAACGGCATTAGTGGACTTGCTGAAAAACATAGGAGATGATGGCAATGGTTCACCCCTTCTTGCAGCAGTTTCGAGCCAGTGATCACGATAGTTCAGACCCACACACAAAATGTTCTTTCTAGGTCGAGGAACAGGAGATCTCGAATGCACCCGGTTTGTCGACACTATGGCGCCAATTTCACGCAGAAACCGGTCTTTTCCCTGATTGATAAGGTGAGTTGTCTGCTGCAACAGTTCTCTCGTTTCATTGAGAGCGAGGTCGCCCCACTCCAGAAGAGAAATCATGTCTGACACTTGTTCAAGCGTGGGAAATTCCAATTCGCGCTTTCTCAGTTCCTCGCTAGTCAGAATCACATCGATAATCTCATCTCCAAATTGCACTCCGACTCGGCCTCGGCCATTGAAATCGTAGCTAGCCAGTTTCATCATCCTCACCTTAACCGAAGATTGAGAAGCTCGATATCTCGAAATGCTTTTAAGTACTGCGACTCACGTTGACCAGACCTGCGAGGGTTGTACGGATGGCGACTGTATCCATCATATATGACAGCAGGACAGGCAACACAGAAAGAATGGCCAACGCGATCGCCGAAGGCGCTAGATCAGCAGGCGTGCAGGTCACTGTACGCAAGCTCGGAGAGAAGTTCCCTGTGGAGGAACTCTCAAAAGCCGACACTATCGTCATCGGTTCACCGACACATTACTCAAGCGTAACAGCCGAGATGCGTCACTTCCTGGAATCACTGGATGAGCTAAGAAAAGCAAGAAAACTCAACCTCAAAGGAAAGACAGGGGCAGGATTCGGCTCGTATGGGTGGAGCGGGGAAGCGCTTGAGCGGATCACTGGAGCACTCAAGATCCTCGGGCTTACCGTAAAGTCGTCCGCTCTCAAGATTGTCGAGTCTCCGGGAGAAAATGACCTTGCTAAGTGCAGAGAATTCGGCAAGGCCTTAGCCGAAGCTGCACCATCCAAGGCAAGAAAGTAACTCAGCTCTTCTTTCCTATCTCAATGCCTCATAGAAGCAGAGCGGAAGCTGTTCCGGAATCTCTCAGCAACTATAAGGTCACAGTACGACTTGTGAGAACCAAAGCGAGTTTGAACAGAGAAGACTACTTTCCTGCTGAGACTCTGGGTGTTCTCTGCTTACGTCTATCCCACGCGATAGCGACCCCGACAAGAACCGCTGCCAGGGGAAGCAGGATCGAAGCAGGCCATATGTACAACGACTGTACTCTGCCGATGATGAGCGAAATTCTGGCCATGAAGGTTTGTCCGAATGATGCTCCGAAGGTGACCATCAGGATGTATTTTCCAAAGTCAGCCAGAGTCCTTGTCGGGCCTTTGAGCTCTTTCGAGAAATAGAAGAAGATCAGGGCCCCGAGGACGCCGAAGACTATGATCAAGTTGTTGACGGTGTTGTATGGATCGTTCGCCACGAATAGAGGGAGAAGTGTGGCCTTGATCTGCTCTGTCAGACGAGTCCTGAAGTCTGCTGCAACGACTATTCCTGTTCCCACGCCGATAATTGCTGCTGTTGGGAGACGGTAGAGCCAGAAATGCTTCTTAGAGAAGTAGAAGTAAAGGAGTAAGCTGGACAGAAGCGGGATCGCCCAGAACGTGTTGCCCTTCGCCAATGGAACCGCAGCATTGTCGTAGACATATTTCGCAGATAGGACTACGCCATATCCGGTCGCTGCTCCAAGGTATATGTGCTCTGCGATTCTAGATACACGATTCTCCCTGTAAAGAAAGCTGTACGCCATCAGCGTCAATCCTCCTGAGAGTAGGATACCGACCAGCCTAGCATCCAATCCAATCATCTCAACTTGGCCTCCTAGTCTTCCTGACAATATAGCCGACATTGCCGACTATGATGAAGATGATGACTAGCAGATGGGCAGCTGATTGAGCATCCATTCCAGCCAGTGCGATTCCCGGCCTCTTCACAAGTTGCTCATATTCCGCAGCTCCTCTGAGCCCGTTCAAGTATCCTACGACCTTGGCTGGGTAGTAGGGCATGACTCTGGTCACCAGGACGGCTGTAACAGCGCCAACGATGGGAACACCATGCGGGTCCCCGAATTGGCGCACAAAGTTGTCCACCTGACTCCCTGAAATCACTATCAGAAGCTTGAAGTCTCGGGCGCTAGAAAGTGGCTGCATTATCTCCAAGTCTTTAACATCCTTTCCGTAGAAGTCCTTCTGAATCACCTTCGGGTTTCCCGCGAAGGTTTTCATAGCAGCCTCTCCTCCCGCAATGTATCCAAGGTTGATGAAGTTCTTGCCATAAAGAGGATGATCCTTTGACGCGCCGAACACATCCCTCAGCGCCTGATCTGCGAACATCGGTCCGGCAGAATCAAACGCCACTTCGATTATTTTGAGGTTCTTGTTCTTCAGGTGCGTGGTGAATGCTGCCACTTGCGGATAACATTCCGGAGCCACCGCGGCACTCATGTCAAACGCAGAGACCACGAGGCTTCCTGACGGGAGGCCTTCAATGAATTTGAAAGTGCTTGTGGTCGGCGGGCTGATGCCTACCGGTAGGCCAAACGGCATGAGTAGAGGAGCAGCTACCGAGATGAGTAGAAGCAGGAATATCACTCTCGGATCTATTGTCGCGAGCTTGTGCGTCCAGTCCTTCTCGGTTGCCAATCGCATCTCCTCCTACGCACCTGTTCCCAAGTAGCCTTTCTCATGGCCCATTAGCATTCGAATTGTTAGCGAGAGCATTCCGATCGCTATGCCCATGATCAAGGCGCGCACGCCCCCTGTGTTCGGTACATCCAGAATCCATTGAGAAAGGATCGGAAAACCTGACCAGAAGGCTTCGCCGATAGGAGCCTGTCCCAGCATTACGATTACTGCAGCCACCAGGAGAATCATGGCTTCCCTTGATCTCACTCTGAAAGCCCGATAGGCCGCTGATGCCATGAAGAAGCCTGCGAGAGAGAACATAGCTGAATCTAATGGGACGATTATGTTCTGGAACATGTAAATGTAGCTTGGATCTCCTGAGCCCAATACTGCTCCGACCAGTATGAATATGGCCAATGTGATCAGCATTATCGCGCTCTCTAGACTGTGAGGTCTCTTTTTCACAATTCTGCGGACATGTATCCTAGTTAGCGAGATAATGCCAATGCCAACGGCTATTGCGCTCATCACAAGTATGGCCACGGTGAAATTTGCTGCAACTGTATTGATGACTGGAACCTTGAGGTAGTAATCAGTCACCTGAAGCAACACCAGGATGATCGTTATCGCCAGGGGAACCTTCAGTTTCATCCACGCCACCTCTCACATCTTGAAGAAATCAGCAATCCAAGATATGCCGAAAGTCGCTAGAACACAGCCTGCAACTAGGAATGCAGCGGCGATGAGTCTCACCCAGTCTTGGCCCGTAATGGCTGCAAGTTGGACTGGATCCTTCGACAAGTAGGCTCCAGCGGCGTAAAGTTCCTCTGAAACCAGAACATGATCACATGCAACTACAAAGAAGGGAATCTGGTATGTGTTCGCAGTGGCCCCGATCTGGATAGCTCCCGCCAAGAACCCTGCCTCTGCGATAATGATCGATTCTCCAGCAAAATAGCCAATCATCAGATTGGCAGCAACCTTTTCACGATGCAGGATCCCGACTACTCCCGCAGTGTAGGCGAACTGTCTCGTTGAAATGAACCGGATACTATCGGGATTGAACCTCTCCGGTCTCCCAGCGGCAAGATATGCTTGCTTCACAACATCCGTGATGACAGGCTCAATCTCTGGTGCAGCAAAGGTCACTATCAGCGGCGTGTTGTATTGGGCAACACGTCTGGCCACGTGCCCCAAGACGCTTATTCCCGCGATCGTCATCGGAGCGTCGTACCCATAAAAGTCACCTATTCCCGGAGTGAAATGAAGCGGCCGCCCCATCTCTGTTGCTCGTCCAATCGCTTCATCAATCGCGTCTATCGCAGCTAACTTTCTGATCTTTGGAACCCTGCCCTTTCTAGACGCGTACAGTAGGACAATCATCACAGCACTTGAGATAACCAACAGAATGAATGAGTGTACTACGCCCGGTGCGAATGGTAGCAAAACCCCTCCCCACTATGTTGGAGTGATGGTCGAGCACATTTAAGGCTATCTCGTGATGGCTTGTCAGCTCTCATTTCCGGAGCGCATGTGATCGAACCTCAGTAGTTACCCACGGCAATCAGCTCCGCAATCAGGACAAGAAATATCTCAGTTTCTCGACAATTTGCTCAGGCTGATGAAATTCGATCTCAGTCAGAGTGGCACCGCAAATTCAGTTCAACCATGCTCTAGAACAGCCAAGCAGTCGCGTTCTCTGTACTCCCATTTTGTCTTTGACGACAGGTCGCCTGCGAAATTCGTCAAATCTCTTTACTGAACACCGCAACAGCTATATTCCGCAACGCCGACAGCACGTTCAAGAGATTGGACCAAATGTCAACAGAAGATGCAACCAAGTTCCTTGAGACCGTGAAGGTTGAGAGACTGACGCCTGATTCGAGAAACGTGAACATCACGGTCAAGGTTGTGAAAAAGAGTGAGCCTCGAGAGACCATCTCCAGAAGTGATGGGTCGAAGCATAGGGTTTCAGACGTGCTCGTTGGTGACGAAACGGGCTCTGTCTATCTCTCGCTTTGGGATGACAATATCGATAAGGTGAATGAGGGAGAGGTTATCGAGATAAAGAACGGTTATCTGTCCTTGTTCCGCGGATCCATGCGCCTGAATATTGGCAGAGAGGGATCCCTTGAGAAGTCATCTGGGGAAATGGGTGAGGTCAACACCTCAAACAATCTCTCAGACAAGCAGTATGAGCAGCCACGGAGGTATCCAAGCTTTAGACCCAGGTACGGGGACGACAGGGGATATCGCGGAGGACGAGGACGCTACGGCGGCGGAAGAGGAAGACGCAGATACTAGACAACCAGACTCGGCGATATCTTCCGCAAAGAACCTTTTTCGCGAAGCTACCGTAGGCGCCGGGAATTCAGGGCGCCAAGAACGAACCCTAGGCGACGAATAGCATTTTAGCTGCTCTAGCAGAGTCCGCAGCTATGCGTCTCACATATGAGCCGGCGCCGGATGTTGCTCAATTACTGTCAAGAATCATAGAGAAACTGAACCTCTCACACATTCAGCTTGAGCGCCTTTGCTGCTTTCGGAGTCATGGTTCCACGACTAGGTACGTTGTGGCTCGCGTCCATGCGCTGCCTAGGATCTGGCAGCAGGCCTTAGGGATCAAGGCTCACTATGCCATAGAGGTCTTGGCGGAGAAATATGACCCTCTTTCCGTAGACGAGAAGGAGAGGATACTGATTCACGAGCTACTGCATATTCCAAAGAGCTTTGGAGGAGGCTTCAGGCATCACAGAGGTTGGGTAACCAAGCGACGGATTGAGTCACTTCACCGCACTCTCCGAGAATCTTCTGAGAATTGAGTCAAGAAGCGTCTCTCAATACTTACAAGCGTTTAGGACCTATGTGTGTTCTGGGCATCGCACCCTCAAGACTTGTGAGATATGAATTCGCGAGCAAACTTGTCTGCATGTTTCTCTGAGCCGCTGAACTTACCCTCTGCTGACCTCAAATGATGATAGAACTCGTGCAGGACCACATAGGGGTCGAACATCATCTCAGCATTGGGCAGATAGATCGTTTCCTCTCTTGCCACATAACATCCCGCAACACCACGACGACCCTTGACTGTACCAACCTTCAGCTTCGGAGGCTTCACAGAATACTTCTCCGCCAAGAGCGCCAAAGCTTCCTCAGGCCTTCTCTCACAAATCAGCCGAACAATGCTCTTCTTCCAACAGCTGTCATATGTCATACGATATCCCGAGCCGATGATTCGAGCGCTAGACTTGATTCATCTTTGTCGAGACTTGAGTCTACTATCCTTCTCCATACGAAGTCTTTGGACCAGCCTGGTGATGTCACGTGAGGTTCTAGGCGTGATGCTGAACCGTTCATTATGGGCGCAATTCCTGTCGAGAACAATTCCTCTGGTGTCCATGTCGAAGAGAACGGGGTAGATCCTGCATCCTTCCGGGCGAACATCGTAGATGGTGCAGACTTGACCGTTGTGGAAGACACATCGTCCCTTCGAATTCCTGAGTCTTCTTTCCCCATCCTTCTTGACAACAAAAGAATCCTCGGAGAAGCCCAGGCCTGTTATCCTTGAAATGTCTGCGTTGCTTAGTGGCATTTTGGTCCTCAGGCAGCATTTGATGCAGCCATGCTCTAGACAAACGCTTTTCATTTCTTCTTCCACCAGGCGCAGGCAAAGCCTCGGCTTGGAACCTGATGCCGACCCTTTCCCTCCCAATTCGTGTCTCTTGACTGTTGTGGATTTCTCAGAATCGGGCTCTAGTCCGCGAGTCTCTCAAAGTCATTGTGAAACTTTTCTCCGAGACGCTCCATCCTTTCATTAGAAAGGAATGATGAATCAATTCCATTGAGACTGAGATGAAACAGGTCCAGCAATGTGAACCCAAGCTCATTGTGAAGCACACTGTACTCGTTGTTCATGTTCGTCTCAAACATCGTCGGATCATCAGAGTTCACGGTAACGTTCAAGCATTTGTCGAAAAACAGCCGGACAGGGTGTTCTCTAATATCGTTGACTACCTTGGTTTTGAGGTTGCTTACAGGACACGTTTCTATCGAAATCTTCCTTCTTTTGAGATGCTCAAGAAGTGCCATATCTTCTCTTGCTGATACGCCGTGACCTATTCTTTCCACACCCAAGACATCCACTGCTTCCCAGATGCTTCGTGGACCACATGCTTCTCCCGCATGTGCTGTGGGATGTAGGCCCATCTCTCTAGCCTTTCGGTAGACTTCTTCAAAGCTCTTGGCCGGAGCCGAGTACTCTCTTCCTCCGATGTCTATTGCGACCACTCTCTCTCGATAGGTGGAGATTAGCTCAAGCTGCTTCAAGGCGGCTTCTGGACCATAGTCCCTGACCAGATCAATCTTGAGGTTACATTCTACACCAAAGTCCAGATGCGCCTTTTCGATTCCTCGGTTTATCGCTTTGAGCGCCTTGGAATAGTCGAGACCGAGTCTGGTATGATCTGGTGCTGAGAAGCTTGCTTCAACATACCTCACGTTCTGCCTCGCTTCGTCTTCAAGCATTTCGTAGACTATTCTTTCGAACTGCCCCTCGTTCCTTATCGAACGTGTCACAAAGGAGTAGCATTCTATGAAGTGAGAGAAATCTCGATATTGAAAGAGCTCCTGTACCTTCTCCAGATTCCAGAGATCACTCTGTTCAATGTCGCTCTCGGAGAGGAGCCAGAGAAGCGTGCTCGGCCTGATCGATCCGACAATGTGAACGTGCTGCTCAACTTTGGGTAGCTTCGCAATGAGCGACCTGATGTTTCTGTCCAAAGGGGCTTCCTCATCTCACATCAGGCCAGACACGTCTCCTACTTTCCCCATTGTTTCTCCGTTTCATCGGCTTCCTTTCTCTCTATCTCATCGATTTCAGTCGTCTCATATCTTCTGAGAAGTTCTTCCTCTGTCAACAGCTTAAGCTCTCGCTGTCTCCAGACACGTGAGCCTGTGATTTCGTTGAAGGCGGACCAGTCTACTCCTGTTTCGCCGAGTCTCGCGACATCACTTGTTTCTCTCAACAGTTGTAGTGCGCTCATCATCGCTTTTGTTGCCGCGTAGAGGCAGACCATGGGCACCGAGACGTACTTGACGCCACATCTCTCAAGTTCTCCTACTGGGAAAGGCGGCGTTCTTCCTCCAGGAATCAAGTTGAAGGCAAGAGGTGCAGGAATCCTCTTTAAAAGCAACTCCACCTCCTCCAACGACTGTGGGGCCTCAACGTAGACATAGTCGGCTCCAGCTTTCGCGTAGGCTGTGCCGCGTTCGACCGCCTCTTCCAAGCCTGCAACCGATCTTGCGTCAGTTCTAGCGCCCACTATCATGTCCGGGTCTTCTTCATCTCTCGCCTCAATAGCAGCTTCTATTTTCTGAATCATCTCGTCCTTGGGAATGATCTGTTTGCCAGCCATGTGCCCACATCTCTTGGGCCACGTCTGATCCTCTACTCTGACTCCAGCGGCTCTCACCCAAGCGAAGTTCTTAACGGCCCAGTACACATTGAGCGCATTGCCATATCCGGTGTCGATATCTGCGTCGACAGGTATTGAGACACTGTTAATGATCGTTCTGATTCTTTCCAGCATTTCGCCGAAGCTTACCAAGCCTATGTCTGGCTGACCTATTGCCGAGGCAGCTATGCCATAGCCTGTGGTTCCGACAACGTCGAATCCTGTCTTCTCTATGAGTAGGGCGGAGAGAGCGTCGTATGCGCATGGCCTGATGATCAGGCCAGGCTCGTTGAATAGCTTTCTGAAAGCTGTAGATCGTTTCATATGAATCGAGAAGCAACTTGTTGGCTGCGTTTAAAGATCCTTCTCTTCCGAGATTCAGCTTCGATCATAAGGCATGAGACCTTTTCTACGAGTATGGGAAAGAGAAGAGTATGCAGCCTGTGATCGTTCTTGGAGGAGGAATGGTCGGACGAGTTATCGCCAGAGACCTGGCGACTGACCGTCACATCAAGGTTTCAGTTGTCGACAAAGATCCAGGTGTCCTTGCCAGAATATCCAGTGAAGCGCCAATAGATACCATCCAAGCTGATCTCTCGAACCCGCAAAGAGTAGAGACAGTTGTCGGCGAGTGCGACCTTGTCATTGGTGCTGTTCCGGGCTTTCTGGGTTTTCAGACTCTAAGAGCTGTATTGAACGCAGGTAAGAACTACTGTGACATCTCCTTCTTCCCTGAAGATGGCTTGGAGCTCGATGCTCTGGCCAGAGCGAAGAGGGTTACAGCGGTCGTGGATTGCGGCGTGGCGCCAGGGATGAGCAACATGATCGTGGGGCGTGCTCATGCTGAACTTGATGCAACGAGTGAGGTTCTGATTCTCGTAGGCGGGTTGCCTGAGGCGCGCCTCTGGCCTTATGAGTACAAGGCCCCGTTCTCCCCGATAGATGTCATAGAGGAGTACGTCAGGCCTGCAAGGTGTAGGAGAGATGGGCAGATAGTGACTCTGCCGGCTCTCTCTGAGCCCGAACTCGTCAACATTCCCGGTGTGGGAGTTCTGGAGGCGTTCAACACCGATGGTCTTAGGTCGCTTCTGAAGACGATCGACGCGCCCAACATGAAGGAGAAGACGCTCAGATATCCGGGTCATGCGGAGAAGATGAGAGTGCTACGAGAGACCGGCTTCTTTCGCAGCGACCCAGTAGAGATTGATGGAATGAAAGTGCGTCCAATTGATTTGACTAGTCGCCTATTGTTTCCAATGTGGAGGTTGGGGAAAGGTGAAGAGGAATTCACGGTCATGCATGTGGAGGTCGGCGGCATTAAGGATGGAAAAAACGTCAAACATGTCTACGACCTTCTTGACAAGACCGACATTGCGACTGACACCTCCTCCATGGCGAGAACGACGGGGTTCCCATGCGCCATAGTGGCGAGGATACTGCTCGCAGGGGAATACGAGAGGAAAGGCGTTGTTCCTCCGGAATGGCTTGGCAGAGAGAGGCCTCTCTTTGACAAGGTAATGTCTCAACTTCATAGCAGAAGAGTCGTCTTCAGACACAGTTCTCAAGGAGATTGATCGGAATGGCTCGCCGAGAGCCAGCCAAACAGAGCATTGACTATAGGCATAGCTTCGCCTCTAACCGTTTGACAAGGTATGGCGGAAAATCCCCTCGTTCCACTGTGCGTACGAGCCTCTTCAGCTCCCTCTTTGCTCGGTCATAGAGCTGCTTTCTGATCCAACCCCTGCGGAACGCATCTTCCAACTCCTCCTCATCCAGCACCTTGTACCGAAGGTCAGGGGAAACCCAAAGGTCGAGAAAAAGATCAGTGAACTCCAATGCACCGTCCTTCAGTTGCCTAGGAGGAGTGGCAATATCACAGTAGTATCCCGTATGCCTCCCCTGCAGATCTCTCACCTTGACGATGCTAAACCAATGATCCAGCAGCTCGAAATAGATGATTGGAAAACCGCGCTTCAGAACCACTCTGTCATCAAACATGACTGAGTGTGCAGATGTGATCTTGGACCTGCCAACGATGATCCCCTTTGACCTGTAGACCAGATCGTCACATAGTTCCAAGACTTGGTTCGGTAGTCTAATGAAGTGAAGATGAAGTCGGCGTGCAGGCTTTTGAGAGGACACGGTCTCCACGGATTTCACCTTAGCTCCTCATCAAATCTGTCGAAACTCAGCAACGCCTCTTAGGTTTGAAGTGTCAGATGCTGCGGCCCATCATGCCCATGCAAGCATGATGATCAACAGAGGAACGAGAAACGCCGGAAACAGGAAGATGCATGCCTCCAAACAGTGGATTTGACCAGATTAGGTCATTCAAGCCCAGTTTTCTCAATTTGCGGTCACAATAAAGAAATAGGAGCCCTATTGAAGGCTGAGACCTGTACATCGATACAAATGAGCCAAAATGATCTCAAGAACAGCCAACAAGAAGCCGAAGAGCAGATATGAGACCTCTCAGCTGCTGCGCTGCGCCCTTTTGAGCGATAAGGAATCCCATCCGGAGCGTGGAAACGCGACATTCGAGAGAGTTGTGGAAGCTTTCGAGGAGACACTCGAAGCAAGAAATGCGAGCAAGGTCGTCAACAGTCTGAAAGAATGCTGTAGGTCGAAGGGTTGTCCGATTAAGCACGCTCGGGCCGAGCTGAATGTGAAGCAGGCGAACACCATTTCGACAAGAATCTTCCAGTTGAATCAGAAGGGCGAAATACTAAGCGGCAAGCTGGCCCGCATTGTTCAGATGCTTCAGGACTCTGAGATCTCATCAAATGAAGCCATCGAGCTTCACAGAAGATACAAGATTCCTGTTTCCCTGTTGGAGGAAGATGTAATCCCAGTCAGAGGCGAAGGAGTCTGGATTATGGATATCAAGGGAAAACGATACATGGATGTTGACAGCAACTACAGCGCCGGGAATCTCGGCTACTCCAATCTTGAAATAGCCAAGGCCCTTTTCAACCAAGCCTCTCAACTTATCACAATGAAAGAGGACCGCGTCCAAGTGCCGCGCACACGGCTCATAAAGACGCTGCTCCCCATCATGCCAAAGGAACTCAATCAATTCTATTGGCAGAATTCAGGCGGAGAGGCTGTTGACAAATCGCTGAAGATCGCCAAGGCCTACACGAAACAACGCGGAGTCATCGCAATGGTAAACGGCTTTCATGGACGAACCCACGGAGCAGTAGCCGTCACATACAACCCTGCGTTCAGGGAGCCCTTTGGTCTACACAATGAAAACTGGGTTAGATTCCTACCGTTCAACGACGCCGAGGCCCTCGAGCACGCGCTGAAAGAGCGAAGCGAGAAGATAGTGCTAATGGAGCTTGTCCAAGGGGAGGAAGGCGGGATAAGACCAGCCAGCGAAGAATACGCAAAGAGGGCACGAGAGCTGTGCGATGAGCACGATGCCCTTCTGATTGTTGATGAAATACAGACAGGCTTCGGACGAACAGCGATGAAGGAGGGGCAGTGGTGGGCGTCTGACTACTATGAGGTCGTGCCGGACATAATGGCGATAGGAAAATCTTACGGCGGGGGTTTTCCGTTGACTTCTGTCGTTACGAAGGAGCACATATCGAAGGCCATGAAACCCGGATATGACGGCTCGACCTTTGGAGGAAATCCCTTGGCAATGGTTTCAGGCACAGTAGCCATTCGGCAGATGAAAAGACTGAACATAACTCGCAATGTTGCCGACCGCGGACATCAACTCATGGAAGGGCTGAGGAATATCAGGAGGCCATTGAGTCAGGAGATCCGGGGTCTGGGTCTCTTCGTAGGAATCGATCTCCCATCTGTCGACCACGTTCGGAGGTTGCATGAGAAACTGAGGTCGCTTGGAATCAATTCCTCATTGTCCACCAGGAACACAGCTCGACTCCTGCCACCCACGATAATCTCAAAGAAAGAAACCGACATACTGGTCAAGGGCCTTCGCACCGCCATAACAAGCCTGGAGTAGGACTGGAGAGCGGTTTCCCTAGCACACGCTGAAACTCTGGCAATTATGCACAGTCCAGTATGATGGACACTGCGTAGATCAGCATTGTCACATGGAAGAGAGGAAGCACCCTCAGTCCAGCCTTCGCATTCTTTTCGTTCATCAACACGGAGTTGGCAACGAGCAGAAGCAGGAAACCAACCGAAAAGCCTGCAAGTGCGATGGCTCCAAGTGCTCTGAGGAAGAAGGCCGCACTCACCAAATGCATCACCGTGAAGAAGAATATCCAGTAGGCGGTCCGCTTCATCCCGTAAAGCGCGGGAATTGTCTTCAATCCTTTTGCTCGATCATTGGCTACATCGATGATGTCGTTGACTCCCAGGTGTGCCATGGCAAAGGGGAAGAAGAAGAGGAAGTAGAGGATAGCTGTGACATCAGGATTACCGTTGCAGAGGTATCCCGCCACCGGGAAGAGACTGAAGTCCGTTCGGCCAATCAGCTGTGCCACTGGAAATGACTGCTTTCGCTTCCTCACTTGGTAGAAATACTCCGCGCAGTAACTGTACAGCATGATAGCGAACACGTAGGCGAAGTGCGGATAGGTCAGAGTCATAATAAGAGCAGAGGTGGCCGTCACAAGGACGAAGAAAAGGAGAAGTGCCTGGTTGGGGGAGATCAGGCCTGCGGGAATCGGTCTCTTTCCGAAGGGCCGCCAGTACTTTGTCAACCTGTTGAACTCTACATCTCTTTTGTCAAGCTCTCGATCCACGTAGTCGTTGAGGACAAAGCCCGCCTCGAATCCAAGAAGGCCTATCAGTCCGGCCCTTACTATGAGCGACCAAGAGAAACCGCCGTAGCCGCGGAAGCTGAGAAAGAGCCCCGAGCAGAATAGGACCGGCCAAGCAAAGAAGAACTGCAGTCGAGTCAGATCAACGTATGCCTTGAACGATCCCTTCATCGAAAGGCCTCTCTTACCTCGGTATCCCTGGGATAGGTTTTAAGTGCTAGGCTGAAGCGATTTTCCGCGTTGGCATCTGGCACGATCTTCCAAGATTCTAGAGGACATGGATTGGTGAAACATCTCGCCTCGCACTTTCACACAATTGCAGAT
>Ga0129298_10000317_pt1 | contig 18555 bp, 16 predicted proteins | sample I19B2metaG_FD_94707 | JGI IMG/M metagenome (GOLD analysis project Ga0129298, IMG submission 94707) | Lake sediment bacterial and archeal communities from Gulf of Boni, Indonesia to study Microbial Dark Matter (Phase II) - ​I19B2 metaG | ecosystem: Environmental > Aquatic > Freshwater > Lake >... | reverse complement strand
TTCCAAGTGTATCTACTATCAAGGAGTATCTAAGCTGTTTGGCAAATGGGTCAACTGAAAGCTGGCCGAGCATCTCCTCAATGGTGCGACGCAGCGCCATGCACTCGCGCATCAAGGCGATCTGTTCTCCGGTAGATTGAAAGGCCGGCAGATCGGAACCGACGACCCATGAAAGCTGAGCGACGAACCGATCCTTATCTCCCGGCTTGAAGGTTATTCTGTTCACCATGATGTAGTCGAAGAACTTGGTTATTGAACCGATGCCATGATTGTTCACTAGATAATCTGCCATGAAATATGCAACTAGATAGTTATTGTGACTGATTGTTGGATCAAGCTGTAGCCAAGTCCACTGCCAAGCGTGATTCGCAAACTCCCTCTTGATCTGAGAGAATTCGAGATTCCTTCTTAGAGTCAACTCCCTAGCATACCCGAGGTCACTGAGGACCTTGACGGAGATGACTTCAGCAACACCTTCAGTCCAAGCTGATGGATATCCGATTGGATCCGTCTTTCTTTCTGGTGTCAAAGCGTGGGCCAGCTCATGTACCAGAACAATCGCTTCTTCCGAGGTTTCATTGAACTCCCTGAGGAGGATCGTGTATCTGATCTGAATGGGCCCTCCACCAATGGATGTGTGGCCGTCAAAGTAATATAGCTCGGGGTAAGGCACGAAGCTGACGTTGATCTTCTGACTTGCGTGGAATCCGGTTATGGATGAAATAATGGGGGCTGTTCTGTCGAACAATGTCTTCAGCAATTCGATGTTCCTTCTTGCCAGAGCGCATTCCCGAAGCGCAGAATGTAAGATGAAAAGACCATAATCCGTCTCTTCGTGTACGAGCACTATTCTGAGAGTGTCGGCAGAACCGAGCAAGAGAGGATCTAACAAGACAGTTTTTTCGATGCTCTTATCCAAGATAGCCGTGCCGTTCACGAAGGATGTTTCGTACCCCGGTACGCCTGAACCAAACAAGAACCCCTCTGTAGGGGTTTTGATTCTGATCGTTCCGGGCCCATTCATGGGAAGAAACGCCTCGCCATAGGACAGTATGTACCCAGAGCTTGTGGCAAGTATGCCGTCAGGCCAACTGTACTCCAGACTGACAGACTTTCCACTGGGGAACTCGAAAGCAATCTTGTAGCAATAATACCTAGTGCTGCTCCCGCTGATCTCCAGATGTGCTCCACTGACATTGAAGAGAGCACTCCTCAGAGTAATGTTGGCGGCAGTCAGTGGTAAAGCAAAAATAATCGTCGTGTTTCCATTTTTCATCGACGTGCAGACGCAAGACACTCTCACATTTCCCGTAGAAGGCTCTAATGCAAGCGACCAATCGAAACGCTCCCTGGGCGAGTCAATACCCAAAGCTGTTCCCCCATATGCCTGCAGGGCATGGAATGCCAGAATAAACAGAGCCGCTGTGGCAAAAAGCCATTGTGCGCCACGCCCTGCCCGGGTCCGATCAGAAGGTACCAAAGCTGATTCCGGCAATTGTAGCAGAGACAAGACTGACATGAAATCAGAGTGCATTTCTCTCGTTTGGAAGGTATATAGATATTTCGACTTGGACTGCCAGAATGATTATTGCAGACATGCCGTCTAGGTCCTCCTGCAATTCATTGAGCTGAGAAAGCGGGCCATGGAACAGACCGGACAGCCAATGGGCGAGCAGCTCTCAATATTCCTAGAAGAACAACTTTACCAACTGGATGGAAGGAAACGGTCAATCTCTCCCATAAATCTCTGCCTCGTTTTGGCTATCTTATCGGTTTCTGTGAGGATGAAAAGAAAGAGCACCGTCGTGATAGCTAGTCCATCCCTCACTGGATTGAGAAGCTCGGGTTTGAATCCCCACAGAATGAGCTGGACGAGAAGAAAAGAGAATATTGCTACTGCTACTAGGATCACATAAGTCATCCTGAAGTTGAAGACAAATGCAACATGTGTCTTGCCCTCGCTTCGCGATATATCCACGGTGACCTCTGCTCTTCCGATGCCTATTGGGTTCTGTCCAGAGAAGCCGCCCATGCTCGCGACAATGAGGTTTGGCTGATTGCAACGCTTGACATTCGCACCAAGATTCGGCAAGTTGTCAATCATCAGGCGGAAAGTGGCCTGTGTCGAGAGATCTGTCTCTCTTGCACTCATCGTCTTGGCTAGCTGTGAGTCTGCTTCTGTTCCTTATTTAAGTCTGAAATGACCAAGTCCTTGCATCCGAGAAGCCGCTTCCTAGATCCAAAAGATGTCAAATCGCCAGAGTGAGAATAGTTCGGTTACGCTTATTCCACTCAGAATCCAAGGAGGTTAGAGATATAAGCAAAACGTCATCACTTTTCGAAGGGAAAAGAAAATGAAAGCCTGCATCCTGATGAGGGTTAATCCAGGAAAGCACAACGAAGTGACGGCTCAAGTGAGGAAATTGGAGGGAGTGAAATCTGCCTTCCCGACTTTGGGAAGGCAGGATGTAGTCGGCGACCTGGAATACGAGAGCATTCGAGATCTATCCCTTCTGATCTCCAGAATTCAGGCAATAGATCATGTTCGAGGCACTGAGACCCTGATAGCGATGGAGGGATAGTGAATGTTCAGAGCACTCATTCTCGTTAAATGCTCCTACGGGGCGTCAGTTGCCATATCATCGGAAGCGAAAAAAGTTCTTGGAGTCACAGACTGCTATCCGGTATTCGGAAGATATGATGTAGTCATCTTCGTTGAGGGAGAGGACTACAGGGCTGTGAAGGCCATTGCCGACAAGATCTCCGGTCTCGAGGGGGTCAGAAGCACAGAAACACTTCCAGAGGGCGACTAGCGCCCTCAATGATCCTTTTTCCGGTTCGTGCTACCGTTTCTTGCGGCTAGACTCCGAGTGGAAATCCTGAAGCATGCGAAGGTCCCGCTGCGACCGCGATTGAAGTCAGATATATGAAGGCAGATATGGCAGCAAGCGCAGATGACTCTACAGTACTTCGACGGAGGATATTTCAGATCAGCACGCAACGCGCTTGCGAGAATATTCTACGCAAGCCAGATCGAAGTGATTCTCAGAGATACTGAAGCTGAATTGGCCGAGCGCTTGGGCGTAGAGAAATGCTAACGTGAGGAGCAGTTCCATGTGATTTCCGCTTCTATCTGTTGAATTCGTGAGCATAAGTCACTCGCTGAGCTTGGGTGATGTGGGGAGCGTAGTGGTCACACGCCGGCACTATGTCGAATTGTCACGCAATATGCCCTCTCAGCCAAAAGCTATGGGTATCTGGGCTTTGCAAGGATTTCTCTTATCTCAATCGCTTCGAAGCTTCTCGGATATGCAGGCTTGACGACAATGGCTGTATCAGCGCCTTCGCCAGTGCCAGCAATCGATATCACTTCTCTATCTGTACTTATGAGGCCTGCATCGGCAGCCATCAGAACGATCTCAACACTCACTTTCATTCCTTGGCTGAACCGGTACAGAACCTCTCTAACGATTTGTTCCATTGATATCCCGCCGTGCTTCTCAGCTAAGGAGCCTGCGACTCCGTCCCCAAGAGCATGGGTGCAAGTCAGGACTTTGATCCCTGCAGCCTGAAGTTTTCTCCTCTCGCTACGGGTCATCGTCCATCCCTCCTTGCTGAATCCTTCGCTGATTGTGACAGCAACAAGATTGACCTTCATTCCTTTGAACGCCTTGGCAGCCTTGAGGGCAGTTCCGCCATGGGTTGACGCTATGACAACATCCTTGATGCGGAGCTGTTGTGCTCTCTTCCTTGCGATGTTCAATGTCCTTTCAGTGTTAGTTGCTCCCTGCCTAGCGAAGTAGACAGCTTCTACCTCCCTATCGCTCACACGCCTCATGCTAAGTACTACTTCAGGTGAATCTCCCCCTTGCGGAATATAAGATTTGGCGAATTCGCGCACAGAAATGGCTCCGATAATCGACTCATGTGCCCGTGGAATTCGTCGGCACGTAGATGAATGGTATTGCTTCACCGCCTAGGAAGTATGGTAGCTTGCCGTCCCATTTCTCAAGCGCTATCCATTGGAGAATCAATGGGTCAAGTTGTTCCTTGCGCAGTCTGAAGGCTTCCGCGTCTCCCTTCGCCCTAATGACTGTGGCGTTGTAGTATGCCTCCGCTTGTATTATCTGCTGTTGGGCCTCATATCTGATCTGTTCCAGCTTATTCTTTGCTTCTAGGGCCCTCTGCTCAGCGGTGACCTTTGCTTCAATGGCCGCCGTGAATTGGCTGGAGAACTCGTAGTTCCTTATCTGAACGCTAACGACTTCTATGTTGAAAGCGCCCAATCTTTGCTTCAGAATGCGCTCGAATTCCAACTTCACCTCAGATCTCTTTGTTATGAGTTCCTCCGCTCTGAATAGCGCAGTGGTCGCCTTTATTGATTCATCGATGTTGGGAATGACTATTCTGTCCTTATAGTCTTGCTTGAAGTTCACATATATTTCCTTAAGGTAGGAGGGATTCAGCCGGTAATTGACTGCTATCGTCGCCGTAACTTCCTGCAGGTCTTGGGAGGCAACGCTCTCCGTGGCCTCAGCTTTCTGGATCGTTACATCCATGAGTTCAACACGTTGCATTATTGGAATGACGAAACTCAGACCCTCGCTTCTGACGTCAGTTACCTCTCCCCAAGTCAGCACAATACCCCTACTTCCAGCGGGGACAACCACGGCTGATCCGATTACTATCAATACCACGATGATTGCGACTGCTATAATGCCGGCTATCCTTACTGCTCCGGATATTGCGGTTCTCAACTCCGCTCCTTCTGCTCTCATCTTTTTCCTCACCTCTTCTTTCTGAGACACCTCGCTCTCTTCTCGACAGGTAGTCTCCACGTCCTGCTCATCATCTCGAACAGGTTTGTAATCGGACCGCAGATTCAGCCACAGTGCCCGAATGCCCATCGATATAGGTCTTTACCTGTATCATCATCAGAAAGCACAAGCTAGGCAACGTAGGATCTGCCATTCCGCTTTTTCTATGAATCAACGCACTGAGGTCTGATATTCCTTCTAACATCTGGAATCTGCGGCCGAGTTGTATGAGTTCCTGAATCCGCGCGGGCGCGCTTCCGCAGACTTGGTATGATGATGATCCATTGGATGCCATTGTCCTTTCCTATGAGCGAACGGAAGTGGGTTGTGTGATAGAGTCAAGGCCGATTGCAGTGTTGATAATGGAGGATGAGGGAGGCACAGATCCGAAGATACTGTCCATTCCAATAAGAGATCCCCGATTCGATGTTATATCAGACATCAAGGATGTCCATCCCCACAAGCTAAAGGAGATACAGGAGTTCTTCGAGACATACAAAAGACTTGAGCCTCACAAATTCGTGAAGTTCAGGGAATGGACGGACGCACAGAGAGCTCAGAAGATAATCAGGTATGGCATCGACCTTTTCGCCAAAAAGAAATCAAGTTGATGGTGACAGAAAGCTAGACCTCGTAGCGGCTGAAGAAGATATGTTTGAGGACCTCAACCAGCAGGAAGTAGGCTGCAAGTATTCCGAGCATCAACGCGAAGAACCAAAGAGGTGGCTTCGCAAACTCAAATAGGCTGCCTATAGGCGAGAAGATGACTAGCACTGTAATCGAAGAAACGGCAATAGCAGCAATTATCATCAGATTACTCGGCTTTGACTCATAGAACTTCCTCTTTGTCCTTATGGAGAACGTCACAAAGATCTCTGAGAGAACCGATTCCATGAACCATCCTGTCCTGAAAATCTCCTGATCCGCGTGAAGGACGTATATGAGTGAACTGATCGTAGCCATGTCGAATATGGAACTGATAAGGCCGAAGAAGCCGATGAAACGCGCTATCGAACCGATCTGCCATTTCCTTGGCTTCAGAAGGCCTTCTTGGTCGAGGTTGTCCGTGGATATGGACAGAAGAGGAGCATCCGAGAGCAGGTTGATCAACAAGATCTGTGAAGGAAGAAGAGGGATGAATGGAAGAAATAAGGATCCAACGGCCACAGTGAACATATTTCCAAAATTCGCGCTTGTAGTATTCATGATGTACTTTGTCATGTTGCCGAATGCTCTTCTTCCTTCGACGACCCCGTCAGCAATGACATCAAGGCTCTTCTCAAGAAGTAGTATGGAGGAAGCCTCCTTTGCGACCTGAACTCCCGAGTCAACTGAGATTCCTGCGTCAGCGAGTCTGAGTGCCGGGGCATCATTGACCCCATCTCCGAGGAATCCGACAACATGGCCATTCTTCCTAAGGGCATCGACAATGGCTGACTTCTGCTCGGGTGTTACTCGTCCATACACATCGTGTTCATCGACCACCTTTCGGAATTCCTCCTCTTTCATGTCTTCGAGTTCCATGCCTGTGATGACCTTTCCCTGTATGTCCATCCCCAGACGACGACAGATTTCGGTAGTAACCACGGGATCATCTCCGCTCAGAATCTTCAGCCTTATGCGAAGTGACTTCAGTCTGGCTATGGCCTTCGCAGCATCTTCCTTCGGAGGATCTGACAAGACTATCAAGCCTATGAAAGTCAACCCAGTCTCATCGGCCACCGAGTAGTCGGGCTTGGATTCGATTTCCTTGTAGCCTATGCCAATCAGTCTAAGTCCAAGGCGAGTGTATTCTGACATCAGTGAATCCAAATCCCTCCTCGCCTCAAGCAAGGACCTCGTTTTTCCATCAATAGACACACTAGTGGATACCGCAAGGATAGCCTCTGGCGCACCCTTTGAGATCAAGGTCCTCCAGTCATCCATTTCAACGACATAACTCATCCTCCTTCTATTGAATCCGAATGGTATCTCATGGACTTGCTTGCAGTCCTTCAGACTTGCTTCTTCAATCCCTGTTTTCCGGGCATAATTCCAGATAGCAACATCGATGGGATTTCCTATGACTCTCTCGCCCTCTAGAACCGCAGAGTTACATAGCAGAAAATACTTCATGAGCTCCGGCTTCGGATGGCCCTCAGGATCGACCATATTCTCAACACTCATTTCGTTCTGCGTCAGAGTTCCTGTCTTGTCAGTGCAGAGCACATCCACATTACCAAGGTCTTCTATGGCCTCAAGCCTCTTGACGACAACCTTCTTCTTTACTAACCTTAACGCGCCATCCGACAATCCCACCGTTATTATGACTGGCAAAGCCTCCGGTATGATCCCCACCGCAAGGGCCAATGAGAAAAGCAATGAGTCGAAGATTCCGCGACCCAGAATGGAATTCACCAGGAATACGAAAGTTGTCAGCAACAGAATGACCTTAACCAGAAAGCTTCCGAAACTTGCTATGTTCTTCTGAAAGTCTGTCCTTGGTGGCAGGAGGGAAAGGCTGGTCGCTACTCGGCCGAAATATGTCATTTTGCCCGTGCTCACAACTACTCCCATGCCGGTGCCATTTGTCACCTCAGATCCCATAAGGAGGGTGTTGGACAGTTGATGAGGCAGAGGCTTCTCATAAAAGATCGGCTGGATTCCTTTTTCAACCGAGGTTGATTCCCCCGTCAGAACTGATTCATTCGTTTGTAGCTCGTCGGCTTCCATCAACCGGATGTCTGCAGGAACAACATCACCAATCGCAAGGTAGACAACATCCCCCGGAACCAGTTCCCTAGTATCAATCGCTTGTCTCTTTCCGTCCCTCAGAACGAACGCCCTGTATGATATATACCTCCTCAATTCGTCGACAGCTTTCTCCGATCTGTATTGCTGTGCAAATCCCAGCAAGGCATTCACGAAGACTATGATGACTATGATTATTGCCTCCGTTGTCTCTCCTAGAAGGCCGGCGATCGCAGCAGCGAAAACCAACACATAAACAAGTGGATTCGTCAGCTGGGAAATGAGGAGATCAAGAGTCGTTCTGCGTCCCACTACCGCTACCTCATTGCGGCCATAGTCTCTAAGCCTGCGGGCCGCCTCGGCTACATCGAGCCCTTCTGCGGAAGCATCGAGCGATCTAAGGACTTCCTGTGCGTCCACTCTCCAGTACTCGATATCCTTCCGCATGGGCTTCGGCTGCCCCTCGGGCCCTTATACGCTTGTCGTCGAGTTGGTCGTGGATGGAAGCGATTCTGGGACTCCTTGTAGGATGCGCCGCGTTCCGTCAGGAAGGAGAATGTGGGGGTATCCCATACTCCGAGGATCATGGGGCCACGAAGGCGATCTCGATAGAGCTTGATGGTAGAATACCAATCTACAAGGACCTGCACATATGCAACTCCTTCGAGGAGGAGATCCTCGGGGTTCTGGATTCCTATGATCAATGGAAGATACCGGAAGCAAGGGGATTGTTCGGAAAGCGAGCAAGGGGACCAATAGATTGGGCAAGAACCAAGGGAATAGGGCCCGATCCGAAAGGCTATTTCAGAATCTCCGATCTATCCCTTGATGTTCCTAGGAGGGCAGGATGCTAAAGCCGTTGACTCACTCGAATCCTCAGATCAAGGACGAATAGAATCATGTTAGGGCTGATTGTCGGAAAAGGATAAAAGAGGCACGGCCGGTTCCGACGAGCGATCTTGGCTTCTAAGGTTGCCATCGTTAGGCTGGGAAATGATATTGAGGGCTCGGTCAAGCAAGCAATCGATCTAATAGGAGGAATCGATGACATCAACGTCAGGCAAAGGCAGGTTGTCGTCAAACCTGGAATCTTCGATCATAGGAGGAAGAATTATCCAACTGTCAAGGTCATAGACGCGATTGTGCGTAGGTTCGGCAAGGCCCAAAAGATATTCCTTGCAGAGTCCGACAACTATAGGGGCACAGGATCTGAACGTCTCAAGGTCTACGAGAAGCTCTTCTCAAGGAAAGTCGTACCTTTCAATCTTTCTGAGGATCTGGATGTCAGTGAGATGCAGATAGCAGGGGAAAAAATGGCACTATCCCATATTCTATTCAAGCCAAATGTCATAGTGAGTGTTCACGTGCCGCGGTCCTTCGAGAAAGGGGCAGTCCTGAAGAATCTCTTTGGCTTCGTCCCGGATAGAAAGAAGCTCAGGTTCCATAAAAAGCTGTCGGACGTCATCTTGGACATATACGGAGCAATAGGCGGAATTGATTTGGCTGTCTTGGACGGCACTGTGATCTATCCGTCTCCTTCATCTTCAAAAGGCAGGAAGGCAGACCTCTTTCTGGTTGGTAGGGATGCAGTCGCAGTCGAGACAATAGGAGCGAAGCTCGCTGGATTAGATCCGTCCGCCATGGACATAATACAGAAGGCTTCGAAAAGGGGCTTCGGTGAAGGTAACATTAGAAGGATAGAAGTTGTAGGAAGCGATCTCAGCGAGATCGAAGAGGACATCATCAAGAGGAAATAGATGGCATATCGACACCATGACGCGTGCCTCAGCTCTGTAGCTCCATCACACAATGCCAGAATGAGTGATAGGTGTTAGGCACTGATCTTTCTAATGGGGGTCTTTCCCAGTCATCGCAACTTGACAATCTGTTCGTCAAAGCCAAAGCCCTTTCTTCCATTGCAGATGAAGCAGACATGAGCCTCGTGCAGTCTGAGCAGCTGCTCGGGCGTTTCCCTATAACCCATGATCCTGTTTCCTTCTTTGTTGACTTGTTCAGTGAAGTAATCTCCTAGCACTTCAAAAAAAGAAAAGAGGAGTGGTCGAGTCGCACCAATCGTCGTCACCGTATCCCCTTGTCCAGACAGTCTCGCTTGCGCCAGCTCCACGCGAACTCGGCAATGACATCTGACGGGTCAACCTCTGATGGTTAATGAGTCTTTCATGCGTAAAATAAGTGCTGTCGGAGTGAGGGTCTGGGCTTTGAGAGTGCAGGTGCGATCTCATGGTGTTGGAGAGTACCTCGATCTCAGGTGGCACATTCGAATTGGCCGTCTCAAGACGTAGTTCATTCCGGATATGAATAGATCGAGTATGCATTCACGACGGAATCGTAGATCCTCTCGTATTGATTATAGATTGCTGAGTAGACCTCATGGCGTTCTTCGTTCGGAAGATAGCTCTTTCTCACCTTGACCAGATCCTGCGCTGCCTTGTGTAAGTCAGAATACTGTCCGGTCCCGGCGCCTGCTAGCAAGGCGGCTCCCAGCGCCGCGGCATCCTCAACCTTCGGAATCGATATCGTCATTCCAAGGATGTCCGCCTTCATCTGATTCCAGATTTCGCTTTTCGTTTCGCCCCCAACCATATTAATCCTTCTCACCTGTATGCCAAGATCACTGAGAAGTCCGAAAGACTCCAGATACTGGAACGTTACACCTTCGAGTAAGGCCCTAACGAAGTGCGCTTTGGAATGTGAAAGACTAATCCCGAAATAGATACCTCGGGCCTTCCTGTCGAACTTCCGGGAAAAGACTCCTGCCAAATATGGGTAGAAGAAGAGTCCATCTGCGCCGGGACCGATCTCCTCAGCCTGTCTAACCAGAAGATCGTAGGAACTAATCGAGGTCCTGTCAGCCCTCTCTTTCTCCTCTTTTCCGAACACATCCCTGAACCAACGGAGAGATGCGCCAGTTGTTGCCATTATGATCTCATATTCCCAGGCGTTGGGGATAACATGGCAGCAACAGTCTATCCTGCCTTGCTTATCAATGGATGGTTGTCGTAACGGCACCTCGATGACGGAACCAGTTCCAGTTCCTATGTTCACCAGACCTTCAAGCGTTACGCCCGCTCCCAAGCATTCACAAGGACGGTCTCCTCCTCCGTTCACAACGGGGAGGCCCTTGGGAAGTAGGGTCTCCTTCGAGGCTAAGGATGAGATCTCCCCGACCACAGCTGATGATTCCTTTGCGTCAGGTAACTTGTCGATTGGGACTCCAATTGCAGAGCAGATCTCCTCTGACCATTCCCTCCTCTTTATGTCGAACAACATGGTTCTGGAGGCCATAGAGTAGTCCGTGACCTTCTCTCCGGTCAATTTGTGAACGATGTAGTCCTTCGCGCAAAGAAGGGCTGAGGCCCGGTCGAATGCTTCTGGAACATTTTCCTTCAGCCAGAGGATTTTTGATGCAGAGAAAATGGGATCGATTCCAACACCGGCGATCGAAAGTACCCTTTCTTCGTTGATATTCTGCTTGATCTTCTCGGCTTGAGCTCCGGTCCTTTGGTCGAGCCATATGATGCTATTATACAACTCTGCACCATTCTTACCTATGGGAACAATCGCCTCCCTTTGGGAATCGACCGAAAGACCAACAATGGAATTGGTCTCTATGCCTGATTTAGTCAGGCATTCCCTGACGGTCTCGACGACAGCACTCCACCATTCGGTCGGACATTGTTCAGCCCATCTTGGCTTCGGATGATAGACAGGATATTCCCTGAATGCCTCGACCGCCTTCTCCCCCTCTAGATTGAACGCAACCGTTTTGCAACCAGAGGTGCCAAGATCTATGCCTATGAGGTACGGGGCCATAGGTCTTGTTTTCTCTTCTCTATCTATCGACATAAGGGTTTCCCGATCGAGACTTGTCGGATTCGCCCAACCCCCAATCAGATTGTGTATTGCTTGTGAGAAATCTAGCCCTGCAGGATTACTCTCTTCACCAGGTCCAGTATGTCTGCTTGATCGCCCAGTTGTCTTGCCTTCTCAAGCTCATTCTTCTTCGAATATATGAGTAGAGCCTTCTTGGCCAGATTCGCGAATATCTCCTTGGACAGATACATCGCCTTCACAGGATCCATCCTGTAGGTAAACTGATCCTCGCCAAACCATCCGTCGTATCCAGTATCTATTGCTGCATAAATGAAGTCAACCATTCTCCAAATGTCGCCCGTCCCAACCACCCTGTCTTCATCATTGCTATGGAGCTTTGCGGTATTGATGTGGAAGTTGACCAATGGAACTCCAAATGCCCTCAGAGCATAGACTGTTGCTGCTGGCTCAACTGCATACATCTGCTCATGGCCATAGTCTATGCAGACCCCCATATTCCGTCCTCCTGTATTCTCATTCACAGTCCTAGCGACCAAGGCAGAGAGATGGGTAGTGGGTACAACCATGTTTCCTTCTCTTGGTTCATGAAGCTTAGCCTCAATCCCAAAAACCAGACCTGCCTTCTTTGCTCGCTTGTTGATTTTCTCGCAGCCCTCGATGAACAGCCTCAGTTGCTTTCCATAGTTGACCTCGAAGTTGTAGTCCCACCCATCGGCTCCCGGCCATAGCGCGACGCTCCTGCAATTCATGTCTTTTGCGATTTCAACTGCTTGGAACGCGATCTCAAGCGCATCTTCCCTGGTCTTACGAGAAGGATTAGTGATACCTCCCATCTTCCATTTTGGATCAGTCCAAAGGTTCGTATTCATGTTAGTCGGGATAAGGCCGAGTTCCTCAATCGTGTTCTTCACCTGCAGCATCATACTTCCGTTCTTGTGGCACTTCGCATCTATGAATAACGAGTCGTGCAATTCCACTCCCTTGATTCTGGCCCTCTTCACCCTCTTCAGTTGAGATACTATGTCGCTCTTGAAATCCGGATTGTTGATGTTGTATCCCCCGGTAGCGAATCTATCTAGGAAGTCGCCGGATGCCCAATGTCCGGCTGCAAACCTTATCCCGAAATCTTCAAAGAACTCGTCGATCATAGGTCCCTCAAGATATCCCGAATATTCTGGACCCAATTTGTTCAGGGCCTTTGTGTCTGTTCGCATTTTCTCCGCAGTCACCTTTTCCACTCAAAATTATTAAGCCTTGGCACGCGGCAGGGCTTTGTTTCGGATTCCCGCCGGCCGGGGATAAACAAGAACGATGGAGGCCATGCTAGAGCTCTCTCTGCGCCGTGCACTTCTGATCATTTCGGCGAAATGACAAATCCTTGGCTCAAGGAGTAAAGCTTCGACCCAGCTACATGATGAGATCTACTTTCTTGAAGGCAATAGTATCAACTAATCCCTTGTCGGTTATTCTAAGTTCCGGAATCACCGATAGCGAGAGGAGGGACATCGTCATGAATGCATTGTGGAGATTGCAGCCCAGCGTCTTCCAGGCGCCGGTCAGCTTGGCGACGGAGTCGCTCACCCTTCCAGCGCTTGCGGTTGACATAAGCCCGGCAATCGGCAGTGGAAGAATAGCAAGAACCTTCTGATGGTTGACAGCTATCATTCCCCCCTTTGCTGATGACAACTTGCGTGCCGCAAAAACCATGTCTTCGTCGTTCGTGCCAATTACTAATAGATTGTGACTATCATGGGCGACTGTTGAGGCAACCGCACCTTCTCTGAATCCAAATCCTCTTACGAATCCGAGTCCGATGTTTCCGGTTCCCCTATGCCTCTCGATAACCGCGACTTTTGACAAGTCCAGATCCGGACTCGCCTTTATCTGCTTGTCCGTGACCTTGACTTCCTCGATGATGTGTCTCGTCATCGTACTCCCTTCTATTATCTGGATAACCCTTATTGTGGCGGATTCTCTCTGAGATCTGATTCTTAGATCATCGCATCCGGGTAGACTCCCTAGCTTCATGGTGTTCATTGACCAATCGGGATAAGTTGTTTTCGTCAATCGGACTATGATCTTCCCCTGTCTTGCAACCAATCGTCCATCAGCAATCACCTCGTTTGCTTTCGCCCAATTCAAATCGTTGAAGAAAACAATGTCAGCGCACCCGCCATGAGGCCATTCAGGAAGTATATGGGATAGAAATCAGCGAAATAGGTCCCAAGGTTTTTCTCTCTCTTGAACCCACTGCAGTGGAAGAACAACTTGTCGGGGTATTTCTGAGCCTCCTGCACAGTCTGATCCATGAAATCGAAGCTAGTTGTGAAGACAACATCAACCTTCTGTTGGTTTATCAGTCCATCTATCACTCCGGGCGCATCAGCCGCTGATACGCTCTCTACATAGATTGTGTCCACCCAGGGGAAAAGGCCTTGGACGTATTTCCTGCCCACGTCGTGGGCATGACTCCATCCATAATCGCCTATCGGTCCGACATAGATAAATGCCACCTTTATCTTCTTCGCGTAGATCGTCAAGTTGGCAGTGAGAGCTTCATTTTTCTGTTGGATCGTATTGTAATTCTGCTGCAAAGCTTTGTATTCGCTCTCTGCGATTTTTCCCAGACCCCCTGCCAGATAACCGGCCAAAAGAGCCACTATTATTCCCACGATCAAAATGATGTTCAGGCTGCCGGAACTTCGACCACTCGCGGAATTCTCGCTCATATATAACTAGCTTTTCTTTGCCTTATCAAGGCTTGGAATCGAAAATGAGGTAAAATTTATGCAAACACGTAACCGGCTTCGAGATTCTCATGAGGCATGAGCGCATCGAGAAGCTCGTGAGAGACCTCCAGGACGAGACCCATTGACCAGGAGCTTATATCCTAGATCGACATGAGCGTTCCGAGGTATGTGCTACGAGAGGGGACTGTCTGCGATTCATCTCGAGGAGGCCGATCGCATAGCACAGATAGAGTTCATCCAGCACACTGATTTTGTCTCTAGGAAATCCGGCATCGATCCGTTTAAGGATCGCGATAGAGCAGTCAGGGATACATACGATTCCCTCGACTTGGATATGATATGGGCCACTTGGGATCCAATTCACCCTTGGGACTTGGTGGGCAAGGAAGCTAGTGATCTTCCAATCTCTCCGCCAAAGAGATTCTTTGGCGTTCCTTCGACTGCTCGAAATAATCAACGCATTGCGGAGAGAACTGATTCATGGTCGAAAGCCTTCCCAACGACATGGAGAACGGAATTCAATATCAGATCCGTGGAGGATGTCTTGGATTTTGATCCCGAGAACTTCTGGGAAATCCCAAATCAACAAGAGCTTGAGGAGTATTTCAGGGAGGAGCACACGAAGGTCCAGTCGTTCTACAGGAATCAGCTGGTTCCAGGCGGCAAATACCAGACCTGCTTCATGTGGCTGATCATGGCGTTCGGACTGGAACTCGCGGTGAAAGCGACATATAGGGATCCGAAGGGATTCGAGAAGTTGCTGAAAAGGTTTGGCAGCCTTTCTCACATGGAGTTCAAAGCATGGGCCCAGACTGAAATAAGGGCATTCATCAGCCATGACGACATCTGCTCCACATCAGGGCCATTCTTCTCACCAAAATGGCTACGCAGGAACGTTTTCCCCTGGTATGAGCGTCTGTGGAGCGAGCTCAGGTCAAAAGGAATAGCAGTCCTCTTCTGCTCTGATGGCAACATGACAACCATCGTTGATGAAATTGCTGAGGCAGGAGCGGATGGCTTCATACTCGAGGAATGCTGCGACTTAGCTCGCATAGCTGAAAAATACGGAAAAAGCAAAGTCATAGTTGGAGGAGTCGACATAGGCGTCTTGACCTATGGCACCGAACGTGACGTTGAGGAGGAGGTGAAAAGATGCATAAGATCATCAGGCAAGTATCCTGGTTATTTCATGAACGTCTCTGGTTCGATCCCCGACAATGTGCCTCTCGGGAATCTTGAAGCCTACTTCGACACCTGTAAGAAGTACTGCAAGCGACCCATTGGAAGACTATGAAGACTCCGGCCAGTCAGACTGCTATGCGGCTTTATGTATCATCTCTCCAGTATGACCAGATCGCGGATGACCATGCGGTGATCGCTAAACAATGATGTGATTCAGAACTAGGGCGGAAGCGTTCAGGAGTGAATGTGATAAGATACACCCGACTGTATTTCTCGTTCTTAAGAACAACGTGCCATTCAGGAAACCAAGTAGGAATACAGGTATCAATATCAAAGGATGACCTGACGACAAGTGTTTGTGGTGTAAAGACAGGAACAATATGGATTGAATGAGATTGGCGAGCATTGGCTTGCTCGAGAAGGTGGGATCGCCAAAGCTAGTGTAATGGCCAAGTAGAAATCCCCTGTAAGCAATCTCTTCGTACAACGGATACCAAATGACATCAGTGAATATCGTATATGGGTCGAATAAGTAGATGGATTGAAATGTCGGTTTATAGTAGAAGAATATCGGAAGATATATCAGGAGATCTGCAGCGAAGACGAAAAGGGCTACGCGCGTCGATGGCCAGAGATCTCTCGTTGTGAGGCCAATTGATTCCAGTGGCTTCTTCTCAACAAGAAGCACATAGAGAATGGGGAGCAATATCAGAGGATAGAACCAACCATCAAGCCAAAGTACAAAGATGATAAAGGCCGGAATGATTTTGGTTAGCATAAACTGCTTCCATTCTCCGGGCATACTTCTCCGAGGAAACGATGCAGAAATCGGCACTTAAGGCTGACGGGGCATCATGAGTCCATGAGAGAGATTCTCGCCCGCACGTTTTTTGGGTCCACGCAATAGGCTTATATCCAATTTTGCATAGGTTAGAATGAGATGGTCATGTTTTTTGGAACATGCCTATGCGAAAAAGACTGACGACGAAATATCCGTTGGGAATGATTTTCTTGAGAGGGTAATATCTGTCAAGGACAACGTCGCCAGAACTGTATGCCTCTATAATAAGATAGATGGAAGAAGAGAATTCCTAGAGAGTGTCGAATTTGAATTGGGCATCGAAGACAACAAGATACTTACAACCTACGACTTCACGTACGTGGGCCATGGAATTGAGGATGCAGTTCATGGAGGCAAGAAGCTGACCGTCCATCTGATGAACGAAGCTCTGTTCTTGGATATAGTATACGAGCTCTCGGACGGTGACTTCTACATGAGGAAGCACCTCGTTATCAGCAGGAACAACAGTGTTGGGTGCAGTATTGATCGTGTTGATGTTGAACGGCTTGGTGGGGAATCTTTCCTTTGGCGTGGAGATGTTCTTGTTCCAGAAGGGCTCGGACAGCCGATCTATATAGGGAATATGTTCTTCGGTCTGGAATATCCTGGAGCGGAATCCACTTTCCCTCCACTCAGATTACGTCATTACCCAAAGGCAAGAATCAATGACTGCGTGCAAAGCAAGGTGGCAGTCTTCGGAGTAGCGCCGAAAGGCAAGGTGTCAGATTGGTTCCTTCATCGATATCTTCCGAGAATCCGGATCCGGCCCGCGAAACCATTCATCATCTACAATGCATGGCATATCGGCCACTTGGATCTCAGCATAGAGAGATTGGACGGCGAGATTGAAGTATTCAGAAAGATCTTCTATGAGAAGCACGGACTTTCACTAGATTCGTTTGCGTTGGATCATGGTTGGCATGACTATGCGAGCATATGGAGTGTTGACAGCAGGAAATTCCCAGAAGGCTTTGAACCCCTCGTCAGTAGGCTCGATGGGATTCATACTCATCTTGGGCTCTGGCTGAGCTTACCAGGTTACCTGAACAGCCTTTGGGGCAAGAAGGAAGGCTTGGAGGTTATCAGAGAAGATGAACTATATGGCCGCTACTGCATTGCTGGTCCAAAATACCGCTCCAGATTGAAAGAGATCCTCGGCTATTATATCAAGGAACTGAAGGTTAATTACTTCAAGTGCGACTACAATGATTTCGATTGCCAAGACCCCAATCATGGTCATCCGGTGGGTAGACCCGCAAGAGATGCTGTAATCGATGCCTACATTGACGTTCTGGAATTCATTAACTCATGCAACCTTTCGATTTTTGTCGCCTTAACTAGCGGGGCGTTCCTAAGTCCATGGTGGTTGATGTATGTAGATTCTCTATGGCTGGGAGGCCGTGATTGGCAGGCCCTTACAGAATTGAGATCGCCCCATCCTAGAGACCTAGCGATCAGCTACCGGGACAAGATCATGTATGACAATTTCGTTGACAAGAAATATCAGTTCCCCACTTCAGCCCTAATGACTCATGGGATTACCAAGGGAGCAGACAGTCTCCTTGGAGCAGGAGAGCCGTTGCAGAAGTTCTGTGATGATGTCATGATGACTTTATGCCGTGGAATAGCCAAGTGGGAAATGCTAATTGATCCACACGTGCTGACAGATCAGGAATGGGATTTTCTCGCCAGGGCATTCAAGTGGGCAAAGAGGAATTGGAACCTTCTGTCCAGAACGACAATGTTCGGGGGCACACCTGAGAAGGCAGAGATCTACGGATACGCCCACTTTCAGGGCGAATGTGGAATCATTTGCATTAGAAATCCGTCATTGGGAACCATGAAGGCTGAGGTCCGAATTGACGAAAACATGGGATTGGAGGAGAAGAAAAAAGAGGATTATGGAGTCAAGCTCATTTACCCCCGCGGAATGTCTCTGGAGAATATTTACCACTATGAAGAACAGGTCGAATTGGAGCTTGAGGGATGTCAGGTGATAGTAGCTTATGTGGGTCCTCGCGAGCAGATTCAGAAATGGCAAGGACTATAGAGAGAGAACGAGGATGCACCAGACGCCGGCCTGCCTGAAGACTACTATCTGCCTGATCTGATTAAGTGCAGGAGATCCAGAGACATATTGCCAGAGAACCGATCCGCCTTGGCCAATTCCTAATAGATCAATCTGCTATTATGCTTAAAACTTTCCTCAATGGAATGTGGACTGAATGACAATGAGTGGAAATGACTTCCTAGCCTTTGATCTAGGAGCTGAGAGTGGAAGGGCCCTAGTGGGGAGTTTGGTGGCCGACAAGGTGCATGTACAGGAGATACATAGGTTCACAAACATTCCTGTCAGAATGGGAGGTAGCGTGTTCTGGGA
>Ga0129298_10000315_pt1 | contig 18572 bp, 10 predicted proteins | sample I19B2metaG_FD_94707 | JGI IMG/M metagenome (GOLD analysis project Ga0129298, IMG submission 94707) | Lake sediment bacterial and archeal communities from Gulf of Boni, Indonesia to study Microbial Dark Matter (Phase II) - ​I19B2 metaG | ecosystem: Environmental > Aquatic > Freshwater > Lake >... | reverse complement strand
GATATGGTAAAAAACTATCTGAATCCCAGGATGATTGAGATCAGAGGCAGAAAGATTGAAATTATGGAGGAGGCGATGAATACCGATCCCCTTTTACGGTTACAGTATTCAGCTAAAAAATCAAGTCTGGCCAATGCCTGGAAAAAATGGATTGGTGAAAGCCAGGGACTTGAAAGGATGGGAACTATTGAGATTAAAAGAACCTATGAAGAGAACCTGACTCAATGGATCAAAAACGACAATTCACGGTCAGAGAAGTACGGATATATTCTTCCAGGGTATAAAGAACTCTATGGAAAGTTCCGGGAGTACAACCTCGTTAACAATTTTACCAATGAGGTATTTTTCAACTACGGTGCCGAAGCAATTGGATTTGCAAGGAATATCAAAACCCTGGAGGAACTCATTAAGAACAAAGATGATGAGGATAAGATAAATATGGCCAAAATAAATCTACAGGCATTTGCCTCCGGGTTCTATAAAAATTATGATGTGGAGACCGATAAGAAGCTTTTTGTTGCTGTCATGACTCTCTACAATAAAAATCTGGACGAAAAGTGGCAGGCGCCCGAGTTTATTAAATTGAAGAATTCATGCAATGGTGATTTTGCAAAAATTGTTGATGAACTATACCGTAAGACAATTTTTGCTGATGAGGATAAATTCAAATATTTTGTTTCAGCAATGAATTGGAGTTCAGTCACAAAACTGCATAAAGATCCGTTTTACCAGCTTGCCACCGGAGTGACTGATTTCCTCGCTGAGAATGTAAGGCCTGATTTGCAGGCTCTTAACAGTGAGCTGCAGCAGCTGAATACCAATTATATGACGGTTCAGTTGGAATATGCCAGTGATAAGGTATTTTACCCTGATGCAAATTCAACACTGCGTGTGGCATATGGCAACGTTAAAGGATATTACTCGAAGGATGCAGTATATTATTCTCATTATACCACACTTAAAGGGATAATTGAGAAGGATAATCCGGAGATTTATGATTATGATGTACCTGATAAGCTGAAGGAGCTATACAGGAATAAAGATTATGGAATATATACTCATAACGGAGAGGTTCCTGTTTGTTTTATCGCAACCAATCATACAACCGGAGGAAATTCTGGTAGTCCCGTTCTTAATGCTGAAGGGCAACTTATCGGGATCAACTTCGACAGGGCATGGGAAGGTGTTGCAAGCGACCTTGCCTATAACCCGGATCAGAGCCGTAACATTAGCCTTGATATCCGCTATGCATTGTTCATAATAGATAAATTTGCCGGTGCAGGGTACCTGCTTAATGAAATGAAAATTGTGGAGTAATACTGCCCTTGGATTCAGAACCTTATTGTATATTTCACCTTAGCCCTCGCTTCGTAGGCCTCTGGCTGGAATCGCTCAACAGGATCTATAAGAGGCGAATTGAATGTAAGGAAAAGTTCCTTCCCCGGCTTGATGATCCACTGGAATCTCGACTGCCAGCCCAGTGTCTCATTCAGATTCTCATACTGTGCGAAGTTATACCAGGCAAGGTTTGGACTGAACATGAAATTCAGGTTTATACGGTAAATCTGAGCTACAAAGCTTCCATCAGGCAGGTTAACCCATTTTCTGTCGGACTCCACACCTATATATAAAGGTACTGCTACTTTATATCCTGCCTGTATTAGCCAGTCGGTTCTCTTTCCTGAGTAAAATCCTCCTGAAGCTGCTTTTGTCGAAAGCCAGAAAAGTCTTCTCTTTGCGGAGGTTAACTGTACGCTGTGCCTCCAGAAATTATAGTCATCAGCAACTATTGTATAATCGCCAAAGATTTTAAAATCTGTTTCAAGTGATTCAAATATGTATTGTGATCCGAAGGTAATTTTATCGCCGCTCAGGAAAATTAAATCAGAATAGGTGAGATCGAACTGCGCAGTTTCCAGACCTCCGTTGTGCAGATCTGAAATAAGAATGTATTTGACCCCTGTTTTGACCTGCATAATTGGAGAATTCTTTGGTCTTGGGCCAAAACCAAACCCTCCGTAAAAGTCACGGATATTCTTTCTGGGTACGAAGCCAAGACCGGCTGTATAGTTTTCTCCGATCTGCAGGTAACCGATCCTGAAATTAAAGAAATCATTCGGGTAGCTTATTTCAGTACCGAATGATACATCACGACCATTCAGGCTGTCGGTGAATGATTTCATCCCATAAATATTGTATGTGATATTCTTGTTTCCGGCAATTTCCGAACTGGCCAGCCTGAGGTCCATTCCTACAAGAGAATTATCGCTTGAAGACAATGCATTTCCATTGGTGCCAATAATCCCCAGAGATGATTGTTTTCCAAGGTCTCTTGACAACCTGGCTACTGTATATCCCGGATTATCCCATTCATTGTCATCTTTTACATGAAGCATACCGATATTCCATCCATCGGTTTTTCCTGTAAACTTTCCTCCGTATTTAATCTGGACAGGATTTCCCTCAGTATCAAGTCCTATTCTTCTGGAAAAGAATGGTATATTGGCAGTATGCTGAGGATTTTCACCGTCTCCGTTTATACCGAAGGTGAAGTAATTTGTGCCGTCAAGAAAGAAATCTCTTTTTTCAGGGAAGAAGAGGTTGAAACGTGTAAGATTTATCTGTTTTTCATCTACTTCTGTTTGTGCAAAGTCAGTATTAAAAGTCAATGCAGCCTTCAGCGCAGGAGTTATATTATAAAAAATATCCCCGCCACCATCAAGCACGGGCTTTCTTTCAGCATCCTGTTTTTTACTGAAACCTCCGGTAATATATGGAACAATGTCGAGTCCTATGCCCTGGGTGATATCTGAAATTCCCGAAATCCGTCCGGCATCAGAGATCTGAAACCTGTTGGCATTCAGAGAGGTTAGAGGCCATGTGGATATTTCAGAACTCCTCTTTATATACCTTATAATTTTCAGTCCCCAAGTATCATTGTTCTTTTTGAATCCCATGGTCTTAAAAGGTATAATAAGCTCACCTTCCCATCCGTATTCAGTTATTTTTGCCCTGCCATCCCACAGACCGTCCCATGATTTATTGAACTCTTTTCCATTTTCATTAACAAGAGCATCTCCGATACTTCCTCTTGGGCCAATCTGGAACCAGTAACCGCTTCTTCCGTCCATGTAGGTATCAAAAATTACCTGTATTCTGTCCTCTTCGCCCAGATCACCATCCCTGCTCAACTCTTTTGAGGATATGGCTTCAGGATCATCAAAGCATCTCACTCCAACATAGATATTTTGATGGTCGTACAGGAAATAGAACTCTGATTTTTTTGATACGGGCTCCCCTGAATTGGGTTCTCTCTGGTATAGTTCGTCAATCAGTGGAGCCTGTTTCCAGACATCATCATTTATATATCCGTCAATAACAGGAGCTGTTTCAGTGAATACTGCTTTAATTCCGGGTTGTGCGTTAAGGCTGAGACAGGAAAATAACAGACTGGAAGTAAGGAAAAAAATAAATCGGCTCATCATTAACTAATAAGCCTGCAAAATATATATTTTCCAGAGCAAATGGGATTTCTGAATCATAAAATATGTGAAAGGGATTCACTCCATCTGATTATTTCATTCCTGTTTATATGGTCACCCTCTTTCCAGACGCCGGCTGCCACACTTATGCGGAATTTGATTTTGTCACTTAAGGATGGCAGTCTCTTTATCTCAAGTTTTCCTGCAAACAGACCTTCACTTACAGGTTTTACAATTTCCCGCACAGGTATCATAAAATCAGAAACAAACTGAAGATATTTTTCATTGTTTTTCATGGCCATTGTCATACAGACAAGATATGCTGCAAAGGGTTTTTCAGATAATTGTTCTCTGAAAGATTCAAGAAAATCAAATGCTTCAGGAAGCCATCTTCCTGAATGTATTGCACTCCCTGCAATTACAGCGTCATAGGAAGAAATTTCTTTTACCTCATTAATGGGTATTAAATCAGTTTTAAACCCGCGTGATTCAAGATCTGATGATATGAATCCTGCTATTGTTTCAGCCGATCCTGTATAAGAGGCGTATGTAATAAGAATGTTTTTCGGCATCTGCTGATATTTTCGGATTATACATCCTAATTAACATACGAAGACAAAAAAAGTTTTCGTTTATCAGGAAATTTCAGCGTTTTTTTGATCTTCTTTTTAACAAGTGATCTTATCTTCAGAAGCCTTTCCCTAATATCTTCAGGATAGTTCAGAATGTATTGCTCAAAATCTGATGGATTATTGGTTATCATAACAGTGCTTTTCATAGTTATCCTTTATTATTGCAAGGCATCTTTACCTGTATTATTCATGGACTACGGCCTCACCCCCTTGGTCCCCCTCTCCCGATGTGAGAGGGGGATGACTTCCAGAGTCACATCCATCCTGGAATTAAGCCCCTCCCACCTCGGGGGAGGGGTTTGGGGAGAGGTCGACTGGGTCAGGAGTAAAAAGCGTAATAAATACATTTATGAATTAATCAAGTTTATTTCATATTCAATACATTAAAAATAAAAAAAATCCTAAATTCACACGAAATCATAAGGATGAAGATAGTTGCCGACGATAAAATTCCGTTTCTTAAGGACGTTCTTGAGCCATTTTCAGAGGTGATCTACCTCCCCGGAAACAGTATTAAAGCCAATGATCTGATGGATGCAGATGCACTTCTGGTCAGGACAAGAACAAAATGTAATGAGTCACTTCTTAAAGGCACAACAGTACAATTCATAGGCACTGCAACAATCGGATTTGACCATATTGATACAGGTTATTGCGATCATCACAATATTAAATGGACAAATGCACCTGGCTGTAATTCTTCATCTGTTCAGCAGTATATTGCAGCGGCTCTTTTAAAACTTTCCAAAGATCATGACCTCGATCTTAAAAAACAAACAATAGGCATTGTAGGGGCAGGCAACGTAGGATCAAAGGTTAAAAAAATTGCCCGTTCACTTGGTATGAATGTTCTGATCAATGACCCACCAAGGGAAAGGAGGGAGGGGAAAAGCGAATTTGTATCATTTGATACAATTCTGAAGGAAGCTGATATTATAACCCTTCATGTTCCGCTTAATTTAACAGGAGAGGACAGGACAATCCATCTTTTCAACGATGATTCAATTCTTAAGGCACTTAAACATCCATGGCTTATAAACTCATCAAGGGGCGAGGTTGTTGAAACACTGGCGCTAAAGAAAGCACTGAGATCGGGTTTGATTAAAGGTGCAGTCCTCGATGTGTGGGAAAATGAACCTGATATAGATCCTGAACTTTTATCCTATGCATTTATTGCAACTCCTCATATTGCGGGTTATTCGACTGACGGAAAAGCTAACGGAACCTCAATGGTAGTTGACGCACTAAGCCGTCATTTTAATTTGCCTTTAACCGGATGGTACCCACAAAATGTACCACTGCCAGAAATTCCTTTTCTGGAAATTAACGGGACAGGCAAATCTGATGAAGATATTATCAGGGAAGCTGTAATGCATACCTATGATATATCTATGGATGACGTGAAGCTAAGAGAATCATTATCTGCCTTTGAAAAACAGCGAGGAAACTACCGGCTGAGGAGAGAGTTCCATGCATATACTGTCAGGCTGAATGAAGGCTCTGTGAGAGTGAAAAAAATTCTGGAGGAGTTTGGATTTAAAATTACGATATTATGATAGAAAAAAACAGGATCAACAGGAGAAGTTTTGCAAGAAACATTGCAATGGCAGGAGTAGCTGCCACACTTCCGGTAAATAAAATATCATCTGAACCGGCAATTGCATCCACAGGAATGAATCACCTTAAAATCAGTCTCAATGCATTTTCATTCAATGATCTGCTCCTTGCCGGGAAGATCACTATCGATGATGTACTTGATTTTTGTGCAAAGCTTGGAATTGTAGGAGTTGATCTGACAGGATACTATTTTCCCGGATATCCTGAAGCTCCGTCTGATGAATACATTTATCATGTTAAAAAAAGAGCTTTCCGGCTTGGTATCGACCTTGGTTGCACAGGTGTCAGGAATGATTTCACGTGGTCTGACCCGGAAAAAAGGAAGTCTGAGAAGAAACTTGTCAAGGATTGGATAGTTGTTGCCCAGAAACTTGGGGCTCCGGGATTAAGAATTTTTGCAGGCACACTTTCAAAAGAAGAATACCCCTGGGAAACAAGGGCGCGCTGGATTGCTGATGACATACGTGAATGCGCTGAATTTGCAAGGAACCACGGAGTTATGCTTGCACTTCAGAATCATTATGATTTTGCCAAAACTGCAGGGGAGGTGGAACGGCTTTTGAAGATGATCGATCATGAATGGGTCGGACTTATGGTTGATATAGGAAGTTATCATTCTCCCGATCCCTACAAGGATATTGCAGCCACTGCAAAATATGCCATAACCTGGCAGATGAAGGAAAAGGTATTTATTAATGACACGCAGGTTGAAGCTGACTATGTGAAAATAATCGACATTGTTAAAAACTGCGGGTATCGTGGTTACCTTCCACTTGAGACTCTTGGAGAGGGTGATCCATATCAAAAAGTTGAATCCTTATACAATAAGGTGAAGAAGATTTTGGGTTAAGGAGCTCAGGGCTCAGGGCTCAGGGCTCACGGCTCAATGTTCAGAGTTTATGCGTTCTGGCATATTCCTTTACCTGGAAGACAAAAGCCTGCAGCCTTGTATCTAGCGATACAGTATCCTGTCCGTCGTAGGCAATATTTATAAACGGAATGTTATTGTGATCCTTTCTGAATGAGTCGCTTACTGAGGCTACAACAGTTCCCGGCATACAGGTGAAAGGCAGAATGGCTGCTATACCAGATACTCCTTTATTTACAAGAGATACAGCAGATCCCATTGCAATTGGAGGGTCTCCGTCATAATACTCACTTACATAAGGGTTGCAGGCACTAAGTATCTCATGAAGTGATAATTCCTTTTCCTCATCAGTGTATTTCATTAATCCCCGGAGAAGAGAATAGGAAATTACTTCCTGGCCAAGCTCCTGAATCTTTGATTTGATAACCCCTTTTTTGTCATTTTTCCAGAGACTGTCGCGTGTGAACCGGTGGGTTGAGTAAGTTATCCATTCAGAGAAAGGGCCAATAATGACCTCTGCTCCAAGATCTTCAATCCGGTTGGCAATATTACCGTTACACCCTGCATTATCTCTCATAAAGATCTCTCCGAGAATGCCTACAACAGGTTTCCTCTGGCTTTTATCCACTTTAATTTTCATGAAATCATGAACAATTTCTGCAAGAATCCTGTGGAGTCCCCCGGCACCATTCTCAATGCATACCTCAAGCTTTTTCAGCGAGTCTTTGTATAATTTGTCTGATTCTCCCTTATTGATCTCATATGGGCGTGTTTCCCTGTAAAGTTTTCTGAGGTAATCAAATACAACAAAACCTTTCCATGCATTGATCCGGAATTTTTTCCCATGTTCTCCTGCAATATCCTCATATGAAGTATCATTAGAAGGTGTTACCAGTTCTGCATCCTTGTAACCAAGCCTGTCGAACAGAATCCTGTGGAACTGGTTGTATTGCCCGAATCTGCAGGGACCATTATGGTCAGGCATAAAGAAACTTATTTTTGAAGGATCAGCACCAGGCTCCATGAGTTTCTTCAGAAAACTTCCGGTGGTGCAGATCATGGGGAAACATTCTTTTGATGATGTATATTTTCTTCCAATTGCAAGATCCTCTTCGGTCTGTTTAGGCAGTACTTCTGATGGAATTCCGCAACTGCGGGCTGCAGCTGCAATCATGTAAGCCCCGTCGTGCATATATGGAAAATAGAGTACTCTTTCTTTCTTTGGTGCTGACTGACCTGGTCTTGGTCTGAAGATTTCCGGTTCCTTTTTTTCATTCTGTTCTGCACCTTTCAGACTGTCAAGGAAAGCCTCAATACGAGTTACCATACCGGCATCAGCTGAGTGTTCATCCACTTCGAGGTGCAGAAAAGGTTTTCCTTTTAGTTCCTCTGTGATATAGTGCCAGATAAATGAATCTGGTCCGCATCTGAAATTGCTGAGATAGACAGCATGAAGATTATCAGATTTGGCTACAAGCTGTGCTGCTGCTATTAATTTCTGCCCGTTTGGCCAGTACATATTCCGGTAATTCCTGAAGATTTCTGCCGGTTTTATATCAAGCATATCGATAGGTATCGGCATGACATTCTGGTTGATGAGTTTTTCAACCAGACTCAGGCTAAGATGAGGATCAGCCGAGTTATAAGGTCTTCCCAGCAGAACAACAGGACGACAGTTATCAGGAATATTCTTCATTACCTCTTTTCCATAGTCGGCAACAGTTTTTTCAAAACCTATCTGTACGCTGTCAGATTTATATACTGCTTTCCTGATTTTTTCCTTGCTGATTCCAAACTTACTACTGAAATACCCTGTCATCTCTTTCATGAGAGCCCTTTCAAAAAACCTGAAATGCAGGGTGGGCATAAGAAGACGTGATTCGTCAATTTTGCCTTTCAGTGCAGACTTCACCATAAACGGATAAGTCTGGATCCATGGGCAATTACAGTTGAAAGTCTTATTTCCGGGTTGTTCTTTGCCGTTGACAATAAAGGGAATAAAGATGTAATCAGCATCCTTATTTATAAGGTCCATTACATGCCCGTGCATAAGTTCAACAGGAAGACATGTTTCTGCAGTGATTGTCTCAATAGATTCCGTTACAATTGATTTATCAGATTCCCTTGAAACGATGACTGAAAAACCAAGCTCCTCGAAAAAGGTCCGCCAGAATGGAAACTGCTGATAATAAACCATTAGGGCCCGTGGAATTCCAATTGTGGTTATCCTTTTATCTGTTGGAGGTGTGTAGTCCCCATTCAAAAATTCCAGTCTTTTCTTAAAAAGATCAGGAATATTATTTGCAGTCTTTTTTCTGTCATCGGTTTCATATTTCTCACACCTGCCTCCATAAAAGAGAGCTTTTTCAACCCCGTCAATTTTAACCTTTCTTATTTCGCAATGGTTGGTACATGACTGACAAACAAACCGTGTAATATTATAAGCTGCATTCCTGATGCCGAATCCCTTGAACCTGGTTTTCTGACCCTCTTTCATGGATTTCTGTGCAAGGATTGCAGCACCAATAGCCCCCGTTACATCAAAATGAGGCGGAATCTGTATTTTCTTACCTACAACTTTCTCAAATGCAGCTACTACTGCTTTATTGTTGGTGACACCACCCTGGAAAAAGATTTTATCGCCAATCTTCCTGTCCCCCACAACTTTCTGCAGGTAATTATATACTATAGAGTAGGCGAGACCTCCAACGAGGTTTTCATCCCTGGCCCCCTTCTGCATAAAGGAATTGAGATCCGATTCCATGAATACTGTACACCTGTCCCCAAGCTTTACAGGACAATCCGAATTCAGAGCCATACAGCCAAATTCTTCCACTATATTGATATTCAGCTTTTCAGCCTGTTCCTCGAGAAATGACCCTGTCCCTGCAGCACAGACTTTATTCATTTCAAAGTCCACAACAACTCCATTTTCTATGCTGATATATTTTGAGTCCTGTCCGCCAATTTCGAATATCGTATCAACAGTCCGGTCATAATCAATAGCAGCTATTGCCTGTGCCGTAATCTCATTCTGGATTGTATCGGCACCGATAAAGTCGCCTGTAAGATATCTGCCTGACCCGGTTGTTCCGGCGCCTATCACTTCCACATTCTCGCCTACTTCATCATAGATTTCAGTCAGTCCTCTCTGGATAGCCTCAAGTGGTTTTCCTGCCGTGGGAAGGTACCTTCGGGCTAAAACCCTGTGTTGTTCATCAATCAGAACAACATTGGTACTGAGTGAGCCAATGTCAAGACCAAGGAATACTTTTACCCTGCCATTGGAAGTATCTATCGGATGAACATATTTATCGTAAACAGCCTCTGATTCTTCCAGTTTAGGGAGACTTATAAAAGCAGAGGAATCATTAGCAAGATATTCTTCCAGTTTGCCAAGTCCTGCAAAATGATTCATCTCAAGTCCGTTTGACTGTGCAAACAATACCGCTCCGATAGCTCCCATTGATGCATGGTACTTCGGTATGATCAGGTCTTCACCCTCAAGTTTAAGAGTTTCCCTGAAAGCTCTTATCATTCCGATATTGGCAGCTACACCACCTGAGAAAACAACAGGTTTAATTATCTCCTTGCTTTTTGCAACATTGCTCCTGAAGTTTCTTGCAAGTGCAAAGCATAAACCTGCAACAATATCATGAAGAGGAGTTGCAATCTGCTGGTGATGTATCATGTCACTCTTGGCAAATACGCTGCACCTGCCCGCTATCCTTGGCGGATTTACCGACAGAAGTGACATCTGGCCAAACTCATTTTCTATCCGGACACCTATTCTCTTAGCCTGCTGATCAAGAAAAGAGCCGGTGCCGGCCGCACATATACTGTTCATCTCAAAATCGACCAGACGTGAATGACCATTTGAAGGGTCTTTTTCAAGAAGAATGAGTTTAGAGTCCTCTCCACCGATTTCAATAACAGTTCTGGCATCAGGATAAAGTCTGCCGGTTGAAGTTGCCTGTGCAATAATCTCATTTATAAAGATTCCTCCAAGTAGCTCGGAACCGAGTTTACCTCCCGATCCTGTAAATGCAATTCCCCTGATTGACTGGGCTTTATATTTTTCTAAAAGAAATAATAGTCTGGTATGGAGGGTGTTAAACGGCTTTCCGTATATATAATCATAATGATTTTCCAGGATATTGTGATCGGTATCAAGTACAACACTGTTAAGAGAAACTGAGCCAATATCAAATCCGAAAAGGAAATATTCCTGTTGTGATTGATTGGATAAGCCGCCAGTTTCCATAGTATTGAATTTCACAAGTTAGTTTTTCAGTAAACCATAACGAAAGGACACGTAGTGCAACCAAATTTAGAAAAATTTCTTTAGTAGCTAAATTTTTCATGATAATTATCAGAACTTTAAAAAAGTGCGATGGTTTGATAGCTTGTGCATTCGAACCAGGAACATAAAATCTGGAATTATTTCAAATTTAACATCCCCCTGCCCCCTTCAAAGGGGGAATTGAGCCCTAGAACCGCCGCACTGTCGCACCGTCACACCGTCGCACCGTCGCACCGTCACACCGTCGCACCGTCACATCGTCTAAATCCATTCTTCCTCAAGAATACTACCGTTGATACCCACAAGGACCTTCTTGACAGGAACTTTTCTTGCAGAATTAGCAAGGGCTGCACGGACCATCTGTAAAAGTCCGCCACAGCAGGGAACCTCCATTATCATTACAGTTATTGTATTAAGCTTTGCTGTTTCAACCATTGCTGTAAGTTTTTCCACATAGACTTCCATTCCATGATCGAGCTTCGGGCAGGCTATTGCCAGTGACTTGCCCCTGAGCCAGGATGAGTGGAAATTGCCCAGTGAAAATGCCACGCAGTCAGCAGCCAGAAGAAGATCTGCTCCTCTGAAATACGGGGCATTTGGATTGACCAGATGCATCTGAACAGGCCATTGCCTTAGTTCTGAAGGCTGATCACCCGTTATTATATCATTGCCATTCTTATCAGCCTTATCAATAACCAGTGTTCTTGAGCCGGGGCAACCTCCTCCTCCGTGACTATGGGCATGGTTATGCTGCGCTGCAACTGCCGCAGGTGCTGCAAAGGCTGCAGCCTGCTTATGTCCGTGATTATGGACTTCACTTATAACTTCATCAAGGTTGAATTTGAGTTCAGACCGGTGAGCTTTGAGCCATCCGACACCCTCCTGCAGAAATCCTGTTTCGCCATGATCCTTAAGATGTTTGAGATGGGCAATAATTGTGTTTTTACCGTTGTTTACCATTTGCTCCATCACACGGGTTTCACTGTATGGCTCAGCCTCTCTCTTCTCTATTGTTATTGCACCCTCAGGACAATGTCCGATGCATGCACCAAGTCCGTCGCACATAAGTTCACTTACAAGCCTTACTTTTCCGTCAATTACCTGCAATGCACCCTCATGGCAGTTTGGAACACACAGGCCGCAACCGTTGCAGAGTTCTTCATCTATCTTCAAAATATCACGTATCATATGTTTTGTTTTAATGGTTTATGATACAAATATGAAGATGTCTTAAGACAGAAATTGTAACATATGTTACAATTTCAAAAATTTAATATTTTAGTGTTGAATCATTGGCCATTTCCGTAAGTCCGACATACAGCATTTTTGACACATCTTCCATTATTTCAATAGTTACGGCGTCGGGATCATCGCCTGGCAGATGATAATATACTTTTTTAGATGCATCTGTTGTATATACTGACATTGTCCTGTAACCTGCCATCCTGAAAACGACCTCATCGCTTCTCGGTCTGCCATAATACTCACCAGGAACAGGTGCCGCAGTTTTGATAGGTCTGTGAATATATTTCCTGTTAGCCTCTTCGAAATAACTCAGTAGCTCCTTATAAGGGCTTCCAGCACTTACATATAATCCGGTTCCGTTTCCTACCATATCGAGGTTAATATAAGTTATTGTCTTTTCCTTCGGGAAGCTGTTTCCTGAAGCAAACAGCTTACTGCCTATCAGGCCGACCTCTTCTCCTCCGATAAAGACAAAAACAACCGATCTCTTCAGCTTTACCTCTGATAATGCCAGTGCCTTGGCCGAAGCAAGTATGTCAACCACACCGCTTGCATTATCGAGAGCGCCATTAACAACTTTTCCTGCTTTACCAACTGCGTCCAGGTGTCCTCCTATAATAATAAATTCATTTTTAAGTTCAGGATCAGTACCTTCCAGTATACCAACAACATTACATGATTTTCCTTCTGTGTGCCTGGTTGTATTAGCCCTGATAGTCATTGTTTTACCGGTATTGAATGATGCCGGTTTAAACGACTTCCTGATTTTCTCAATTAGTTCCCTGTTAGTTGTTTTAAGTCCGGCAAATATATCCTCCAACGGCTGGGGGCCAATTCCGCATACTATAATTGACGGGTCGTATGATATATTCGGGTTTGCACTGGCTCCATCAACATATATGAATCCGGAAGCCCCGTGTTTAACTGCATTCTGAAGCTTATACTGGTGATAACAGTATGCAACCCATTTCTGGTATTCCGGATTGCGTGGATCAGCATGTGGTACATCCCTGTTAACGAGGACAATCTTTCCTTTTACATCAATACCCTTATAGTCGTCATAATTTAATTCAGGGGCAGTGATACCAAAGCCCACAAAAACCACCTCTGCTGTTATTTCTCCCGATCCCGAGTTCATTCCCGGATAGTAGTCATCCGGATAATTATAGTTTTTATGGATAATGGATCCATCGGACAGCTTTATAATGAGTGAAAGATTTCCTATATCGTTAACCACAGTATATGGCCAGTCGAACCATTGAAAATAAGTATTGTTATCACCTGCAGGTTTAATCCCCCGGTCCTTTAATCTTGATGCAATCCATTCTGCACTGGCCAGGTATTCAGGAGTTCCGGCAAGCCTTCCGTTGAATTCAGGCGAACAAAGGGTTTCTACCCATTCCATCATCTCTTCACTCGATATTGAGTGGAACTGCTTTAGCAGCCTGGCTTCATAATCATTCTGCGCATTCAGGGATGAAGTCAGGGGTATAATTATTATTAACAGGAAAAAGAATTTATTTTTCATTGATCATAATTTATTGAGTGCCAAATGTAATAATTTTGGAAACATATATATTATTACCTGTTGTTATGAATTGTACCAAGTTAAATCAGGCTCCTTTATTCAGAGGATTAAAACCTGAAGCAATTGAGGATATTATAAATACAATACCTCACAAAGAAAGAAAGTTCAATGCAGGATCGTTAATAGCTCAGAGTGGAGATGCAGTCACATCTCTGATGATTGTAAGTGTGGGTATGGCGAAGGGAGAAATGATCGACTTTGCCGGAAGAGTAATTAAAATTGAAGATATTCCCGCACCCGGGGCTTTGGCATCTGCTTTTATTTTCGGTAACCGTAACAGGTTTCCTGTTAATGTAATAGCAGTCTCTGATGTGGAACTTCTGATTATCGAAAAATCTGATTTTCTTTTCCTGATGATGAAGAATGACATAATCCTTGCAAATTTCCTGGATATGATTTCGAACAGATCCCAGTTTCTTTCAGAGAAGATCAAGTTTCTGAATTTCAAGACAATAAAAGGAAAGCTTGCCCAGTTCATCCTTCAGAAAACGGACCAGGGCACAAAATCGGTAAAACTTGAAATTACCCAGAATGAACTTGCTGATTATTTTGGAGTGGCCAGGCCGTCAGTGGCAAGGGCACTGGGTGATATGGAGGAGGATGGTTTAATAGAAGCAAACGGGAAAAATATCAAAATAATTGACAGGCAGGAGCTTGTAAAGCTGACAGCAGACTGAAATTTCTAAGCCGGAAGTGTTATGATGATACAGGTCCCTTCTCCGGGAGCACTTTCAACAGATATTGTTCCTTTGTTAAGCTTTACCAGATCATAACAAAGAACAAGTCCGAGTCCTGTTCCCTTTTCATTTTCAGTTCCTGCCGTACTTTCTATTTCAGTTGATGAAAAAAGGATCTTTTGTTTGTTTAAGGGGATGCCTACCCCATTGTCACAGATCTTAAGCATCACCCCTTCATTGTTGGATGTCTTATCTTTCAGCAATATGCTTATTCTTCCTCCTCTGTGGGTATATTTAACAGCATTGGACAAAATATTCCTGATCACTATATCCAGAAGATCCTTGTCAAAGTAAGAAATTGTGTTGCCTACCTGTGTGAAGTTCACCAGGATATCTTTTTTATCAGCAGTCTCTTTGAATATGCTAAGGTTGGTAAGAACGAGTTCTGCAAGATCCTGTCTTTCAGGAGAGTATTTTATTTTATCCTCCTGTTCTCTGCCCCAGACCAGCATGTTTTCAAGTAGATTTATTACCATCTGTGCATATTCAATACTAGAATTTGCGAATGTGTCATATTTCTCCTTGTATTCTTTTTCCTTCAGGAGATTGAGCATGTAAAGAATATTCACAACAGGGCTTCTGAGATCATGTGCAATTACGGAGAATATCCTGTTTTTGAGACGAATTGTTTCTGATAGCTTATTGTTCTGAAGGGCTATCATATTACTTTGCTTTTCTATTTCACTATTTCTGGCAATTATCTCCTGTGTCCTTTCATTTACAAGTATCTCAAGATTCCTGTTCATAAATTCAAGTTCACCCTGCAGTTTCTCCTTTTCATTAAAGGCTTTTATCCATTTGTACATCATTAAACCTGCCTGGATGAATACAAAGAGCAGAATAAAATATGTAAGAATATAACCGTCAGGTTTCACTGCTTTTCCACTTGCAACCTGAATATCATGGATACCGCCGAAAAGAAGCAAAATGAAAGCAGTGAAGTATAGAATATCAATTATATTCTTTTTAAGGGCTCCTCTGAAGCTTATTATTATCGGATATAGTATAAGAATAAGGACTGAAGGATAATATAATTGAGTGGTATAACTAAAGATTTTAACAGGCAGGAATAAAGTAAGTACTGATATTATAGAAAATATGGCAGTGAAGATCAGGGCAACTATTTTAATATACTTTGAAGGATAGATAATGTAAAGGAACCAGCCGCAGGCAATAATTAGAATCAGAAGTCCAAGGTATTCAAATCTGATGATCCATTCCCATGACATATCCACTATATTACTGATAAGATAGTGTGATGTGAACAGAGGTCTGACAGCCAGGCAGATAGTTGCAATACTGAAAAACAGTGTCTCTGTTTCCTTTTTTGATATAAGATAGAAAAGCATGAAAAACACTGAAAATCCAAGAAGCAGGCTTATTACTGACCACTGCCATGCCCAGCTGTTTGCAAGTTTCTTCTGTACCATGGAAAATGTACCAAGACGTGCAGGCAGCCAGAATCCACCTCTTCTGTGATCATAGTTAGAGACATTTATTATAATGGACAGAGTATCTGTTGAGGGTCGCAACCTGAAGAAATTCTTCCTGTATTCAGGCACTGATTCGTCAGCATTTTTACCGGGGACTCCGTTTCCTCCAAGATATTCACCATTTATATAGATGTCATAAGATGAATCGAAAACAGGCAGATCAATTGCAAGAGCTTTCTGAAGTCCTTTTGGCAACAGAACAGTAAGTCTGTATGTGGCATAGCCGAAAGGTTCTGTTTTTACTGATAATTTCTGATATTCTGTCCAGTAGGATGGTACTTTCCCGTAGCAATCAGGCTGTATTGATTTATTCTCAAAATCATGTGGATGAAGCATTTTTTTCCAATAGAACTCCCATTCACCGTTCAGACTGACACTAAAATCTTTATCATTTTCAAGACTGCTCAGATCCATTATCCCTTGTGAGGCAGAAGGTATTCCCTGGCTTGCCACTGAATTACAAATAGCAAAGCTAAAGAGAGCCAGATAAAACAAAAACCTCATTACCATCGATGATAGTTGTAGGATGTGGTACTAAAGTTACGCCAAATTAATGAATTAACCACTCAATTATTTTAACCCTCTGTTCACAAGGAGTGCATCAATTCCGGGCTCTTTGCCTCTGAATGCAATATACATTTCAAGAGGATCACGTGTACCACCTTTTGAGAGTATCTCTTTCTCAAACCTGGCTGCAACTTCCTTATTGAAAATGTTGCCGGTTTCCTTGAATGCCTGGAATGCATCAGCATCAAGGATCTCTGACCACATGTAAGCATAATAACCGGCAGCATAGCCTGAAGCCCAGATATGATTGAAATATGTCGACCTGTAGCGGGGTTTGATCTCAGGTATCAGTCCGTATTTATCCATGGCTGTTTTTTCGAATTGCCTTATGTTGATATCAGAAGTATCTGTTAATGAGTGATATTCCATATCAAGTAATGAGGCAGCCAGGTATTCAACTGTTGCAAAGCCTGTATTGAATTTACTTGCCTTATCAAGTTTTTCAACTATTTCAGCCGGTATCACCTCTCCGCTCTTGTAATGTTTTGCATATACTTTAAGGACCTCAGGTTCAAGAACCCAGTGTTCCATTATCTGTGAAGGAAGTTCAACAAAGTCGCGTGGAACGGAAGTACCTGATACTCCGGGGTAAGTTGAATTTGACAGAAGCTGGTGAAGTGCATGTCCGAACTCATGGAAAACAGTCGATGCTTCATCTGCTGTCAGAAGTGAAGGCTTGTCTGCAGTGGGTGGAGTTGAGTTGGTAACCATTGTAACCACAGGTGTAATCATTTTTCCGTTGATATCACGGCTCTGTCCCCTGTATGCACCGCACCAGGCACCATTCCTCTTTGAAGCACGCGGATAGTTGTCAATCATCAGAATACCTACATGTTCACCATTCCTTTTTACTTCAAAGGTATTTACATCAGGGTGATATTTTGGAATATCGGTTCTCGGTGAAAAATCAAGGCCATAAAGCTGATTTGCAACGTAAAACATTCCCTGAATTACATTGTCTATTTTGAAATATGGTCTGGTAATTTCGTCATCAAGATCATATTTGGCCTTTTTTATTTTCTCTGAATAGTACCACCAGTCCCATGGTTCCAGTTTGAATTTGCCCCCTTCTTTTTTAATTATTTCCTGTTGTGCCTCTGCTTCCGCTTTTGCGACGGGAGTTGCAGCGGCCCATACCTGTCCCAGAAATTCCTTAACCCTGTCGGGTGTTTTGGCCATATTGCGTTCAAGTACAAAATCAGCATAACTGCTATATCCCAGGAGCTTAGATCTTTCAACTCTCAGATTTGCTATACGGGCAATTATTTCTTTGTTATCATACTTGTTGTCATTATCGCCTTTCATGAAATAGGCCGTAAAGAGCTTCTGACGAAGATCCCTTTTGGCGGAATATTTGAGGAATGGTTCCATTATCGGATACTGAATTGTGAATACCCATTTTCCATCCATCTTCATGCTTTTTGCAGTCTGCGCAGCCTGCGCCACAACTCCTTCAGGAAGACCTGAGAGATCTTCTTTATTGTCTATTACCAGTTTGAAATCGTTGGTTTCTGCCAGAAGATTCTGACCAAACTGCACAGAAAGAAGCGACATTTCCTGGTTAATTTTGCGGAGTTTGTCCTTATCTTCCAGCGATAAAGCAGCACCGCTTCTGACAAATCCCTTATAAGTGTCTTCCAGGACTCTTTTTTCTTCATCTGTAAGTGTGAACTTTTCACGGTTCTCATAAACAGATTTTACCCTTTGGAATAGTGTATCGTTCAGATTTATATCATCCCTGTGCTTTGAAAGGATGGGAGACAGTTCTTTGTTAAGCTGCTGAAGAGTATCGTTGGTATTTGCTGAATTCAGGGCTCCGAAAACCCTTCCGACGCTTGTAATAAGTTCTCCGCTGTATTCCAGAGCCTTTATGGTATTTTCAAAAGTAGGTTCTTCAGGATTTGTGATGATTGCATTGATCTCTTTTTTCTGTTCCTCAATGCCCTGAAGATATGCCGGCATATAGTGGGCTGCTTTTATCTTTTCAAACGGAGGAACTTCGAAGGGGGTTCCATAGCTTTCATTAAGGAAAGGATTTTC
>Ga0129298_10000314_pt1 | contig 18672 bp, 18 predicted proteins | sample I19B2metaG_FD_94707 | JGI IMG/M metagenome (GOLD analysis project Ga0129298, IMG submission 94707) | Lake sediment bacterial and archeal communities from Gulf of Boni, Indonesia to study Microbial Dark Matter (Phase II) - ​I19B2 metaG | ecosystem: Environmental > Aquatic > Freshwater > Lake >... | reverse complement strand
GCAGATTGATAATACATCAACACTCTTCATTCTCAGGTACCTTGTATATATATCAGATGGCACATATACCCCTGCCAGATGACCAATATGTATTGGGCCATTTGCATACGGAAGAGCTGAAGTAATAAGGTATCTTTTGTAATTCTTCATATTATTCAATGCAATTAATCAAAGCGGACAAAGTTAATAATAAAAGTTTGGAGTGCATAGAGTTTGGGGTGCCTGGAGTTTGGAGAGCAGGGATTAATTCCAATTTGCTATTTTTACAGATTATTTGGAACTACAATCAAAGGACATTATATGTCAAAGATTCAACCTCCCTTTCTGAAACCGGGTGATACAGTGGGGATTATATCACCTTCCTGGTTCATAGATCCTTCCAGACTTGATGAGGCGGTGGCATATCTGGAACAGTGGGACCTTAAAGTGAAGACAGGCAGATATGCAGGAAATCAATCAGGCCCTTTTGCCGGAAGTGATGAAGAAAGATTGTCAGATCTGCAGGAGATGACAAATGATCCGGATATAAGAGCTGTCATTTGCTCGAGAGGCGGATATGGATTATTAAGGATCATTGGCAGGGTGGATTTTTCAGCTTTGCAGAAGAATCCCAAATGGTATGCCGGATTCAGTGATATTACAGTACTGCATAACTGGCTTAGTGAGGTCTGCAATATAGTCTCTGTTCATTCTGATATGCCTCTCAATTTCAATAATCCTTCGAAATCAAAAGAGACTTTCAGTACGCTGAAGCAGGCGTTGTTCGGAAGCCTTGATATGGTTGAGTGGTCGGGAACTGTATACAATCCCGAAACAGCTGAAGGAGAGATAAGCGGCGGAAATCTTTCGCTGGTTTACAGCCTGATCGGAACTCCTGCTGAACCTGAAACTGAAGGTAAAATATTGTTTCTTGAGGATGTGGGTGAGTTCTATTACCACATTGACAGGATGCTTGTATCTCTGAAACTGGCTGGCAAATTAAAAGGATTATCAGCTCTTATAATCGGAGGGATGAATGATCTTAATGAAACGAAAGTATCCTGGGGAAAGAGTGTTGAGGATACCGTTATTGATAATGTAAGGGAATATAATTATCCAGTCTTTTTCAATTTTCCTGCCGGGCACATTCCAGACAATCGTGCCTTTTATATCGGGAGAAAAGCTAAGATAGAGATCCTTGAAAACAAAAATATTCTGAAATTTTTATAATATCAGAATGCCGAGATCAGCAGGTCCAGGTCTTTTGATATTATTCCAAACTTCTGTCCAAGTGTTTCGTTTGTCAGCATTCCATTATACAGGTAGGCACCGCTTCTTACACCCCTGTCATTTTTAAGCAGCTGTGTAATTCCCCCTGCGTCAGCCATCCTCTGCAGCAACGGGGCAAAAACATTACTGAGAGCAATTGATGCAGATCTTGCCACCCGTGATGGCAGGTTCCAGGCCGAGAAATGGATAACTCCGAATTTTTCGTAAACAGGATCCTGTAGTGCCCTGCATTCTGTTGTCTCTATACAGCCTCCCCTGTCAATGCTAAGGTCGATTATTACTGCACCCTTCTTCATGGTTCTGACCATATCTTCAGTGACATAGTACCATGGCCTGAGGTCTTCGAGTTCGATTGCGCCTATAAGAACGTCGGCTGATTTCAGCGCCTTTTTCAGTACCTGCGGGTGGAATACTGATGTTTGCAGCCTCTGGCCAAGAAGATTCTGGAATCGCCTTAGACGATCAAGTGATTCATCGAATATCTTAACTGTTGATCCAAGTCCGATGGCTGCCCTGGCTGCCGATTCCCCTGCTGTGTTGGCACCTAGTATTACCACCTCGGTAGGAGTTACCCCTGTGATTCCTCCCAGCATTACTCCTTTGCCTTCATGCATATTACTGAGGTATTCCGAAGCTACCAGTACAGAAGTGATACCGCAAATCTCACTCATCGACTCGACAACAGTCATTATACCACTTTTGTCACGGATCTTTTCGAAAGCAATTGCAGTTACCTTTTTTCTTATAAGTTTACTCAGGATATCTTCATTAAGCATGAGCACGTTAAGGTAGGATAAAACTACCTGGTTGCCTTTAAGATAATCGGCTTCCTTTTCTGAAAAAGGTGCTACTTTAATCACAACGTCAGCACCATATACTCTTGCAAGTGAATCGGTTATTATCGCCCCATTTTCACTGTAATCCTTATCGCTGTAATTGCCTCCCAGCCCGGCTCCTTTCTGAACGATAACTTCATTATCCTTTTCCACAAGAAGACTTACAGCTTCAGGTGTGAGGGCCACACGTTTTTCATCCTCTTTTGGATCGCTGGGAATTCCTATGGAGATATGTCTGTTTCTGATTGCAGTTTCAAGCTGCTCTTCCTTGGGCATGAAAGCTTCATTACCAAGGTTTATCTTTCCGCTCCTGCTTTTTTCATTCATATCATGAAGAGGGTTATTTCTTCAAAGGTAAATAAATTTGATCTACAGAGCAATATGATCAGGTTATGAAAGATGCAATATCCGTTGTTCGTCATCAGTTACTTCAATCTGTATCCGGACAGTTCCTGTGGGAAGTATATCCTCAATAAGTTCAGGCCATTCCATGAAACAGTAAGAATCACTTGAGAAGTATTCCTCAATACCAAAGTCAAAGACCTCCTCTGTTTTTTTGATCCTGTAGAAATCAAAATGGAATAAAGACTCTCCTGTTGAAGTTTTATATTCATTAACAAGTGTGAAGGTAGGGCTTGTAACAATGTCAGTAGCCCCAAGGATCTCGCAAATGGCTTTTATAATAGTAGTTTTGCCTGAACCCATCGCACCGTAAAATGCAAGGATCTTGTTTCCCTGTGTATGATATATCAGCTCCTTTGCAGCTGAGTGAAGATGTCTCTTATCCTTTATTGTTATCTTCATGTCTAAACCGGTTCAACATATGCTACCGGCAGCATCATTTCCTGCATTGAGATTCCTCCATGCTGAAAAGTATCTTTGTAATAGGCAGCATAATGGTTATAGTTATTCTGGTAGACCAGGTAATCCTTATTCATTGCAAAGATATACCTGGAGCTTAAATTTGATCTCGGGAGCATACCCTTTTCGGGTTCTTTCAGCTCAAAAACTCTTCTGGGATCATAATCTAGGTTACGGCCCATTTTGTATCTGAGGTTGGAGGAGGTCTTTCTGTCGCCAATTATTTTGACGGGATTCTGTACTCTGATAGTTCCGTGATCAGTACTGAATACTACCCTGACCTGGTATTTTGCAAGGATTTTAAGAAGATCAAAAAGTGATGAATGAAGGAACCACGATCTTGTCAGACTTCTGTAGGCTGGTTCCTCGGTGGCAAGATCGCGGATCACACCTATCTCGGTTCTTGCATGTGACAGCATATCAACAAAATTGAATACCAGGATATTGATGTCGTTTGAAAGTAAAGATTTTACCCTGTCATTGATTTTTTTCCCTTCAACGCTGTTATGGATTTTGTTGTATGACCATTTGTACTTCAGTCCCTTTCCTGCCAGCTGAGCCCTGAAGAGCTCTTCCTCGAAATTATTTTTGCCCTCTTCTTCATCCTCATTTACCCAGTACTGAGGCATTGTCTCGGAAATAACAGATGGCATTACTCCGGCAAATATTGAGTTCCTGCAGAATTGTGTTGCTGTCGGAAGTATACTGAAGTAGATATCTTCCTCTATAATCCTGTAAAGACCTGATAATTCGGCTGAGATTGTCTTCCACTGGTCAAACCTCAGGTTATCAATAAGGATAAAAAACAGGGGAACCTTTTCCTTCATCCTGGGAAATATTTTGGATGAAAATAGTGAGGGAGACATCACAGGCTTATTAATTGTATCCGGTTTCATCCAGTCGAGATAATTTCCGGCAATAAATTTTGAAAACAGGTTATTGGCTTCATTTTCCTGTAAACTCAGTATTTCTGCCATACCCTGGTCTGATGACTTTTCAAGTTCCGATTCCCAGAATACTATTTTCCGGTACAGTTCTGTCCAGTCGGTGTACCTGGAGGCAGATGATAACATTCCCGATATTTTTGTGAAATCCTGACGATAGTCTGTTGTGGTTTTTTCAGTTATAAGCCTCCTCTGATCCAATATTTTCTTGATAGTAAGGAGGACCTGGTTTGGCTTGACCGGTTTAATAAGATAATCGGCAATTTCAGATCCGATAGCTGATTCCATAATCTCCTCTTCCTCGCTTTTCGTAATCATTACGACGGGGATATCTGTCCGGACCTCCCTGATTAGTCTCAGAGTTTCAATTCCGCTCAGTCCCGGCATATGTTCATCAAGAAAGATCAGGTCATAGGAATTTTGCCTTACCAGGTCAATTGTATCATTTCCATTTGAGCAGGTGTCTATCTCATATCCTTTTTCCTGCAGAAAGAAAATATGAGAACTGAGAGCTTCAACCTCGTCATCGGTCCACAGAATTCTTATTTTTCTCATCGGAGGTATTTTTCCATAAAGAAGATATTGTAGCGATCAGGGTTTTTGTCACCCTTAAGAATCACAAGATTCTCATCATTAATGAGGAAAGTATACATTTTACTGCCTGACACATTTCTCACATTCTTTTCAACGAGGAAGCCGTTATAGTAAGCCAGTGCTGTCTTATAATCCTGGAATCCTGATACTGTAATCAGAATGAATTTATTGTCAACAAGGGATCCTTCGGTTCTGTAGTTATTGTTTGTGTAGTTGTCAATATTATAGCTGATTACATCAAATGTAGCCTGGTTGATATTGAATGCCGGATTGTTAATTACAAGGGCAAATACATGAGCCTTAGTAGTATCGGCAACATATAGTTCCTGGGCAATCTGCCTGTCTTCTTCTACTTTAAGCTCAGGTAATTTCTGGTTCAGGTATGCAGAAATTTCATTTGCCTTTTTACTCTCATCTGACTGCGGCCACGCTTTGATGAGTTTTGAAAGTTCCTCCTTGAATCCTCTCTCATCTGTGAGTCTTGCTATATTAAAGGCACGGAGCAGCATAAATTTAGGGATCAGGTCATCCTGCGGAAATCTTTTCAGAGCATCATCAACGACCGTAACTGACTCATTGAAATTCTCGGCCAGGTAGAGATCATATGCTTTCTGATATAGGCTTCCTGCCATCTTTATATCAGCCATTTTCTTCTCATAATATTCAGGATCGGACAGGATCCTTGCAAATTCACTTTCAGGATGAGCAGTCAGCAATTCCTGTCTGTAAGTTTCAGATTTTGGTCCGTTTATCTCTTTATTTATCCTGTAAAGATTGAAAAGGGCTTCAGGCACAAGTTCATTATCAGGAAATCTTTGAGTCAGAGTTTCCCATGTTACGGTAGCCATATCAGGATCATTTATCCTTTCTGCAAAAGCTCTTCCGGCATTAAGCATGGCAGTAGCCACTTTCTCATTTGAAATAGCCAGAAGCGAATCATTGAGAGGCAGATTCTGCAGATAGAACTCAGGACTCTTGTTATCAAACTTTGCAGATGCAGTATCTGATTTCTGTTGTTGCGAATCACCTTCCTCCTGGTCCTGCACAAATTCAACTATTGCCTTATTTGATCTTCTCCAGTTGTCCCCAAATCTTCTTTCTCCCCATCTCCTTCTGAATTCAGTTCTTCCGAATGCAAGAGCCGACTGGTTATAGAAATACCATTTTCCTTCCTGATCAATCTGATTCTGGAAGCGCCTTTCATTCTCATAAAACTGGCCCATGTTGTACCTGTCAGTGTAGTCGGATGTAGTACCTTCGCTTTCAGCCTTTGTTACCTGGGCTATTATTCCGGATATAACCACATTCCTTTCGGCATCACTCATGGCCGCCACCTTCTGAAGGCTATCCTCATACTGAATTACTCTCAACTCGGTAACAAGTGCATTCAGATTTTGTGATTTTGATTTAATATTCTGATAATCAGGGTATTTTTCATCTATAAAGAACATTGCACTGTCATAATACATTCCGGCATCCATATATGCCGGTTTTTTATAATAATAATCTGCCAGCGCCAGATAAGATCTCCCCTTCTGATTCTGGTTTATTGAAGGTGCAGATGCCGACAATCTGAAATATTTTATTGCTTCCTCCTCATCACCTTCCCTCATTGACAGATTTCCGAGTGCGAAATAGATCTGATCCTGGAAATCCTGATTCTTGGAGTCTTTAAGCATCCTTTCGAGTTCCTTTTTTATCTCACTGGTATTCATTGTTTCCACATCCAGCACTCCCGGCAGCTTAATCCTTGCATAGAATTCAACTTCATATGGAGGTCTCATCTTTATTACTTTTTTGTAATAGATTGTGGCCTCTGAATCATCACCTGTCTGATCATAAAGCTGAGCCAGGAGGAAATAGAGACGATATCTGGTTCTTTTGCCAGATGCCTGTTCAACGGCTTTCCTCAAGGGATCTATTGCTTCAGCATATCTTTTTTGTTTTACGAACAGGTCGGCCATTGTACTGTGGTACATTGACCGGAAACCTTTTGAGGATTCTGGTGGTATTCCCAATTCAGAGAGTAACCTCAGGGATTCAATGAAATTTCCGGTTTCATTATGAACTCTTGCCAGCCAGATACTTGCCTCATTTTTAATCCACGGGTCATTTGCTGATGTTATGGAATATTCAAAGAGCGCAGCAGCTTCCTTGTATTCATGCTTGTAAAAGCGTGCCTTTCCTATCAGAAGATAACTATCATCAACCCAGTCGTTGTATTCTTTTCTGTCAAGGAGTTCTCTTTCCTTTTCCGAAATATCATTCCTGTCATCAATTTCAGGTTTGGCGGTCATTGATTTAAGGGAAATGAGCTTGGAAGCTTTCTGTATTGCTCTTTCCATATCAGAACTACAGAATGATACAGTAGAAGGATCGCTGAACTCAAATACTTTGAGCACCTCTGCAAAATCATCCCTGTAATTGACGGATATTTTAGCAACGCCCTCCTTAAAATTCTCATAACCATTAAAATAGATGTTATACCTGGCGGTCATATTGTGGTAAAAACGGGTAGTGTCCGTATTTTTTTCTATCGAACACTCAGTGAGGAGCATGGAGAGCCCCAGTATTACCAGGTATTTATATGACGTTTTATCTGAAGCCAAAAACAGACTTTTAATACTATAACTGACTTAACCTGTGTATAGTATTTCAAAGGTAATTAAAATTGAGGTGATCCTGATTCTCAGGCCGAAATAACTCTCTTTATCTCAGGAACCTCTCTGATTATTGCCTGTTCAACGCCTGCCTTAAGGGTTTGCATACTGTAAGGGCAGCCATGGCATGCTCCGGTAAGCTTAACTTTTACAGTCATGTCGTCAGTGACTTCAATAAGATCGATATCACCTCCATCTGACTGAAGGTAAGGTCTTACTCTTTCAAGGGCTTTTGAAACACGGTCTTTAATACTAATCGCAGTCATATCTATATAGTTATCTGAACTTTATGAGTTGGTTTTAATTCCCTGTTTCTTTTATCAATACTCAATAAAAGCCTGTCAGACAGTTCAAGGAATGCATTGCCGGTTATTGAATCATCAAGTGCAACCGGACTTCCTTTATCACTACCCTCGCAAATACTCTGTACCAGTGGAATCTGTCCAAGTAATTCAACTTCCATTTTTTCTGCTAGTTTTTTTCCCCCGTCTTTACCGAAAATATAATATTTGTTCGACGGAAGCTCAGCAGGTGTGAACCAGGACATATTTTCAACCAGACCAAGAACAGGAACATCTATTTTTTCAGTCCTGAACATTGAAATACCTTTTACAGCATCTGCCAGTGCCACTTCCTGAGGAGTGGTAACAACAATGGCTCCTGTAACAGGAACTTCCTGTACCAGTGTAAGATGTATATCACTTGTGCCGGGAGGAAGGTCTACCAGGAAGAAATCAAGTTCTCCCCATTCACCCTGCATGATCATTTGTTTGAGGAAGTTAGACGCCATCGGTCCTCTCCATATGACTGCATCCTTCGGATCGACAAAAAAACCGGTCGAGAGAACCCTTACTCCGTACTTTACAAGAGGAAGGATCCTGTCCATATCATTTTCCCTTTTCACTTCGGGCCTGTAATTCTCCTCATTGAACATCTTGGGAACAGAAGGTCCGAATACATCGGCATCGAGTAATCCGACACGGAATCCTTTTTTTGCAAGTGAAATGGCCAGATTAACCGCAACAGTTGTTTTACCAACCCCTCCCTTACCTGATGAAACCGCAATAATGTTTTTTACATAGGGCAGGATTTCCCTTGGTTTCTCCTGATGTTTTTTGCCGACAGTTACCCTGGGTTCAATTTTTATTTCATTTACAAATGCATCCGGCCCAAGCGATTCTTTCAGTGTTTTGACAATAGTGCTCCTGACTGATGATATGAAAGGATCGTTTGATTTCTCAGGAGTAAGAACCATTGAAATGCCATTTTCATCAGATTTTATATCGGAAACAATTCCAAGAGTAACAAGATCTTTACCTGTTCCCGGATGAATAACAGAGGAGAGGGTTGTTAATATTTTGTCTTTGGAAAACATCGATCCTGTTATTTTTATTTAAATTAAATATAAACAAGATGCAATTTTACTATAATTTCCAGATACTGCAAAGGATTTCACAAAGGATTCACAAAGTTTGTAGATCTATAAGAAGAGGCAGCTCTTTAAGAGGATCCCAGAATCTTTCCCTGAAATTGACGATTTTGTCATCTTCAATAATGATCCCTTCATTGGAAAGCAATTGTTCCATTGTTGATGAGTTTCCAAAATGGTGCTTTCCTGTCAGCAGCCCGCTGCGATTGACCACCCTGTGGGCCGGGATGAATTCCCTGCGGCTGTGGGAGACATTCAGAGCCCATCCTACCATTCTTGCCGATCTGCCTGACCCAAGATAGCGGGCAATTGCTCCATATGAAGTTACTCGTCCATAGGGGATAAGCTTTGTGACTTCATAAACCATTGAGAAAAAATCATTTTCAGCTTTCTTTTCTGCTCTCGCCATAGTTCAGGAAGTTTTCTTTCTTCAGACGGAAGGACTGGTACGTTATTTTCATCCCTTTGAGAAGAAATTGTTTTTCATAATGTGTCTTTATCGACAGGATATTCTCAAAGAAGGATACAGGTTCTCCCGGATGACTGAGACTGCCGGTAATTTCCGGATTTATTGTTTTAGCCTCCGGTTGCAGTGAATAAAGGTCATCTGTTGAAATAAGTAATTCCAGGTTATAATTCCTTACGACTGAGCCTGTAAATTTGTATAGTTCAATATTATCTGTTTTAAGATGTATAATACCATTCTCTTTCAGGAATTGAAGGTATTTGCCGAGAAATGACGGAGATGTGAGTCTCTTGTTTGAATTTTTTGGTCCGGGATGGGGGTCGGGAAATGTTATCCAGATCTCATCCACTTCTTTTTCTTTAAAAAATGAGGTAATAAATTCAATCCGGGTACGGAGAAAAGCAACATTTGTCATCCAGAGCTCATTTGACGTTTTGGCTCCCCTCCACATCCGGGCTCCCTTGATATCGACTCCGATAAAGTTGTTTTGCGGGAACATCCGGGCCAGGCTTACAGTATATTCACCTTTGCCGCATCCAAGCTCAAGTATTACGGGATTCTGATTTTTAAAGATATGTGAATTCCAGTTTCCCTTAACAGGGTGATCTTTTCCTGCCACTTCACCAATCTCAGGCTGTATTACATTGGTGAATGAGCCGAGCTCATTCCATCTGGCAAGCTTGTTTTTACCCATGTAACAGGATTATTTGCTGATTTTTTCTATCCTCAGTCCGATGTCGTATACCCCTGAAAGTTCTTCAGTCCTCATCCCATGCTGAATTTTAAAGAGATATTCGCCTTTTGCAGGGAAAAATACATTTGATTTGTAGGGGAGTTTCAGTTCATTAAGGTTGCCGAATCCCCTGCCATACCATTTCCCTTTATCATCCGCAAGGTAATACTGGAGTGTATCTGTAAGTTTCTTACCGTCGGGAGATATTGCAGACACAAAAAGGAAGATATTTCTGAACGGGTAATCTGATCCGGTTCTAATTGTAAAGAAGAGGTTGTTACTGTTAAGCGTATCATTAATGGTTACTCTGAAAACAGGAGTCTCCATCAGTTGCCACTTATTTTCCCTGATTGCAACAGAACCGGTAAAAACCACATTGCTGTTACATGATAACAGGAGCAATGAAAGGGTTGAAAGGAACAGGAAAAAAACTCTATTTATTCTTTTTGTCATTGAATTTTCTGTTTTTCCTTTTTCCATGGTGATGGCGCGGGCGGTTCTTTTTCTCTTCAGTCTGATCAAACCTTGTAAGACTGTTATTTTTAAGCAGGTCATGAGATACAGGTTCAGCTTCCCATGATTCTTCAGCCACCTTTAACTTATCTACCTTTTTACCTTTTCTGTTAATAGCCTGAATCTCCTTAACCCTTTCAACGGGAAGGGCGATAAGGTTGGCGGAATTTTGCTGATCTGTTGAATACCAGTATATTCCCTTGTGCACCTCCAGTTTCTGGAAATATGCCGTACAGTCAAGAGCCTGGAGGGGAATCTCCTTTGGAGGGAAGGATCTCTGTGCATCCACATAGCAGTCGAGTTCAAAATTGAGGCAGCATTTCAGCTTGCTGCACTGTCCTGCAAGTTTCTGGGGATTAAGCGACAGTTCCTGGTATTTTGCATGTGTTGTTGTTACCGAAATAAAGTTTGTGATATGAGTGGAACAGCAGAGTTCCCTGCCGCATGATCCTATACCACCTATTCTTCCGGCTTCCTGTCGGGCTCCTATTTGCCGCATCTCAATCCTTATTTTGAATTCGTCGGCAAGCACCTTAATAAGCTGGCGGAAGTCAACTCTTTCATCTGCAATGTAATAGAATATAGCTTTTGTCTTATCTCCCTGGTATTCAACATCGCCGATTTTCATGTTAAGCTTTAGTTCTTCAGCGATCTTTCTGGAGCGAAGCATTGTGGTATTTTCAAGCTTCCTGGCCTCTTCCCACTTCTGAACATCAACTGCCTTTGCCTTGCGGTAGATTTTTTTCAGATCATCAGGAGAAGGATTTAATTTGAGTCTCTTTAGTTGTTCCCTTACCAGGTTTCCAATCATTGAAACCCTTCCGATATCATGACCAGGAGATGCTTCTACAGCAACTATGTCACCAACCTCAAGCCTCAGTGAATTAACGTTTCTGAATAATCCCTTGCGGGTATTCTTAAACCTGACTTCAACAATTTCATTCTCATCGGTCACTGAAGGGATATCCCTCAGCCAGTTGAATGAATCAAGTTTATTGTTGCCTGGTTTATATTTTATATCGGGCATCCGGATCTCTTCACCGGACTGACCCTGAATATCTTCGTTATCAGTCATAAGTATCTCTGTCTGCACAAATTATTCCGCAAAAGTAGTCAATAAAAGGAATTAATTCAACAAAAGCGATAATGATCAGGCAGAACGTAACAGCCTGGTAACTTTAAGGGCCAGATCGAGGAAAACTATTTTTGCGTTACCGTTGGCCTCAATATGCGAATAGGTAAGGTTTAGCTCTTCTGTAAGAGGATAGACGTTATCACCTGTGATAAATGGGTGAAATTTACCTGAAAAATCAGCCTCCTGACCGGTGAGGAAAACAAGTTTGTTCTCATCCTGGCCAAGTGTGAGCATAAGGTTTTCGCGAAGAATTCTTAAGGAGAATGAAATGAAATTCTTTTGGGCTTCCCTGCCCGTTGAGGAGATATCTTCTGACCAGTTAATAAGTGAAATAACATCTCTCTTCCACGCAAATCTCATAAGGCTTTTAAAACGTTCCAGGTTATCGAGTGATGTGCTTTCATTCTCACAGAGTTCCACAGCCCTTATCAGATTTCCGTTTGCAACATGAGATATGTCGGCAGCTTTTTCCCTTGTAATACCATAACGGTTTATAAGGTGGTTCTCAACTTCGCTGTCACTAAATACAGGTATTCTTACAAGCTGGCACCTCGACTGTATCGTTGGAATTACTTTATCCGGCTCGTCTGAGACAAGGAGGAAGAGAGTCTTTTCAGGCGGCTCCTCAATCATTTTCAGGAGCTTATTGGCTGTTGCCTGGTGCATTTTTTCAGGCAGCCAGATTATCATTATCTTGAAATCCGACTCAAAGGTCTTCAGGCTGAGTTTCCTGATTATTTCAGATGCCTCAGATGCAAATATCATACCCTGTGCATTGCCAACCTCAATGGAGTCAAGCCAGTTGTTGAGGTTAAAGAAGGGAGATTTTGAAACGAATTCCCTCCATTCCTCAATATAGTTATCGCTCACAGGATCGGTTGCCTTCTTTCCTTTTATTACGGGAAAAACAAAATGAAGATCGGGATGGATCATCTTCCCGTACTTCACGCATGATTTACATTTTCCGCATGAATCATGATCCGAGCGATCTTCACAACTTATATACCTGGCATAGGCAAGAGCAAGAGCCATGCTTCCGCAGCCTTCATTGCCGGCAAACATCTGGGCATGACTTACTCTCTCTTCCTTAACCGATTTTATAAGTTTCCCGATTATCTCTTTCTGACCGGGTATCTGGGCGAAGTTCATAATGCTGCAAGTGCAGAATCGTAATCCGGTTCGGTGGTAATTTCAGGAACGAGCTGTGTATACTTGACATTTCCGTTCTCATCAACCACAACAATACTGCGGGCATAGAGTCCAGCCAGTGCACTGTCAGTCAGGTCCACTCCGTATGCTTTGCCAAATGCAGAGTCGCGGAAACCTGAAAGAGAAGTTACATTTGTAATTCCTTCAGTTGAGCAGAATCTTCCCATAGCAAATGGCAGATCTTTTGAGATTGCCAGAACTACAGTATTTGCCTTACCTGCTGCAAGCTGGTTGAATTTTCTGACTGATGTTGCGCACACAGATGTGTCAAGACTTGGGAAGATATTGAGTATCACCTTTTTTCCTTTAAGTTCAGTTAGTGAAAGATTTGAAAGATCTGATTTTACAAGTGTAAACTCAGGAGCTTTACTGCCTTTTGCCGGAAGGTTTCCTGATGTATTAACAGGATTGCCTTTTAATGCTGTTTTTGCCATAATTTTTTTTTCAAATTTAGTTAATCTTTTGCAAGAGGAACACTTAATTGCTTTGTAATGTTCAATAAAAAGTACACAAATTATATACACTGTGTTTCTCTGTGGACCCCTTTGTGCCTCTCTGTATAAGTTCTTTTTATTACACAGGCCCCCGCTGGCGCGGATTTAGCGAAGCGTAATCCGTGTCTAAATGTTCTGGCACCAATTACATCCCGATAACTATCGGGATGGCGCCATCGATAATTTACTTTGTGACTTCATGGTAAATGGATTTTTGTAAATGATTATTTCAAAAAAAAATGTAGGTTTGTATTGTGAATTAAGTAACACTAAATTTTAAAATATATCAATATGAAAATGATTCAGGATTTCAATTTCAAAGGGAAAAAAGCTATAGTCAGGGTTGACTTCAATGTACCGCTCGACAAGAAGACATTCGTTGTTACCGACGATACACGTATACGCGGAGCATTAACCACAATAAACAAGATACTCAGTGACGGCGGATGCCTTATCCTGATGTCTCATCTCGGAAGACCTGAAGGCCGCATGGACAAATATTCACTCAAGCCCGTACTTCCTGTTCTGGAGAAGCACCTTGGGAAAAAAGTCCTTTTTGCAGATGATTGCCTTGGTGAGTCGGCAGTTACTATGTCAGCAGCCCTGAAACCGGGTGAAATTCTTCTGCTTGAGAATGTCCGTTTTTATCCTGAAGAGGAAGGAAAGCCAATTCTTCCCGAAGGAGTCTCGGAGGATGTTAAAAAGGCTGCAAAAGCCGAGATGAAGGTAAAGCAGAAGGAGATGGCAAAAAAACTTGCAGGTTATGCTGAAGTATATGTGAATGATGCCTTTGGTACCGCTCACCGTGCTCATGCCACAACAGCAGTAATGGCTGATTATTTCGATACAGAGAAGAAAATGTTCGGCTACCTCATCAACAGCGAGCTTCTTGCAATGGATAAAGTTCTCAAGGAGCCACAGAGGCCATTTACAGCGATAATGGGAGGAGCAAAGGTTTCAGATAAGATTCTGCTGATTGAAAATCTCATAAACAAAGTGGATAATATCATTATTGGCGGAGGTATGACCTATACATTTGTTAAAGCCCAGGGAGGAAAGATAGGTAAATCACTTTGCGAGGAAGATAAGCTTGACCTTGCACTTCAGCTGCTTGAAAAGGCTAAGCAGAAAGGTGTAAAGATTTATCTGCCGGTCGACAGTCTGAATGCCGATAAGTTTGACAATGATGCAAATACAAATGTTTCTGCTGTTGATGCAGTTGAAGACGGCTGGCTGGGACTTGATATAGCTGAAAAGACCATTGCTGATTTCTCCTCTGTTATTGAAAGTTCAAAGACAATCCTCTGGAACGGACCAATGGGAGTATTTGAGATGGAGAAGTTCTCAAAAGGTACAACTGCCATTGCACAAGCCATTGCTGCCGCTACTGCAAAAGGTGCCTACAGTCTTATAGGAGGTGGCGATTCAGTAGCTGCCATCAATAAGAACAACCTTGCCGACAAGGTTAGCTATGTATCAACCGGTGGAGGTGCGATGCTTGAGTATATGGAAGGGAAGAAGTTGCCGGGGATCACCGCGATTAGAGGAGAATAGGAGAGAGGGAGAAAAGTTGATCTCATCTTCAATTCCCCCTTTGAAGGGGGACAGGGGGATGTAATATTGAAATCCAGATTTATTACAAAGGCTGTACAAACGTGCAGCCTTTTTTATATTATACCTAAAAAATATTCTAATAATTGCTAAAATGTAATTTACATTATGTAAATTGCAAAATGTAAATTGAATTTGATATGAAAACTCCGTTAACCCCTTTCCCCACAACCGGATATTATGGTGATAAGTACTTCTGCGACAGGGAGGAAGAAACAAAACGTATTTTAATGAATCTCAAAGGAGGGCAATCAACCATTCTCACAGCTCCAAGGAGGATTGGCAAAACTGCTCTCATTCAACATGTTCTGGGCAAACTGCCATCAGGTACCAGAGGAATCTATCTGGATATTCTTCCAACTGAGAATATTTCAGGATTTTTAAATGAACTTGCAAGCGCAATTATTCGCAATGTTCCGGCGAAGAAGAAAGCCGGACAAAAATTATGGGATTTTATAAAATCCTTGAGGACAACAATCAGTTTTGACACACTGACGGGATCTCCACAGGTTTCATTTACACTTAAAGAAAGTGAGATCCCATACCAGATAGAAACAATTTTTACCTTTCTTGAGAATCAACAGGTAAAATATGTAATAGCCATAGATGAGTTTCAGCAGATTCTTAAATATCCTGAAAAGAATACCGATGCCTGGTTAAGAACATTGATCCAGAGGCTAAAGAATGTCTTATTTATTTTTGCCGGCAGCCAGCAGCATTTGCTGAATGAAATGTTCACAATTCCATCACGTCCGTTTTTCAATAGTGCCTCCCTTCTTAAGATAGGTAAGATCGATAGTGAAAAATACCGGACATTTATTAAAAATCATTTTATTGAAAATGAAAAAGATATTGAAGATGAAACTATCAGGAATTTTGTTGACTGGGCCAATGGTCATACGTATTATGTCCAGCTTATTTGTAACAGAGTATATCTTACAGGCACAAATAAAATCGATGAGGTTACCTGGAAGGAGGAAGCTGCCAGGCTTCTGGAAGAACAGGAGCCTGTATATTTTAACTACCGGAATATGCTTACCCAGCCTCAGTGGAAAGTATTAAAAGCGGCTGCTCTTGAGGGAGAATTATATGAACCCACAGGGATAGATTTTGTTATGAAGTATTCATTGGGTAATCCTTCGACAGTTCTCAGATCATTAGAATCTCTAATTCAAATGGAACTGATTTATTATGACTTCGATATAGCCGGAAAGAAATTTTACTCTATAAATGATTTACTCTTTTGCCGATGGATTGAGGGATTTGCTAATTAAATGATTTTTGGATTGTAACTTTCTCAGATTCCTTAAAGAAAATTCCATATAATGCGTAACGTAAAATATGTAATGCCAGATAGGGACACGCCATGGCGTGTCCCTACCATCCACAATCATTCATGGGTAGGGTCATGCCATGGCATGACTCTACATCCCTCCATTCGTTAATACGTCTTAAGCGCCACTACAAATTGGTGCTGGCTCAATGGTTATATCATGTAGCGGGTTTAATCCGAATTATGGTGAACCGACATATTGAAACAGAGAATTTCTCATTCACGGGAACAGGTTTTAAGAATTATTCTGCTGTATGTCAAGGATTGCTTCGTCGTTCCTCCTCGCAATGACAAAGTGACTTAGAATGATTGATTCGATATTGATAAAGCAAACCAAAGAATAATGTCATTGCGAACCGTGCGCAGCAGGGTGAAGCAATCTGTAACATGTAAATGAAAAATGCTCAAATCTTATAACCCCTGTTTACTATATCAAAATAGGTTAATGGACACGCCATGGCGTGTCCTGATCGAGGATAAAATCAATCATTTTGGAAGGATGTCGGAGACATCCAAATCCAATATCCACAGTGACATCTGTGGCAAAAGTGCAAGATTATTTGCAGCACCGGAGGTGTTGAATAGGTTTTCAGGATCTATCTTCAGAATGCTGAGCATAAATGCCCTTTTAATAGCAGGAAAATTCTTCCTGACTTCTGACGTATCTACAACAGATGAATCCAAAAACTGGAAATATTGAACTAAATATTGCCTTATTTTGTTGTATCTTTGCACAAGTTATGAAACGATTATCAATTATCCTGCTGGCATTTGTGATAACTCTTTCTTCATGCGAGGAAGAAGTTAAGGTCCGTACATCCGGTACCGATACAATCGACAATACTACCTATCAGAGTACTACATATTATGTATATGGTTTTTCCTTTTCACAGGGGAAACTTGTTTCAACGATAGGTCAGCCCGGCCCCGATATTATTGTTTATGTAAATAAGGACAACACACCTTTCAGGCTTACACTCCAGGCAAACAACCTTAACCCGTCATTTTATAAGGTGGGGGATTATCCTGACGAAAATTCTGCAAAAGCCGCTTTTGATAACCTGAAAACTTTTACCGCAACCCGGTGGACCGACATGGCTGATCCGATTGCTGCCAACCAGATTTGGATCTACAGGTCAAACGAGGATACTTATACCAAATTCAGGATCGTAAGTACTGTTAATGAGATCAGGCAGACTCTTGCGTATGGTGAATGTACTTTCCAGTGGGTTTATCAGCCTGACGGAACAACGACCTTTCCCTGAAAATGACCCGGAATCTGAGGGATATAATATTCACTGTTAAAAATAATTCTGATTTTCAAAATACTGCACTGCAGGTATTTGATTATCAGTTTAATAATAATTCTGTATATCAGGATTTTACGAAAAGATTAAAAACAGATCCGGAGAAAATTAATAACATTACCGATTTTCCTTTTCTGCCGGTCGGGTTCTTCAGGAGCCAAAAAGTTGTGTCCGGGAGCAAACAAATTGAAAAGTGCTTCGAAAGCAGCGGTACTACCGGCAGTATAACCAGCAGACATTTTGTATCTGACCTCTCTCTCTATTCAGATAGTTTCATAAGAACTTTCAGATTATTCTATGGAGATCCGCAAGATTATATGATTGCAGCTTTATTGCCGTCATACACAGAAAGGGAGAATTCCTCACTGGTCTATATGGCAGATACACTGATAAAAATGAGCCGGAATAAGCTGAGCGGTTTTTTCAGGGAGAATCAGGAGGAGTTAATTCTGAATATCACATCAGCCAGGGAAAATAAATCAAAGGTCCTCCTTCTCGGTGTCAGTTTTGCGTTGCTTGATCTTGCAGAGAAAAATAAACATGATCTTTCCGGAGTGACAATAATGGAAACAGGAGGGATGAAAGGCAGGAGGAAAGAGCTTACACGTTCAGAACTTCATGCTGTTCTAATGAAAGGTTTCAATGTTAAAGAAATACATTCTGAATACGGAATGACAGAACTTCTCAGCCAAGCATATTCACAAGGAGAAGGGATCTTTTATTGTCCGCCATGGATGAAAATAGTACTTAGAGATCCCCAGGATCCCCTCACACTTTTCACCGAACCCGGAAGGACAGGTGGGATAAATATTATTGATCTGGCTAACATCTATTCCTGTTCCTTCATCGCAACCGGCGATCTTGGAAGGCTGCACGAAGACGGAGGTTTCGAGGTTCTTGGCCGGTTTGATAACAGTGACATCCGTGGCTGTAATCTTCTTGCTGAATAAGTTTAACCACGGAGTTCCACGGAGTAAGCACGGAGTTTCACTGTTTGTTATACTGTTAATTCTCAGTTACTTATCTTGATTAACCTCCCAAGGGCATAGCCGTCAAGCTAAGGGATTTTTTGTAGAAGGTGAGTGACATCAATAGTTTCCCCCCGCCGAAGTGGAGCTGACTCTCCTCTTTAAGCTAATCTTTAATCACATCTGCAAATAAGCTAAATGAAGAATGAAGAAGGAGATCCCTCGCTTCGCTTCGGGATGACACGTAATTAGCTTAGAAACAGAGGGAAAGAAGCGGCGAGCCGCAAAGATACCATTCTATATTTATCCT
>Ga0129298_10000312_pt1 | contig 18728 bp, 11 predicted proteins | sample I19B2metaG_FD_94707 | JGI IMG/M metagenome (GOLD analysis project Ga0129298, IMG submission 94707) | Lake sediment bacterial and archeal communities from Gulf of Boni, Indonesia to study Microbial Dark Matter (Phase II) - ​I19B2 metaG | ecosystem: Environmental > Aquatic > Freshwater > Lake >... | reverse complement strand
CTGCCGGCCAAGAGCTGCTCCACCAACAGCGACTGCATCCTCAACTCAGCGGTGGCCCAGAGCGGTTTCGTCTGCAACCAGAACACCAGCCAGGCATGCAGCGGTACCTCCGACACCACCACCTGCAAGACAGCAGCGGGGAGCTACTGCTCGGGCAAGCCAACCATCGCCTGCACCGTGGCCACCGAGAACACCGACTGCAAGCCGGTCACCCCGGAGGTGCTGGGGTACTGCTCCACGGACAAGGCCATGTACACCCCTGCCCCGGGTAAGAACGACACCCCCCCGGCCAATGTGCGCTGCCGGCCGGCCACGGAATCCACCGACTGCAGATTCCGCTCCACGGGGACTAATTTTACAGGCAGGGCCGGGGTCTGTACCGGCTACTCCCCGGCAGTGACCAGCGACTACACCCCCTGCATCGTCACCGCGGCGGCGGAATACGGCCCCTGCGTCTCCAACTACGTGGGTGACTGCCTGGTCTCGGCCCAGCAGGCGGCGGTGAAGACCAAGGTATCCTTCCAGCAGTCCATGCAGGAGTGCTGGAAGATCCGGGGCACGGTCCAGTCAGCCCCAATGTACGGCTTCGCCAATGTCAACACTATCAAGCAGCAGTGCCCTGACATATACGCCTCCTACAAGACCTGCCACAACAACCATCTGCAGCAGTGCACCAGCAACACGGACTGCGCGGCGGACGGCTCTATCACCTGCGACGCAGGTCCTGAGGCCATAGCGCCGGGGAACCCGGCGCTCCTCTGCGGCGAATCCTATGCCGGCCAGTACTACAGCACCGATGCCAGCGGCAACTGGGTCCTGACAGGCACCGACTCCCAGCTGGCCGAGGCGGAGTACCGCTTCTGCGGCGACATGACCGCCCCGCCGGTGACAGACCCGACAGACGCCCCGTCCAACACGGCCATTACCGACAACCTACCCGCCATCCTCAGCGGCCTGGGGGTCGAGGCCCAACTCGGCTCACCCATCGCCACCATGAAAGCCAGGCTGGCCACCAATACCGCCCCCACCGGCCTGGTGCAGCAGTTTGCCAAAAACATCCGCCTGGGGGCCATGAGTTTTAGCCCGTACGGCTCGGCTTCGGAAACTGCCCTTATAGGTACCCCAAAGGTCTGCTCCAACGACTCAACAAAGGTATGCACCCAGAATATCGACTGCGGCAGCGGCAACACCTGCGTCAGCACCACAAGCGGCAGCACCAACCTGGACGGCGGCAGGATCCTCTACCCCATCGGCAACGGCCTGTGCGCTACCATGACCGGCACGCCATGCGAGACGGACGGGAACTGCACCGGCTTCAACACCTGTCTGGCCGGCTACTGCGGCACCAAGGGGAGCACGGTCTGCACCACGGTGGCCAACTGCAGCGGCAGCAACCAGGCGTGCATCAGTATAGGCGTCGGCGATCACACAACCTCCGCATCCCTGGTGAAGGTCCTGGACGACATCAGGGCCAGCTCATGGACCCCCTTTTCCGAGGCGTTTTACAACGCAATCGGCTACTTCGCCCGGATCCCCACTGGAGCCGACGCCGGCAAGAGCCGCACAGCCCTGAGGCTGAACTCCATAAGCACCACCAGCACCGATTACACCAGCTTCGACACTGCGCCCAAGGACTTCAACGAGAACTACAACCCCTCAGAGTACCGCTGCCAGCAGAACTATGTCCTCCTGGTGAGCGACGGCGCATCAACAGCAGACCGGAACAGCTCGGTTCGCTCCCTGGCCACCCTCTATGCGTCCCAGGCGGGGATAACCCAGGTTGCCTGCAGCGGCGCCCCCACGGGCTCAACCCTCGACTACGGCGGCAACAACAACCTCCCCATCATGTCCTGGCTCGCCAAGAACCGGAACATCGCCGGCTTCAACCTCGCCTCCCCGGCCTCAACTACCGTGGCGGAGATGGCCCGCGACTCCATCACCACCTACGTGGTATTCAACGGCGAGTCAAACGGCGCCAGCGGCGATTGCAACTCCTACACCCTCCTGAAGAAGACCGCCGAGAAGGGGGGGACTGCCTTGAAACAGGCCAATGACTACCCTGGTCTGGTGGCAGCCCTTACCAGCGTGTTCCAGGACGTGGCAGCCAAGGCGGCGTCGGGTACGGCGGCGTCGATCCTTTCCAACAGCGAGGGGAGCGGAGCAAACATCCTCCAGGCGGTGTTCTACCCGAAGAAGATCTTCGAAAACCAGGTGCCGGTGCTCTGGACAGGTGAGATGCAGAACCTCTGGTACTTTGTGGATCCGTACATCAACAACAGCACCATCCGGGAGGACACGGACAGCGACTACAGGCTGAATCTGGTCAATGACTATGTTGCTCGGTTCACCTTCGACACCACAGCCGACAAGACCATGGTGCAGCTGTACAAGGATACGGACGGCAACGGCACCGGCGACACCCCCATGGGCGGCCTGATAGACCCGGATTATGTCAAGAGCCTGTGGCGTGCCGGAAAACTCCTCTGGCAGCGCAACATCTCCACCACACCCCGCAGGCTCCTGACCAGCCTGGACGGCAGCACGTTGATAGATTTCTCCTCCAGCACCTTCCCCGGCGGTTCCGTTGCCAGCAATTCAGACGCTCTTGCCCCTTACCTGAATCTGGACGCTGTCGAGGCTCCGAAACTGATCAATTGGGTGCACGGCGAGGACCAGGGGGATAGCTACCGCAAACGGACCGTCGGCATCAAGGACCCGGTGACCAATGTCGTTTCCACCGGCGTTTGGCGGCTGGGGGACATCATCTCCTCAACGCCACGGGTGCAGTCCACCGTCCGGCTGAACACCTACAACCTCTCTCCCCCCGGAGGTTACAACGACAAGTCCTATCTCTCTTTCATAAACTCCAACCAGTACCAGAACAGGGGGATGGTATACGTGGGGGGGAATGACGGGATGTTCCATGCCTTCAATCTGGGGATCCTGTCGGTAAAGGCATCCGGATTGCAAAAAGCCACCCTCTCCGGCTCGGACATGGGGAAGGAGATGTGGTCCTTCATCCCGAAAAATTCCCTCCCCTATCTGAAATACATGTCTGATCCTTATTATCCCCACCTGTACTATGTTGACGGCCGAACAGTCATCTTCGACGCCAGCATCGGCTATACAGGGGGCGGCGGCTGCGTGAGGTCCAGTTACGATACCTGTGACAAGGTAAGGACAGCGTCGGTTGTCGACAGCAGCAACAACCTGGATTCGAGCAAAAACACCTGGCGTACGGTGGTCATAGGCGGCATGGGGTTGGGTGGGGCATCGGCGCAGAGCTGTGCGCTAGGTTCGGATTGCGTCCCCACCCCGATTGCCGATCCCGCGGACGCGACCAAGGGATTAGGATACTCCTCCTATTTTGCCCTTGATGTAACCGATCCTGTCAACCCATCGCTGCTCTGGGAATTCAGCGACCCTGACATGGGTTTCTCCCTGTCAGGACCGGCTATCATACGCCTGGGTAACAGGGAGAAGAACGGCAAGTGGTATGCTGTCTTCGGTTCCGGCCCAACAGGGCCGATCGAGAATACCCAGTTCAAGGGGCGCTCCAGCCAGAACCTGAAGTTCTTCGTGGTAGATTTGCAGACAGGGGTAAAGGTCAAAACGATCGACACCGGCATTGCCAATGCCTTTGCCGGCTCCATGTTGGGCGGCTCGATAGATATCGATCGCAACGCGGCGGATGTGGCCGGCAATTACCAGGATGACGCCATTTACATCGGCTATGTGCAGAAAGATACATCCACCAATACCTGGACAAAGGGGGGGGTGGGGAGAATCAAGACCATGGAGAGCCTTGATCCCAACGATGCCGCCAATCCATGGAACTGGAGCCTGATCATAAATGACATCGGCCCGGTTACCACAGCCATCTCCAGGCTACAGGACAAGAAGAATCGTAATCTGTGGCTCTTCTTCGGTACCGGACGCTACTTCTTCCGGGAGAGTGCCTCCCTTGATGATTACGACAGTAACCGCCGACTCTTCGGCATCAAGGAGCCCTGTTACAACACAGCTACAACTCCTGGCAACTTCCTGGACAAGAGCTGTGCGGCAAGTACCACTCTTGGCTCCCTGGTTAACCAGACCGATTCAATTTCCACTATTGCTGCCGGCAATAGCGGCTGGTACATAAATCTGGATCCGTCCACAACCAGCGAGGCAGCGGAGAGGGTCGTAACAGATACTGTGGCTCTTACCAATGGAACGGTTTTCTTCACATCGTTCAAGCCGACCATGGATGTCTGCGGCTATGGCGGCAACGCCTATCTGTGGGGGGTCAAGTACGATACCGGAGGTCAGGGGGCTGCCAATGCGCTGCAGGGGAAGGCGCTGATTCAGCTCTCTACCGGTGAGTTCAAGGAGGTTGATCTTGCCGATGCGTTTACCGACAAGCTGAATCGCCGCATGCAGACCCCCATGACCGGCAAGCCCCCTACGGATGCCCCGCCGATCATCAGCAACAGCATGAACAAGCCGGTGAAGAAGATCCTGCATATACAGGAACATTGACATGAATAGTGAGCGGGGCTTTACAATGGTTGAACTGGTGGTTGTGCTCGCCATAGTCGGCATTCTCCTGGCCCTGGCGACGCAGAACTGGACCAGCATGCAGATCAAGGGGGGGGTCGAAGGGCAGATAAGGACCGTGTTCAGCGACGTGATGGGTGTCAGGGTGGAGGCCCTGTACACCAAGAGGCCGCGGAGCGTGGTGTTCAGCGGCAAGACGTTCAATATCTATTCGTCCAATGTGACAAGCGTGAGTCCGATCCTGAGCAAGAGCTTTAAATATGACTTCATCCCAGCGGGGAGCACCACCTTCACCTTTAATACCAGCGGCATGGCGAACGGAACTCAGGGGTCGATCTGCGTGGATCCCTACGGCAGCGTGCTTAAATCAAGTGATGCGGTTGTCGACAGCATGGTTGTTTCACAGGCGAGGATAAATCTGGGGAAGAGGACAGTGGGGAACAGTTGTGCATCCGATAACATCAAACAAAAATGACGGCTTTACTCTTATTGAGGTGATGATGGCCATGCTGATCCTGGTGGTCGGCATGCTGGGACTTCTGCAGTCCATAAACCTTGCCATCGAGGCGAATATGCGCAACCAGCTGCGGGAGGAGGCTGTCTATGTGGGGGAGCGGGCCATGAACGAGCTGCGCGGCAAGGGGTTTGACAATATTTCCGTCGGCGCCACCTCTTCCGAGACCTATACCTACCGTACCTATTCGGTGGCCAGCAAGATTCGCGGCACTCGCAGGAAGTACGCCGTTACGAGAAGCGCTCGAACACTTTCGACTTCCGCAGGCCTGCCTGCGACAAAGCAGCTCGATGTGCTGGTGAGCTGGACCTACAAGGGTATTACCTACCAGAACAGGGTCACTGCGCCCACATCAATACTGAGGTAGCAACATGAAGGCTGACAGTGGTAGACAACAGGGTGATAAATGGCTGCTTCGAGATAGACGCGGCTTCACCATAACCGAGCTGCTGGTGGTGATGGGGATATTCCTCATTCTAATGATGATTACGTCAAACTCATTCAACAGGATTGCAATTCAGTCATCCCAGCAGTCCAAGTCCCTGGAGACCCAGATCGAGGGGATTGTTGGGCTGGAGGTGCTCCGGGCAGATCTGGAACAGGCTGGATTCGGCCTCCCTTGGTCGATCCCTGCCGGGGTCACCTATGCAGAGGCCAATCTCGGTTCCTCCAAGCCGGACACCGACTACTGGGTAAGCGGCAGTGCCAATGATTTCAACGATGCCGTTGTCAGCGGGACTGGGAATCCCCCCCGTGCAGTTGTCAGCGGCAACACGAAATTCAATATTTACGACGGCAAGGGGGCAACCTACCTTGTCATCAAATCGAGCAACATTGCCACTAACGACACTGTGAAGAAGTGGACCTCGGTGGCCCTGGATGCCTGGGGAGCGAAGACCCGAACCGAGTGGGGTGACAGCAACAGGGACTTTGATTCCAGCGAGCGAGTGATCGTGGTCAGGAACAACATGACCGCCACCCCCCCCAGTCGTGATCTCATGGCGACCGGGGGTAACTTTTCGGCGCGTTTCTCAAAATATTCCACATTGGTTAGCGGCATCTCCAACAGTACTTTCGAGCTTTACGGCATTGCAAGCGCCACTTCTCCCGGTTCTGAGCAGGTGAGGATGCCTTTCAATCGTGCCGACTACTATGTGATGACCCCTCCGGCCAGCAGCATGCCCTCTGGGTGCGCACCACACACCGGGGTTTTGTACAAGTCGGTCATCAGTCAGGATTCGACTTCAAGCGGAGGTGGGTATTCCACTACGATTCCTCTGCTCGACTGCGTAGCAGACCTGCAGATTGTCTACGGCCTGGATACAGATGGAACAGGGAGGGTAAACCTACACACCGATACTCTCTCGCCTACCATGACCGCGGCGCAGATAAGGGAACAATTTAGGGAAATCAGGGCCTATATCCTTGCCCAAGATGGGCAGAAGGATCTCTTGTATACCTATCCCTCTAACACGGTTGATGTGGGGGAGTCGTTCGACGGAGGAGCGACCATCATGGGGAGGCGTTTCGATCTGGGCAATATCATCGGCAGCGGTTGGCAGAACTACCGCTGGAAGGTCTATACCATCGTGGTTAGGCCGAAAAATCTTATTCAGTAAGAGTAGTGGTGATCATATGAGACTATTGCGCAATGAAGATGGTATCGCCCTGGTGACGGCACTGATGTTCACCCTCATCTGTCTGGCAATGATCATGACGCTGATGTATTACGTCCTGCAGGGGACAAAGATGTCCGCAGCCCAGAAACGGTACCGCAGTTCCCTGGAGGCGTCCTACGGCGGCGCCGAACTGGTTACCAAGGCGATAATCCCCCAGATTGCCATATTAGACAATTATTCCAGCGGCCGGCTGTCGCTGTTGTCGGATTATGGCAATAACATCGGCCTGCAGTTGTCCGGAAAAGATATCCTCAAAAGCAAGCTTACTCAGCCTACAGCCAGTTGGACCGGGGCGCCGCTGGCAAGCCTCAAGTCCGTTGATCCGAAGGTTTTGCCTGACTTTCAATTCACCTTGAACGGCACTAATCCTGGAAGTTCTTACCGGGTATACAGCAAAATCGTTGATACCGTGCCTGCAATCGGTCTGATCGACACCAGTGGAGTTGACTATCTGGACTCCGGTGCAGGTGTCGCTGGTACCAGCAACAGCACGCAGACTCCCCGTACACCCGGGATGTATGCATTGGAAATCCAGGGGGAGGCTGCACAGAACCCCAGGGAGAAGGCGTCGCTTTCGGTGCTCTACTCTTATTGAGCCGCTCTGATAAATTTTGACATTTACATCGCAGTTGCGTATAAAAGCACTACATAAAGGTGAATAGACGATAATACTAAACCATTCGCGAGAATGGGGCGGAAAGCCTACAGGGTCTCATCGAGACAGCCGGGTTGCCGAAATATCCCCTAGAGATATCGGCCCCGGCTTTTTTGTTTGCGAAAAATGACGCAAAAATAAATACGATTGCAGTTAACTGGCATCAGTTCCATAATATTTTATATAATTATATAAAATTTCTTGACATTAATCGCAACTGATGTAAATTCCGAGCATAGGTGAAAAATCCCTGCATTATTGGATCGTGTCAAGATGAAAGAGAAGAACAATCTCAGAAAGATTCGTGAAGCCAAGTTGATGAGCAAGGCAGAACTGGCTCGTCTAGCCGGTGTTTCCGCGGTTACGATCGACAGGATAGAGCGTGGCGAGCATTGCCGGGTGGAGACGAAGAGAAAGATCATTCTTGCTCTGGGCTACGCTCTGACCGATAAGGACAAGGTGTTTCAGGACTAAGAGGACAGGGATCAAATCATGCTATTTGCAAAAAAGAAGGATTTGATAGGCGTCGATGTGGGGTCTACATCGATCAAGCTGGTCCAGTTGAAGGAGGTAAAGGGGGGGTACGAGCTGGAGAGTCTCGGGCTGGTTCCCATCCCTCCCGAGGCAATAGTAGATAACTCCCTGATGGATACGACGGCGGTGGTTGAGGCCATTTCGGGGCTGGTTGCCGGCCTTGCCAGACGGAATGTCAGGGATGTAGCCAGTTCCGTTTCCGGAAATGCGGTCATAATCAGGAAGATTATGATGACTGCATCGACTCCTGAAGATGTGGAGGCGGAGATTCAGTGGGAGGCGGAGCAGTATATCCCGTTTGACATAAACGATGTCAACATAGATTTTCAGGTGCTAGGCAACGACGAGAACGACCCTTCAAAGATGCATGTACTGCTGGTAGCCAGCAAGAAGGATATCGTTAACGATTATCAGGCTGTCTTTTCAGAGGCAGGTGTCAAGCTCGTGCTGCTTGATGTTGATGCTTTCGCCCTGCAGAATGCCTTTGAGATGAATTATGAGACGGATCCTGAAGAGGTATATGCGCTGATAAACATCGGGTCGAGCATGATGAATCTCAATGTCATAAAGGCTGGCATGTCGCTTTTCATTCGTGATGTGCAGTTGGGAGGTTCTCTCTATACTGAGGATATCCAGAAAAAAATGGGTGTAAGTTTTGCTGAAGCGGAAAGGATGAAGATGGTGTTGGATGAATCTTCTTCCGAGGATCTGCTCGAATCGGTGAGCAGAATAAATGATACCATTGCCTATGAGATCAGGCGCTCCCTTGATTTTTATAACTCGAATGCGCTTGAGGGGAAGATCAATCGTGTCTACCTTGGCGGTGGTGCGGCAAAAACGATGAACCTCTCCTCGGCCATTTCAGAAAAGCTGTCCCTGCCGGTGGAGTTGATCAACCCATTCGCAAAAATTAAACTGAACGAGAAGGATTTTGATGCAGCGTTTATTAACGAGGTTGCGCCGCTGATGACAGTTGCCGTCGGGCTAGCAGCAAGGAGGCTCGGGGACAAATGATCAAAATCAATTTATTACCATATCGTTCTACCAGGAAAAAAGAGACGGCAACCCAGCAACTGATAATACTGGGGGCTGTCTTGACGTTTTCCTTGGTAGCAGTTGCTTCTGTTTATGCGGTGACTGTCAGCAAGATCAAAACTGCCAAGAGCGAAATTGCCAGACAGGAGAGCGAGTTGGCAACGCTGAAGAAGAAGATCGGAGAGATAGATAACCTTAAGAAGCTACAGGCCGAAGTGCAGAAAAAGCTTGATGTTTTGAGTCTGCTTCGCAAGGAAAAGACTGGTCCTGCCATGAGATTAGCCAGGTTAAGTGATAACGTAGCACCTTTTGAGCGCCTATGGTTGACCAAGTATGCGGAGTCAGGTGCCGGTGTTGCAATTTCTGGTCTTGCATACAACGAAGAACTCATAGCTGACTTTATGCGCAGGACACAGGCTTCACCAGAGTTTGTCAATGTTGAACTGCAGGTGTCGGAGCAGCAGGAGATAAGCGGCGTCAAGCTGAAAAAGTTTGATATGACCTGTGCTTTGAATGTTGGCAAGAAGGATGATTCGACAAAGAAGGGTGCTGCAAAAAAATAATGGCCGCCTGCCGGCATTGATGAGGTTCTGATATGCATCCGCAAGTGGAAAAGCTTGTAAATCTGCCTTTGAAACAGAAGATTGCCGCAGTTGTGCTTGGTATGTTGGCGATCGGTGCCGGATTTTATTTCGGACTCGAAAAGAAGAAACTAGATGAGTTGAACAGCCTGCAGGGCAAATTGGATAAGGTGCAGTCCGATGTGAACGAAACACGTAGATTGGCTAATAACTTACCTAAATTCAAGGCAGAGTATGAGGGGTTGAAGAAGGACTTGGACAACGCCCTCACTGAGCTTCCAAACTCCAAAGAGATTCCATCGCTTTTGACGAGCATTACCAGTGCGGGGAAGTCGTCTGGGTTGGATTTTCTCCTATTCAGACCGAAGAGTGAGGTCCTGAAGGATTTTTATGCTGAAGTCCCGGTGGATATCTCTGTTTCAGGTCCATATCTTGGCATAGCAAACTTTTTTGTAGCAGTGGGCAAACTCCCCAGGATTGTTAATATCAGCAATGTTGCCTTCACAGATATCAAAAACGATAAAGGTCGCACTCTTGTCAAGGTGAACTGCCAGGCAACAACGTTCCGCTTCCTGGAGAAGAGTGAGATTAAGGATACCAAGGATGATAAAAAGAAGAAATGACATGAGCCTGATATTGCGTCTGGTTGCATCTGCTGTGTTGTTGACCTTCTCCATCCAGGGGTGTAAGGAGAAACCTGTTGCACTGCCGCCTGCCAAGGTAGCGCCAATGCCGAAGAAACAAGTTCAGCAGAAATTGTCTTCCGCTAAGCAGCAAGCATCCACTGTTACCCAATTGCAGGTTGCCGGTCAGCAACGCATGGTTGGACCGGCAGCTGTTGCTGCTGGCATGGCAGTGCAGAGGCAAGCTTCATCTGCAAAAATGCCTTCATACTCAGCGTCCGTTACCTTGAACTTTGCCAACAGGAGAGATCCTTTCAAGCCGTTCATCCAGGCCCCTTCTCCCCAGGCTCCTGTCTCTAAGAGTGTCAAGAAAGTGAAGGACCTGCTTCCTATACAAAGTTACGATACGGAAAAGTTCAGGGTGAGCGGCATAATCACTGGTGTCAGGCAAAACAGCGCCCTTGTTATAGACCCAAAAGGTAAAGGGTATGTGGTGCGGGAAGGAATGCTCATCGGCAGCAATGATGGACGGGTGAAGAGGATCACGAACTCGTCTGTAGAGGTTGAGGAGAGTTTCAGGGACGATAGCGGTAAAGTAAAAAAACGTGTTGTCAAGCTTTCGCTAATACGGAAACAGTAGGAGTTTACGATGAGAATTCACCAACCGGGAATAGTGCTTCGGCTGATCTTGTTGGCATCCCTGATGGCGACGTGTGGATGTGCTCAGCAGATGAAATCCGTAGTGAGCCAAGCTCCCCTCGAAGAGTCCTTGAATGGAGAAATCAAGGACATTTCCGTCTCTGATGATGGTACAGTGGTCGAGATAACCTCGGACAGGCCCATTGTCTATACGTACTATATGCAGGATTCTCCCCCCGGAATCGTAATCGACCTTGCCCAGGTAACCCTCGGAAACCAAGAGTTTCCAAGGGAGTTGAGCAAGGGGAGCGTCAGAAGGATTGATGCTACGAGACATGAATTCGGCAGTGGCGTGCTTAGCCGGATAGTTGTCTCCCTTAGCGAAAAGGTCGAAGTAAGCGCGTCTCTAGACTCCAATAATAGGCGGCATCTTAGGTTAAATCTGGACAAATCAGGTGGTGCTCCTGTGGCGGAAAAGAGCGAGCCTGCGAAGACGACTGATGGGACAACCCCTCCCTTGGAGTTAAAAGCTGTCAATCTTGAAGGTGGCAAGAAGATTGATCCGGCAATCCCGGAGGTAAAAGAGGTTGCCGGCAAGGAGACGTCGACTGCCAGTGAACCAACAGCCGTAAAAATAGTTGCACCTGCCGCCGAAGCAGTTGTCCCGCCGTCAGCTGCTCCGGCCCAGAAGGATGCAAAGCCGGAGCAGCCGGCTGGTCCCAGGTCGCTGCAGGCAATCAACAAATCCGCAGACGGCATTATCATTTCGCTCTCCGGAGAGGCAGATACATTCAGGGTATTCAAGCTCACCGCTCCTGAGAGACTTGTGCTTGACATTGCAAAGACAAAAAACGAAATCCGCGCTGTATCGGTGGAGCTTAACGCATTTAATCTCGGCAAGGCCAGAATAGGTGGCAGTTTCGATAAATTACGAGTTGTTTTCGATGCAATTGGAGGACCGATCCCGAGTTATACGGTGTCGAAATGCGAAGCAGGGATATGTATCATCTTTGGCGATGCGGTTGCCAAGCAGCCTGCAAAGCCGGTTGGGACTGCCGCGATCCCACAGAGTACCGCAGTAACCGCTCCCTTGGCTGGTAGTCAAACAGCTTTGACTGAAAGCCAAGCTCAACCTCCAGCCATTAGCGAAGAGGGCACTAAGGCACCCGCCGAGCAGAAAATGATCTCTGCTCCTGTGAGGGGGGGCGCTGGGCCTGGGATTATTGAAAGTCTTGAGTTCAAGCAGAACGACGGGGTGAGCAGGATACTCCTGAAAACAGCTGGGTTATGTACAGCATCCGAGCCTCAGAAGTCGGCCAGGGGGCTGTATATCTCCATGAAAGATTGCAGACTTCCTGCAAAGCTGCAGCGCCAGCTGGATACCAGTGGATTCCCCAGTGTCATTAGTGAAGTGGTCCCATACCCGATCAAGACCAAGGGGGCGCCTCAGGCGCGCATTGCTGTAAGGCTTAGTCAGCAGGTACCAAATCTGGTCAAGCGTGAAGGTGAATTTATTGTCTGGGAGTTCCGCGAACCGTTCAAGTCTGTGAAGGTGACTAAGCCTGCAAAGGCAATCAGGCAGGAGATCCCGGAGGAGAAAGTTGCAGCCAATGCCGTGAAAACGGATAGCATTGAGCGGGAGTTTGTTGAAGCCAAGCCTGCTCTGAAACCAAGGGGGGATATGGAAGACTCCCTCACACTGGATAAGGCTGTACAGCAGGCTGCAAAGCCGGGCAAGCAGTATACCGGTCGCAAGGTAAGCCTGGAGTTCTCCGATGCGGATATAAGGAAAATCTTCCAGCTGATCGCCGAGGTGAGCAACCAGAACTTCCTCATCTCCGACGATGTAACTGGCACCATCAGCCTCAAACTTGTAAATGTCCCCTGGGATCAGGCCCTTGATGTGATTCTGGAGAACAAGGGGCTTGGCATGCAGAAGGACGGCAACATCGTCCAGATAAGGCCGAAGTCAAAGATGAAGTCACTTGACGAAGAGGCAATTCAGATGCAGTTGACGGAGGAGAAGAAGATGCCACTCTCCACCGTTATTTTCGACGTAAATTTCGCAACCCTCTCCGATATAGAAAACCAGTTCAAGACGCTGAAGAGCAAGCGTGCTGACTCGTCCATTTCATCCGATGCCCGCACCAACAAGATTATAGTGGTGGATGTCGAGCCGAACATCAAGAAGATGCGAGCCCTGCTCGAATCCCTCGATGTTCCGGAGAAACAGGTAATGATCGAGGCTCGCATCGTCGAGGCGTCCAACAGCTTTTCCCGGGATATAGGCGTCAAGTGGAACTACGGCTACCAGGACGGCAGCGCCTCTGTAGCTAACATCAACAGCTTCACCTCCTCCATGGGGGGGGTAGTTACCAATGTCCTCCCCAGCGGGACCACCGGAGGGATTGCAGCCGGCATGGCCTTCGGCAAGCTGATCAGCAACATCCAGCTAGACATGCGCCTCTCCGCCGCAGCAACAATCGGCCAGGTAAAGATCATCTCAACCCCAAAGGTACTGACCGTAAACAACAAGGCCGCCAAGATCTCCCAGGGGCAGAAGATCCCCTACCAGAACACCACCTCTGCTGAGGGGGCCAAGACCGAATTCATAGACGCCTCTTTAAGTCTTGAGGTTACGCCGCATATTACCGCCGACGGCAGCGTCAACATGAAGATCAAGGCGAGCAACAACTCCGTCGGTTCGTCTGCAGGCGGTACTCCACCCATCAATACCAAGGAGGCCACCACCGAGCTGGTGGTGAAGAATGGCGAGACCACAGTTATCGGTGGCATCTATGTGGATTCGGAAACTGACGCTGATACTGGCGTCCCCTATCTCTCCGACATCCCCCTCCTGGGGTGGCTCTTCAAGTCCAACTCCAAGATCAAGACCAAGAATGAACTGCTCATATTCATAACACCAAAAATCGTAGGTTAGGGAGAAGACGCGTGAATTTAAAGGGAATTGTCAAGATTGCAGGGGCTTTATTGTTTGTGGTTTATATTGCGGGTTGCGGAGATAGCAACAGTCAGTCTAATGGTACTTTGACTTTAGAGGGGCAAGCTACGGTGAATGCAGATTCCAAAACGGTTACTATGGATGCTAGTGCCTTGCTGACTCCTATACAGGTAAATTCCGAAGTAGCGTTTACCGCGAGATTGTTTAACTCGAATGAAACAATTAGTTTGCCAGTTGAGTGTAGTGGTACAAAAAGTACAAATGTGTCAGGTGTAGCCACAATCAGTTGTAATTTCCCGCAACCGACAGTTGCTTCGACGCTTCAAATAAGCGCAACTTCAGGTGGTCTGGCAGCCTATCCTCCTGTTACACTGGCTATTGCAGCAGCACAGTGAAATTGATCACGTATATATTCTGTGTATATTAGGAACGTCGCAACAAACTTTTAGTCCTTTACGGTGCAAAAGTTTCAGGGGGCTGTATATGAAGATAACGAGATTTCCCAGATTATTTCTGCTGCTGGTAGTCATGCTGGTAGCTCTGTCAGGCTGTTCAGGCGATACCTCTCTGTCCGGAGGGGCTAAGGCTTCAAAATCAACAGCAAAGGTCCTGGCAAGCGATCTGCAGATCACGACCGATGCCAACGACCAGGCAAGTCCGGCAGTAGCCTATGACTCTGTCAATAACAGATACCTGACCGTATGGACAGATACCCGTAACGGTGCAGACAATGTGGATATCTACGGCAGGATCTGCACCGGTTCGGAAAGCTCCGGCACCACCAGCATGACCTGTTCTGCCGAGTTTGCCGTTTCCACTGCAACCGGCAACCAGTCAAGGCCCAGGGTAGCTTTTTACCCCAGCGGCAGTGGCAGCAAGTTCCTGGTGGTCTGGTCAGATACGCGCAACAGTTACAGCCAGATCTACGGCCAATTCGTTGCTGCTGACGGAACGCTTTCCGGCAGCGCGATGCAGATCTCGACCCATGACATAACAACTACCGCCGCAAATGGGGTAAGCCAATCCGAGCCGGACATCGTCTATAACCCGGTAATCGGCAAGTTTGTCGTTGCCTGGGTGGACAAGAGCATCCTTGATACGAGCAGCAATCCGGACAATGTAATGACCTTACAGGGTGCAAAGTGCATCAACTCAATAGACATCAGCTACGTCCCCCTGCCTCTGGTGGATAATAATCTGATCCGAACGGTAGAGGTTTCTCCTGTTGACGGCTCCCTTGCCAACAAGAAGAACGTGTCGTCACTGGTCTCCACTACCCAGGTGGCCGACTCTGGCATCGCCTTCACTGCCGTGTGGAAGGCCCAGTCCAACGAAATTTCTCCCAAGATTGGTTACGATCAGACCGGCAACTACTTTGTCGCCTGGAGTGGTCAGACCCAGACAATATCCATGGAGATGAAGTACTCTGTTGGAGCGATTATCGAACCGGCGACAACTGGGGTATGCACCTACAATGCTGCCATATTTACGAGTGTGAACGATGACAGTGCCAAACAGAAGATCAAGGTAAGGCAGGATGACGGCCTGGGACTGGTGAAGGATTTCAGCTTCGGTACCGGCAGCGCCCTTTACCCGACTCTGGCTACAGATCCTAATACCAACCGGACCATGCTCGCCTGGGAGGACGACCAGCAGATCATGGGGCAACTTATTGATCTTGGATCATTCCAGAGCTACGGACCGCTTATCTCAATTTCTACCGGGGTAGGTCCTCGCACCTCGCCGGTAGCGTCCTTTGACAACGTCAATCAGCGCTTCCTGGTGGCCTGGGAGGATGCCAGGAACGGCACCGCGAACCTGAGTAACATGGACATCTACTCCCAGTTCGTCGATCCCCAGGGGGCACTGAGCGGCGGCAACACCATTGTTACAATGTCGCCCGGCAACCAGATCGCTCCTGCGGTAGCCTTCGGTGACGTGGATTTCCGTGATTTCTTTGTTGTATGGAAGGATGCTAACAACCCTGGGAACTCGGATATATACGGCCAACTGCTCCAGTACTCGACCCTGCCGCAGCTCTCCATCACCGATGTTGACGGCATACCAATCCTCAACGGGGCAATAGATTTCGGCACAGTAGACATAGCCGGCAGTGCACCGTACAAGGATGTGACCATAAAAATCCGCAATGACGGCAACACTCAGTTGACCATTGACAGCATCAGCGACCCCGATTCGCCATTTTCAATCACCACACCCAAACCGCGTACCATTAGCCCCGGCACCAGTGCCGACATGACGATCCGCTTTGCTCCTACCGGTTCTGGCTCCTATTCGGGCAATACTACCAACAACTATAAGCTGGTATTCAACTCCAACGGCGGTAACGCAATAATCTATCTGAGTGGTAGTGGTGTCGGCACCTTGCCGCTTGCCGTCACTACAGCCTCACTGTCAGATGGTGCCGCCGGGATTGCCTACAGTGCAATGCTGGAAGCCAGCGGTGGAGTTGTCCCGTACAGCAACTGGAAGGTTGTCTCGGGGAGCCTGCCTTCTGGACTGACCCTCTCCTCGGCAGGCGTCATCAGCGGTACCATTGCCGTAACCGAGAACGGCCCTTACACTTTCTCTGTGACCGTCAGTGACAACTCCTCGCCAACTGTTACCAGTGCGGCTAAGTCTCTAACAATCAATGTGACTACGATTAGTATTACGACGACTTCGCCACTCCCCGCCTGGACTCTTGGCACAGCAGGTTACAGCCAGAATTTCGCAGCGACCGGCGGGAGCGGAAGCCTTACGTGGTCCATTTCATCAGGCTCAGGGGCAGGTACGCTCATCCCCGTTCCGGGGCTGACCCTTAATGCCTCTACCGGCGCCCTGACCGGCACACCTACTGCAGCTGGTAACTACTCCTTCACCATCAAGGTGGTTGACGGTGCAGGCAAGATGGCGACAAAACAGTTTTCTCTTTCGATCAACACGGCCCTTGCCGTTTCGACCACAAGCCTCGCTAACTCGGTAGTAAATCTACCCTATAGCGCCACTATACTGGCTACCGGCGGAACACAGCCGTACACATGGTCGGTTATTTCCGGCTCGCTACCGCCGGGATTTGACCCAATCGACCCGAGTACCGGTAAAATAAGCGGTACTGCCACAAGTTCCGGTACATTCAGCTTTACTGTTAAGGTTGATGACAACATCGGTGCGAGTGCAACCAAGGCTCTTACTATCAATATCAATCCCAGTTTGTATATCACCAACCCAGCCGGTTCCATACCGACAACCGCCACAACTGGTAAATCATACACTTACCTGTTCAGTGCGACCGGCGGCAGCAGCATCTACGAATGGTCGGTTGCCAGCGGTGAGTTGCCGCCAGGTCTAACTCTTAGCCCGATTACCGGAATGTTGTCCGGTACGCCGACTGCGGCTGGTGTCTATGTGTTTTCCGTTCTGGTCAAGGATAAGCAGTATCTGAACACGGTATTCAAGACCTTTGATCTGACAGTCGTCGATCCGTCATCTGCCAGCACTCCAATCTACTATAGTGACGTTACAGGACCCATTACTTCACTATCCTTTGGTAACGTCTTTGTCGGTGCAACCGGCAAGCAGACGTTAACCGTCAGCAACGCCGGTTCAAAGGCGGTCAACATAAGTTCAGTTGCAAGCACAGATGGTTCGCTGTTCTTCACCAATCTGCCATCGGTATTCAGCCTCGGTGCAAACGCCAATATCAGTTTCGACGTGTTCTTCGTCCCAAGTAGCATTAAGTCCTTCAGTGGCGAGATTGTATTGACTGATACAAATGGCACATCCTACCGGCTAGCCCTTGGAGGGAGCGGTTCATCGCTTAAGGTGGAAACCTTTGGCGGGAACGGTACTGTCGGTACGGTAACTCCCCTGAACGTCAAGACCCAGATCCCACTGGCAACAAAGCCTGCCAATGTCAACGCCTCGGCTGCAGGCGAGTTTACTATTACCGGTTTGACCACTTCACCGGTGACCGTAACACTGACATTCGACAGCTCTGTCTTCCCAGCTACCCCACTCTTCTACTCACTTGACAATAGTGGCAAATGGACCCAGTTGTCCGGTACAGTGGCAGGGAATACCTTCACCTATGCTCTGGCCGACAATGATTCAACCATGGATAAGGATGCAACTGCAAGCTCAGTACGGAGCCTTGTGGTGGTAGGCACTACCGGTACTGTCACCGGTGGTGATAATACGTCAGGCATACCCCAGCCTGCATCAGGCGGCGGAGGCGGCGGCGGTTGCTTCATCGCCACGGCAGCCTACGGCAGTTACCTGGATCCCCATGTATCGGTGCTGCGCCATTTCAGGGACGAGGTGCTCATACAGAGCGCGGCCGGCAGGGAATTCGTCAAGTTCTACTACAGGCACAGCCCGCCCATCGCAGCCTTCATCGCAAAGCATGGGGCCTTACGCATGGCAGTGCGACTGGCACTTACTCCGCTGATCTTTGCCGTGAAGTATCCGCTTGCTTCGACACTGCTGCTGGCAATCTCCCTGGCCTGTGGCATCGGCAGAAGGGGCAGTGTCAGGTCAGCCATGCAGGAACAGGCGGGTTAGATCAATTGACATGACCGTGCAGTTGGAGAATAAACGCCTCCGGTAGCTTGCTCCCGGAGGCGTTTGTTTATCTGCTCAGTTATTGCAGTGGGAACGGGATTGGAAGTCAGTTGGTGTTTTGCAGCGTTATTGTATGCTGTTTTTATTTGTAAAAACGACTAATCCTGCTTAATATATGCAATTCGCGCGTTTTGCGCGAGCTATTATCTGTTGTTGGCCAAGTTCGGCAAGACACCGCTCTTTTTGTGGGGCTGATAACATGGAGTTGACAAATGTTTAGATATCTGACCGCAGGTGAATCCCACGGCCCCAGGCTGACCGCCATATTAGAGGGGCTCCCCTCTGGGGTGGAGATTGCCGCGGAGACAATCAACCGTGACCTTGCACGGCGCCAGTGCGGCTAT
>Ga0129298_10000310_pt1 | contig 18835 bp, 15 predicted proteins | sample I19B2metaG_FD_94707 | JGI IMG/M metagenome (GOLD analysis project Ga0129298, IMG submission 94707) | Lake sediment bacterial and archeal communities from Gulf of Boni, Indonesia to study Microbial Dark Matter (Phase II) - ​I19B2 metaG | ecosystem: Environmental > Aquatic > Freshwater > Lake >... | reverse complement strand
TTCTAAGGTCTGTGCAATCACTTACTATTTAATCAAACTTTAGTTGATCCTCTTTTCAGTCAATAATGGATTTTGAGGTGCTTCTGGAAAATCTATCGAAAGTTGAATTTTATATATTCATATGGTATATATAGCCATGGGTTTCAAAAAAAGATACATTTTTAAATCCTTATTTCTTCTTTATTTTTCTTTTTACGCAATATCTCCTCTTTGCTATTCTGAAACACAATTAGACGAGGCCGCTGTAGTTACAAGGGAACCAATGCTTGAATCCAAAAATATCCGCCTTTTCTTGTGGGAGATAATGTATTCGAAAATGATCCCACAAAAAGACTCTTCAGACAATACTGGCAATGTCTGGTTTATCAAAAAAACACGAGGTATTTTAGGGTCAGATAACATTATAAAAATAAACCAGGAAAATTCAGCTTCTACTGAAGATACATTTATATTACCAACAACTCAACTATATAAAACATTATTTCTTAACCTCAGTTTACCTTACAAAGGCTTTTATCCATTATTTTCGGGTCTATCACCTCCTTCTGTTTAATCCTTTTGCAATTCGATTCTCACTTAGGCATGATATTTCTTTCATAGAAAGAGATATTGCATAGTTTTAATTTTAAAAGAAAAAGAGATAATCATAACTGGAGTATTTTTATGGAAAAACTACATATTGCCTTTGGTATATTTTTATCTATATTCATTTTGAGATATGCGAATGCTTTATGCGTAAATACACAGAGGGCTAATGTAAGAATCGGCCCCGGCGAGAATTATGAAGTTATATGGGAAGTGTATAAATATATGCCATTTGTGAAAGTTGGTTTCTCTTTATCAGGAGAATGGTATGCTGTAAGTGATATTGATCAAGATGTTAACTGGATACATAAACGGCTGGTAACTGACAAATATAAATGTGCAGTTGTGAAAACAGAGGTAGTAAATGTCAGAACAGGTCCCGGCACAAACTATTCTAAGAGTTCCTTAAGTCCCGCGAAAATATATTACTCTTACAAAATCATGAAAAGAAAAGGCATGTGGGTAAAAGTGATGGATGAGTGGGGCGACATCGGCTGGATTCATCGTAACTACCTTTGGATTCAATAACGTTGTTTTAAAAAGAATACAGGAGGACTGATGAAAAAGGTTTTGCTTGTAGCTATTTTGGTAATAATACCACTCTTAGTAATAAGATATAACTTTAGTATAATTAACCGCTCAGAAGAGGTTACTTCTGAAAAAACAAAATATAAAGAAATACACGGAACTATCAACAAAGGAGAGACACTTTTTGACATCTTCAAAAAATATAGACTTGGCATAGAAGAGCTTTTCAAATTAAGAGAGGCATCTGCAGATATCCATAGATTGAGAGAACTGTATCCTGGACAACCATACAAAATAGTAATTGATGATAACAATCAGATAAATACCTTCATATATTGGATTGATGATGATAGTATTCTGAACATTACCCGCACTGAATCAGGATATTGTGCCGACAAAAAGTCTGTTGCTTATGAGAAAAGAATTCATCGTATAGGAGGTTTAATAAAAGATAATCTCATCTCATCTATAGGTGAGGATAGAGAAAATCTTATGTTGGCACTCCAACTTTCAGATATATTTGCATGGGATATAGATTTTACAACAGATCCGAGAAAGGGAGATATATTTAAGATTGTTGTTGAGGGACTTTATTTGGATGAAGAATTTAAAAAATATGGAGAAATTCTTTCAGCAGAGTTTACCAATAATGGAGAAACTTATCGTGCCTATAAATTCGAATATAATGGAGAGACAGATTACTATGATGCTGAAGGAAAATCGCTAAAGAAAACCTTCCTTAAGGCGCCATTAAGTTTCAGGAGAATAAGCTCGGGGTTTTCTAACAGGCGTTATCATCCAATATTAAAGATATATAGACCTCATCAAGGTCTTGACTATGCTACTCCAGCGGGAACTCCTGTTTCTGCTACCGCAAACGGAATAATCACTTTTGCAGGTTATAAAAAGCAGTATGGTAAGCTTGTCATAATAAAGCATTCACATGACTGGAAAACATATTACGGTCATTTACTGAAAATTGCAAAAGGAATTAGGAAAGGGGTAAAAGTAGAACAGGATCATGTCATCGGTTATGTTGGTGCAACAGGTCTTGCAACTGGTCCCCATTTACATTATGAGATGAGGGTTAACAAAAAGCCTGTTAATCCTCTTTCCGTGAAATCGGTGCAAGGAAAGTCTATTCCAAAAAAATTAATAGCAGATTTCAGAAATTTCAGAGATGGGATGGACACCCAACTTGCTTCGATAACACCTCCAACTTTTGTTTTAGCTAAAAATAAAGACATTTAGTAAATTATAATAACCCTTATATCAGGGAAGATGGATGAACATTGATCTCAAAAAGATAGTCATCCCCATAATCATAGCGATAGTAACAGCTTCTGCCTTATTCGTGATAAGGGGGATTGTTTTCAAGCTCCTCCACAGATGGGCGGAAAAGACAACGACTAAACTTGACGATATCATAATAGGGTCATTGAAAACGCCTTCTCTTTACTGGTGCCTTGCCATTGGACTTTACATCGGTGTTGATGTATCAGAACTTCCAAAGAGGTATTCCTTCTACTTCAATAAGGTTATCCACATAGTGGTAATACTATCCATCACTATTGCAACTGCAAATCTTGTAGGCAAAATATTCAGAAATTATGTTCAGAAATTAAATCTCCCCATCCCGACAACAGGCCTTGCTTATGGATTATTAAGGGGAACGATACTTGTCATAGGTCTTTTGATCATCCTTAGCTCTCTTGGCATTTCAATAACGCCTCTTATTACTGCCTTAGGCGTTGGAGGACTCGCAGTTGCCCTTGCACTTCAGGACACCCTCGCAAATCTGTTTGCTGGCATCCATATTCTCATGGAGAAATCGATAAGAGTCGGAGATTTTATAAAGCTCGAGACAGGACAAGAAGGTTATGTGGAAGATATTACATGGAGGACAACAAGGGTAAGAATGTTACCCAATAATATAGTTGTAATTCCCAATAACAAACTTGCTAAAAGCGTTGTAACCAACTATTATCTACCTGAAAAAAGGATGTCTCTCTTGATACCTGTAGGTGTCAGTTATGCATCTGATCCTGTGAGGGTAGAAAAAATACTTGTTGAGGAGGCCAAGAAAGCTATTGGTGAAATACCGGGGCTACTTGGAGATCCAGAACCTTTTGTGCGTTTTATCCCTGGTTTCGGTGAGAGTTCTCTTGATTTCACACTCATATGCCAGGTTTCGGAATTCGTAGATCAGTACCTTGCACAGCATGAATTGAGGAAGAGAATCTTTAAGAGATTTAAAGAAGAGGGTATAGAGATACCGTTCCCCCATCGAACGGTTTATCTCAGGGAGGAGAAAGATTGGCCGAAATAATCGAGCCTTTTGAATTCAAGCAGTGCATCAGTATCCTCAAATCAACAGGAAAGAAAGCCAAAGACCTACGTGAACTGAAAAATGTAATAGCAGGAATTAGCGACGAGTGCATATTCCACCATACGTATCAATATTTTTTAAAAGGACACATTCTTGAATATACCAGTGACTTTGCTCACTGGGCAGGGGAAAGTCTTGAAGAGAGAGCCCTATCAGAACATCTCTCGAACATAGATCCTTATGATTTCAAAAGTATTCATGACTTGAGAAATAAACTCCTTGAAGTAATAGACAATTATCTTGAAAACTACCCTGAACCGAGAGAGGCAATGCCAGGAGATGAATTTTACTTCAATGAGACAGTGACATTGATATTTCCCGTTGGCATAAGAGCCAAGAACCTGGCAGAGTTTCTAACTGCCATAAAATATATTGACTCGGGCTCGATTTACTATCATTTCTACGAAGCAAGGATACGTCTTGGAAGTGGTATAGATGACTTTTCAAGATGGATAGAAGATGCCCTTGGTAAAAAAGAACTTGCGGAAAGGATAAGGGCTATAGACCCGTTCATGCATACCATAGAAAAAATAAGAGTACTTATAGTTGAAGCAGTTGAAGATGAGGTGAAAAGGGATATGGAGGTTATAGATCGATGTTTGACCGGTTTGTAGGCATAGCACCGAAAACTGATTTATTGCTTCTGCAAATGCTCGCTGCAAGGTTTCATAAGAGGTCCTTCCTTCATATTAATTCTACTCGCTCAGGAGGTGGAGTTGCTGAAATACTCCAGAGAATGATACCAATACTTCAAGAACTTGGAATTAACGCAAGATGGGAAGTGATTGAGGGAGATCCGGTATTTTTTGATATAACGAAAAAGATTCATAATTCCCTTCAAGGCAACCCTGAGAAGTTTACAGAAAAGATGTGGCAGCATCACTATGAAATAAACAGGAAAAATGCTGAAAAGCTTACTCTCGATGCAGATGCAGTTATCATACATGACCCTCAACCAGCTCCTCTCATTCATTTCAAAAAGACAGGGTTATGGATATGGAGATGCCATATAGATTTATCAAATCCTCAAATACATGTCTGGGATTACCTTAGCCGCTACATCGAAAAATATGATGCCACAATCTTTTCAGTCGCTAAATTTGCAAGGGAAATACCAATACACAAATTTGTAATCACTCCGTCCATAGATCCCCTTAGTGAAAAAAACAGGGACTTACGAGAAGAAGAGATAAATGAAACGTTAAGCAAATTTCAAATACCGGTAGACAGACCTATCATACTTCAGGTCTCACGATTTGACAGGTTCAAAGACCCTGTAGGAGTGATAAAAGCATTCAGAATTGCCAAAAAATATAATGACTGCATCCTTATCCTCGCAGGAAGTCCTGCCACCGATGATCCAGAGGGAGAAGTAGTCTTGAGCGAGGTGAGGGAATATGCTGCCGATGATCCGGATATCTATATTCTCTTATTACCTCCCTTCAGTGATAAAGATATCAATGCTTTACAGCGAAGTGCAACGATTATCCTCCAGAAATCAGTGAAAGAAGGTTTCGGACTTACCGTATCAGAATCAATGTGGAAAGGGAAACCAGTAATCGGTGGTGCCGTTGGTGGAATTCCTCTTCAGATAATTCATGGCGTAACAGGCTTTCTTGTTAATTCAGTAGAAGGCGCTGCATTCAGGGTAAGACAGCTACTCAATAATCCAGAGATCGCCGCGAAGATGGGAGAAACTGCCAGGGAACATGTACGAACGAATTTTCTCCTGACAAGGCAGATAAGAGATTACCTTTCAGTATGGTATTTTGCGGAGCACAAAGGGAAAACTGTAGTAGAGATTTAGAGTTTAGGACATATTCGCTCTTTATCTCAATATTTCTTATCAAGGACAGCTAATTTTATGGTGAGATCTATTACTAAGGCTTTTGAAGAACTTAAATTATTCTGGAAGAATTATGTATTTCAGAGTCTTTTTGCTACTCTCGCAATATTCATCGTGCTTTTATTTTTGAACTTACAACATGTAGTAATAATCGCATCAATAGGTGCTACCACCTTTATCATATTTGCAATGCCGAATTACATTACTGCTAAACCAAGAAATGTTGTTGGAGGTCACCTGACAGGGCTTATTTCTGGATCTTTGTGTGCCTTAATCCCTCATTCTTCCTTTTTATCTTCCATTACTATATACTCACTTGCTGTTGGGCTCTCGATTTTTATAATGGTTGTTACAGATACGGAGCATCCACCAGCTTCAGGCACAGCTTTAAGCATTGCAATCACTGGTTTTTCTTTAAGTACAGCAATCTTTGTAACAATAAGTATTATTGTATTGTCCTTAATTCACCATTTCTTTAAACCATATCTGAGAGATTTGACATAATATGATTATAGCTATCCTTCCTGCCTCAGACTTTTCTTCTCTACGTGATGAAGGTGGATTGTAATGAAAACTGGTTCTCAATATCTCGGTAATGGGAGGTGCGAGTTTATTGTCTGGGCACCTCTTTTGAACAGTGTAGATTTGAAAATAGTCTCACCAGAGAAACGCATTCTTCTTATGGAAAAAGATGGAAAAGGCTATTGGAGGATAGTGGTCGAAGGAGTGTTTCCGGGATCCTTATACCTTTACAGTCTTGACGGAAAAAAAGAAAGACCTGATCCTGTATCGTATTTTCAACCTGAAGGAGTTCACGGCTCTTCACAAGTAATTGACCATAGTTCGTTTAAATGGGAAGACAGAGAATGGAGGGGGATACCACTTTCTGAGATGATCATGTATGAGTTACACGTAGGAACATTTACCCCTGAGGGAACCTTTGATGCCATCATTCAGCGGCTTGATGACCTCAGGGACCTGGGTATTAATGCGATTGAATTGATGCCTGTCGCACAGTTCCCGGGCGATAGAAACTGGGGTTACGACGGTGCTTACCCTTTTTCTGTCCAAAACTCCTATGGAGGTCCAGAGGGGCTGAAGAGACTGGTTAATGTATGTCACAAGAAAGGACTGTCAGTTATTCTCGATGTCGTGTACAACCACCTCGGCCCTGAAGGCAATTACCTTCATGATTATGGACCATACTTCACTGAAAAATACAAAACACCATGGGGCCAGGCAATAAACTTTGATGGTGCATACAGCAACGAGGTAAGAAACTTTTTCATAGAGAATGCTTTATACTGGTTTAAGAATTATCATATAGATGCTCTTCGCCTTGATGCAATCCATGGAATATATGATTTTAGTGCAAAGCCATTCTTGCAAGAGCTTTCAGAAAGAGTTGAAGAATTTTCAATCAATGAAGGGAAGAAATATTATCTTATAGCTGAAAGTGATTTAAATGATTCAAGGATTGTAAGGCCGAGAGAGAGGGGACGTTATGGCATTGATGCCCAGTGGTGTGATGATTTCCATCATGCCATCCATACCCTTCTCACAGGAGATAATCGAGGATACTATATTGATTTCGGTGAAACAGAACACCTTATAAAATCACTCAGGGAAGGGTTTGTCTATTCTGGCCAATATTCTGAGTATCGAAAGAGAAATCATGGGAATTCTTCAAAGGACTGCCCCGCAAACCAGTTTATCGTTTTCTCCCAGAACCACGATCAGGTAGGAAACAGAATGTTTGGTGAGAGGTTATCAAATCTTGTCTCTTTCGAGTCTTTGAAGCTTGCAGCAGGCGCTGTTTTCTTCTCTCCTTACATTCCTCTCCTCTTCATGGGAGAAGAGTATGGAGAGGATAACCCATTCCTTTATTTTGTCAGCCATTCTGATGCAGATTTGATTGAAGCTGTAAGAAAAGGAAGAAAAGAAGAATTTAAGGCTTTTAAATGGCAGGGAGATTTTCCAGATCCTCAGAGCATAGAAACATTTCTAAAGTCGAAAATTAAATGGGAGAAAAGATATGAAGGAAAGCACGAGGTTTTATTTGATTTTTATAAAAAACTGATAAAGTTGCGAAGAGATATTCCTGCCCTATCAAATCTTGATAAAGAACGTCTTGATGTATGTGGGTTAGTAGAAAAAAAGGGTTTATTTATGAGAAGATGGAAGGACGACAGTGATGTCTTCTGTATCTTCAATTTTAATGATACTGACCTAAGGCTCACAGTGCCTCTGACTGAAGGAATATGGATAAAGGTTCTTGATTCTTCTGAGAATATATGGGGTGGGCTTGGAACGGTTCTTTCGGAGAGGTTAACTCCAGGTAAGGAAATAACTGTAAGGAGTCATAGTTTAGCGCTGTATAAGAAAGAGAAGACGTGATAATGGAACGATATATATGCATCCATGGACACTTTTACCAACCACCGAGGGAAAATCCCTGGCTTGAAGGAGTTGAACTCCAGGACTCAGCCTATCCCTATCACGACTGGAATGAAAGGATAACTACAGAGTGTTATGCACCAAATACCTCATCTCGCATCCTGGATAAAAACGGCAGGATTGTAGATATAGTCAATAACTATTTTAAGATAAGTTTTGACTTTGGACCGACCTTGCTCTCCTGGATGGAAAGGCATAAACCAGAAGTCTATCAGGTGATTCTTGAGGCAGACGAATTGAGTATTGAAAGGTTTTCAGGACATGGTTCTGCAATAGCTCAGGTTTACAATCACATGATAATGCCCCTTGCAAACAAAAGAGATAAATACACTCAGGTAATATGGGGGATAAAAGACTTTGAATACCGGTTCAAACGTTTTCCTGAAGGAATGTGGCTACCCGAGACAGCGGTTGACGTGGAGACACTCGAAGTGCTGGCAGAACTAGGAATCGAGTTCACTATACTTGCGCCCCGTCAGGCTAAAGGAGTGAAAAAGTTACAAGGAAAGGATGTAATATGTGATGTAAGGGGCGGAAAAATTGATCCTACCATGCCCTACCGCTATAATCTTCCCTCAGGAAAAACAATAGCTCTCTTCTTCTACGATGGACCTATTTCTCAGGATATTGCTTTTGGAGAGTTGCTCAACAGCGGAGAGGCCTTCACTACAAGATTGGTTTCTGCTTTTTCAGAACATAGAGATTGGCCACAGATTGTCCACTTAGCAACTGACGGTGAAACCTATGGTCATCATCAGCGGTATGGAGATATGGCACTTGCTTACTGTCTCTATTCTATTGAGAATGAAAATCTTGCCAAGATAACTAACTATGGAGAGTATCTCGAAAAATACCCTCCAACCCATGAAGTTGAAATCTTTGAAAATTCTTCCTGGAGTTGTTTCCATGGAATAGAAAGGTGGAGAGACAACTGCGGATGTAATTCAGGTGTGAAACCGGAATGGACACAGAAATGGAGGAAACCTCTGAGGGAAGCTATGGACATAGTGAGGGATACAGTCATTCCTATTTACGAGAAGGAGTTATCTAAGTACCTCAGGGAACCATGGGGTGCTCGTAATGATTACATCAATATCATCCTTGATAGATCACAGGAAAATATGGAAAAGTATTTCAAGAAACATACTGTAAGTAATCTCTCAAGAGAAGAAAAAGGGAAAGCCTTGAAGCTTCTTGAGATGCAGAGAAATGCCATGTTGATGTATACCAGTTGTGGCTGGTTCTTTGATGATATTTCAGGTATTGAGACGGTTCAGGTTATGCAGTGCGCGTCAAAGACCATGCAGTATCTGGAAGAATTGACCAATGTATCTCTTGAATCTGAATTTGTAAAAATACTGGAAAAAGCTCCAAGTAATGCATTGGAAAATGGTGCTCGGGCATATGAAATGTACGTGAAGCCAGTGAAAGTGGATCTCTTGCGAGTTGGGGCCCACTATGCAGTATCATCACTCTTTGAAGAGTATCCAGAAAGGACAGGAATATATTGCTATACAATACATAACGATAAATATGAGAGGATGGAGGCTGGAAAACTAAAACTCGCTATAGGGAAATCACGTGTATCTTCAGACATAACATGGGATGAAGAAATGATAAGCTTTGCAGTGTTGCACCTCGGAGATCATAATGTAAATGGAGGAGTAAGGAATTTCATAAGTGATAAGGCTTTTGATACCATGCATGATGAAGTAAAAGATGCATTTGATAAAGGGGATGTTCCCGAGATTATACGGCTGATGGATAAGCATTTTGGAACAACTAATTATTCTTTATGTCATCTTTTTAGAGATGAACAAAGAAAGGTTCTGAATCAGATTCTGGATTCAACTCTTCGCGAAATAGAGGTCTCGTACCGTCAGATATACGAAAACACCTATCCCATTAAAAACATTCTTCAGAGTCTGCGCATACCTATACCAAAACCTTTTCATGTGACAGCCGAGTATATAGTAAACACTGACCTAAAGAGAGTTTTTGAAGAAGAGGATCTGAATGTTGAAAAACTTGAAAGTCTGATAAATGAGGCAAACAAATGGCCCCTTGAAATTGATGCGGCCACAATTGCATACTTTGCAAGTTCCTGGACAAACTCTTTTATCACAAGGCTAAGTCAACAACCTGAGGATATCGCACTTCTTGAAAAGATCGATAATGTCATGAAACTATTAAGACAACTTCCCGTGGAATTGGATATCTGGAATGCCCAGAATATATACTTCACCATTGGCAAAAACTTCTACACCATTATGAAAGAAAAGACAGAAAAAGGAGATGATTTTGCAAGACGGTGGGTGGAAGTTTTTCGTAAGTTAGGCTATTACCTGCAGGTGAAGGTTTCATGAGGCAATCTTGCTGTCTCAAATATCGCAGTGAATATTTATCAGGAGTAATCCAATAAATGGAGAGGGAAGGTTTTTTATTACCGCGAATACCAGTTGCAACATATAGGCTCCAGTTCAATTACCAGTTCAGATTTACTAACGCTAAAGAAATTATCCATTACCTTTATGACCTTGGTATAAGCGACGTCTATGCATCGCCTTATTTTAAAGCAAAAAAGGGAAGTCTTCATGGGTATGATATTGTCAGCCATACTTCATTAAATTCTGAGATTGGAACGAAAGAAGCATATGATGAATTGATTGACGATCTCCAGAAACTCGGAATGGGGCAGATCCTCGATATCGTTCCAAATCATATGTGCATTTCAACCAAAGACAATATCTGGTGGATGGATGTTCTCGAAAACGGCCCAAGCTCTTTATATGCAACATTTTTCGACATTGACTGGGAACCGGTTAAAAGGGAACTAAAAAATAAGGTCCTTCTTCCGATTTTAGGAGACCAGTATGGAAGGATTCTTGAAAACCAGGAAATCAAGTTACTCTTCGAGGAAGGAGCATTCTTTATCTATTATTACGACAACAAGTTTCCGATAAGACCTCAAACATATACGCTTATTCTGGAGCACCGGATAGATGAACTTAAAAATCTTCTCTCAGGCGAAAACCTTCACTTAGTAGAGCTTTTGAGCATTATTACTGCCCTCAAACATTTGCCGCCTTATACAGAGACCGGGAACGAAAAAATAAGTGAGCGCCAGCGTGAAAAGGAAGTGACAAAGAAACGTTTAGGGAACCTATATAACGAGAGTCCAGAGATTAGGATGTTCATTGTTCAAAATATAAAATTATTTAACGGTATCAAAGGTGAACGGGGAAGTTTTGATCTTCTTGATAAGCTCCTCAGTGAACAGGTATATAGGCTGTCGTACTGGCGCGTTGCTACTGAGGAAATAAATTACAGGAGATTTTTTGATATTAATGAGCTTGCATCAATCCGAATGGAGGACCCTGTTGTTTTCAAAGAGACTCATAAGCTGATATTCAAACTCATCAGAGAAGGAAAAGTCACAGGTCTCAGAGTTGACCATCCTGACGGTCTTTATAACCCTCTGGAATATTTTCAAAGATTGCAACGAAGTTGTTTTCTCCAGTTGAGACTATCACACTTAGGGATGGTAAGAGAATATATTTCTTCTGATATTTTGGAAAGCGTAGAGGAAGATATCCCTGATCAAAATACCGATATTGAGTCAGAAATATTAAAGCAGTACAGCGACACAGTATCATCAGAACCAAAGTATAAGCCCTTCTATATCGTTGGTGAAAAAATCCTTATCAAAGACGAAAGGATGCCTGAAGACTGGCCAATATTTAGCACCACAGGATATGTCTTTTTGAACACATTAAATGGTATTTTTGTAAAGGCGGAAAATGTAAAGGCTTTTTATGACATATATACCAGATTTATAAAGGCCGAAGTAAATTATCAGGATATTATTTATGAAAAAAAGAAGTTGATAATGCATGCAGCCATGGCCAGTGAGATCAATACCTTAGGTCATTATTTAAACCGTCTTTCAGAGAAGAATAGGCATACAAGGGATTTTACTTTAAACAGCCTCATAGCCGCTATTGTGGAGGTCATTGCATTTTTTCCGGTATACAGGACATATGCAAATCCGACAGGTATAAACGACAGGGATCGCCGATATGTAGAACTTGCTGTATCGAAAGCAAAGAGGAAACATCCGGCCATTAGCGGATCAATCTTTGATTTCCTGAAAGATGTCCTTCTTCTCAATTATCCTGAGGATTTTGGTTATGCTGATAAAAAGGAATGGGCTGATTTTGTCATGAGATTTCAACAGATAACAGGTCCTGTTATGGCAAAGGGGCTTGAGGATACCGCTTTCTATATTTATAACTGTCTTGTTTCCCTTAATGAAGTGGGGGGAAATCCAGACAAATTTGGTACATCTCTTGACACCTTTCACGGAAAAAACATCGAGAGGATCAAATTCTGGCCAAATGCCCTCATTGCCACTTCCACCCATGACACAAAACGAAGTGAAGATGTAAGAGCAAGGATAAATGTACTTTCAGAGATTCCTGACGAGTGGAGTGGATGCCTTGTGCGGTGGAATCGCCTCAATAGAAGAAAGAGAGTTGTTGTTGATGACCAAATTGTGCCAAGCCGGAATGAAGAGTATTTCCTCTATCAGACCCTTATTGGTGCATGGCCTATTGGCTCTATAGATGAATCTGAATTCGATGTATTTAAAAAAAGGATTAAAGATTATATGCTGAAGGCATTAAGAGAAGCCAAGGTCAATACAAGCTGGATAAGTCCCAATACACTCTACGAAGATGCTCTTACAATTTTTATTGAGAAGATCATGGATAATAAGTCAAGCAATCAATTTTTAAAGGATTTCGTGGCTTTTCAGAAAATAATCTCACACTATGGCATGTTCAATTCCCTATCACAGACACTACTTAAAATAACCTCACCGGGTATCCCGGATTTTTATCAGGGAACAGAGATATGGGATTATAGTCTCGTTGACCCTGATAACCGAAGACCTGTTGATTATGGCATAAGAATCCGGATGCTCGAGGAACTCAAAAGTCATGAATCAGAGTTTGGGCCCCTAAGGCTTGCAAAGGAAATAATAACCAATAAAGACAACGGCATGGTTAAGCTTTACCTTATATACAAGGCTCTTAATTTCCGAAAAGCTCATAAGGAACTATTCGAGACAGGAGAATATATCCCCCTTGAGTCAATGGGAGAAAAGGCAAATAATATCTGCGCTTTTGTCAGGAGGCTTGGAAGTATAAAGGCAATAGTAGTTGTCCCGAGGTTTTTTACAAAGCTCATCTCGGACCCTGACGGTCTACCCTTAGGCAAAGAGATATGGAAAGACACATTTATAGTAATACCATTTGCAGATATTGGGGCAAAATACCGCAATGTCTTTACAGGAGAGATCGTCACCACTGTTGATCACAAAGGTGCTACTTCCCTATATCTCTCTGAGGTCTTACGAAATTTTTCCGTTGCTCTGATGGAAAAGATTGACTGATACAATATATAAAATACGAATTAATAAGGATGTCTGAGAAATGGAAAGCATCATTATCAGGAAAGAGATCCATGATAGAATTGATGATATAAAGAAAGCAGACATTCTTGTCGGAATCCCGAGTTATAACAATGCACGCACCATTGGTCATGTAGTAAAGGCTGTACAAGCAGGTCTTGCAAAATATTTCCCTGGCAAGACATCCGTTCTTATAAATTCAGATGGTGGTTCAACTGATGGTACTATGGACATTGTCAAAAATACCACCATTGAGGACTTTAAATCTATCCTTCTATCTCATAGGGTACAACCTGTTTTTAAGATAGCAACTCCATATCATGGCATTCCTGGGAAGGGAAGTGCCTTCAGAACCATCTTTGAGATTGCAAGTGCCCTCGATGTAAAAGCTTGTGCCGTGGTGGATTCTGACCTTCGAAGTATTACCCCTGAATGGATTGAACTCCTCATTAAACCTATAATTGATGGTAATTTTGATTATGTCGCTCCCCTTTACCTCAGGCATAAATATGATGGAACAATAACTAACAGTATTGTATATCCTTTGACCAGGGCATTATACGGAAAACGCGTGAGGCAACCTATAGGAGGGGATTTTGGTTTCTCAGGGGAACTGGCAAAATTTTATCTCACTAAGGATGTATGGGAAACAGATGTTGCAAGATATGGAATAGATATATGGATGACGACTACTGCCATTGCAAACAAATTTAGAATTTCTCAGGCTTTTTTAGGTGCAAAGATCCATGATCCTAAAGATCCCGGTACTGATCTGAGTTCAATGCTCTATCAGGTAATAGGAGCAACGTTTGATCTCATGGAAACATACGCATACGTATGGACAAAGATAACCAACTCAGAACCTATTGTAACCTGTGGCTTTCAGTACGCTGTGGGTCTTGAACCTGTCTCAGTAAACCTCGAAAGAATGATAGATAAATTCAGGCTTGGGGTGACAGAACTTATAGGGATATGGAAGGGAATCCTCCCAGAGGAGATTATATATTTTCTCCACAGAGCGAAGGGTCTTCAGGAGGAGGAATTCTACATTCCTGATGATATATGGGTAAAAATTATTTATAGTTTTGCAATTGCTGCACACAAAAAACTACTCAATAAAGAACATCTTCTGAAATCTATCACACCTCTCTATCTCGGTAAAGTAGCATCTTTTGTTATAGAAACAGGGGAAAGTAGTGCATCAGATGTTGAAGAAAAAATAGAAGGATTATGTATAAGTTTCGAAAATATGAAAGAGATTTTAGTAATAAACTGGGATTAAAGAAAGGGGGCTATATATGAATAATTTTTTGCAGAGAGTAATAATTGAACCCTTTGATAGATTTCTGGAAAAGGTGTTAAACTTTCTTCCCGATCTTCTTAGTTCTATCCTTATATTTATCTCAGGCATTCTCCTTGGCTTGATTCTAAGAACCATATTTTTAAGGTTTTTCCGTGCAATTAGGCTTGATAAATTTTCGGAAAGATCCGGTATTGCTGAGATGCTAAAGAAGGGTGGAATAAAAGAACCCATTTCACTTATCAGTTCAAGGATCATTGGGTGGTTGACTATAATCAGTTTCTCGATCTTGTCTCTCCGTTCTTTAAATATTCCCGTTATAGAACGGATACTTGAAAATTTTATTCTTTATCTGCCGAATGTCTTTGTTGCAGCTGTTATTCTCCTATTCGGTTATCTTCTCAGCAATTTTCTTGGTCGAGCTGCATTGATTGCCGCTGTTAATGCTGGTATAAAGTTATCAGGTTTGATAGGAAAACTTGTCAAACTGACCGTTTTTCTCCTTGCTTTAACCATGGCGCTTGAACAGCTCGGCATTGGCAGAGGAACCATAGTTATTGCCTTTGCAATAATCTTCGGTGGCATAGTCCTTGCCCTCGCCATAGCCTTTGGACTCGGAGGAAGAGATATTGTAAAAGAGTACCTTGAGAAGAAGATAAAGGGCGAAGAAAAGAAGGATGAAATTAGCCATCTATAGAAAATTATTAATAGCTGCAGATTGGGTGGGCTAAAAGAAAGGGGGATTATAACATGAAGAGGGTTGGATTTTTATTTGCAGTGATTCCCATCCTTATCCTTCTTCTCTCTACTGAGTCTTTAGCTCAGCGAGGGATGAAGTGGAAAGGCAGCGGAGGTTGGGGGATAGGAACTCAATACGGTAGGATGTATAACCCCAAAACAGTTGAGACTATCAGCGGGGAAGTGGTCAGCACAGATAAAATAAAACCAGTGAAAGGAATGTCCTATGGCGCGCATCTCATTATAAAAACAGATAAAGAAACTCTATCTGTCCATTTGGGGCCTGGATGGTACATTGAAAACCAGGACATCAAGATTGAGCCGAAAGACAAAGTTGAAGTCAGAGGCTCAAGAATCACCTTTGAAGGAAAACCTACAATCATTGCTGCTGAAATCAAAAAAGGAGACGAAATATTGAGACTTCGAGATGAAAATGGTTTTCCTGTTTGGAGCGGCTGGAGACGTCGATAATCTAACTAAAGCCCACCCAACTTCAGCCATCAGGCTAAAAGATTTAATAAACTGTTATTGAAACTTACAATGAGAGGTAAAGAATGAACTGGTATCTGCTCTCTGTTAAAGAGATAGTTAGGAAACTTGAAACCTCAGAAAAAAGGTTGATTGATGAAGAAGCTAAACAGCGTCTTGCTCAGTATGGCCCGAACGAGCTTGCCGAAGAGGTGTAAATTATGATTCATTGTGCGGCAATTCTCTCAGCGATTTTTAGTTCTTTTAGAAAATGCCCGAAATGCAAAAACTCTGCAACATTTTAAAAGCAAAATAAAAGGAGACATCCCGAGCTGTAAAAAATGCTGGTCATCAATTCATACTGAAGTAAACGTCATTCTCTGTTTTGTAAAAACTTAGCAATTATGGAAATTGAATTTCTCAAATCACTGGTTATCATTTTTGGCGCAGCGTCTTTAGTGGTATTTTTATTACATAAATTGGGAATACCACCACTTGTAGGTTTTCTTTTTGCAGGTACGCTGATCGGTCCATATGGTATAGCATTTGTTAAAGACGTGCATGCCATAGAGATAATGGCAGAAATAGGAGTCATCTTACTTCTCTTTACAATTGGCATCGAGTTTTCCATGGCAAAGCTTGTCAGAATTAAGAAAGCCGTTATCGGAGGAGGCAGCATCCAGGTGCTTCTTACAATTGCTCTATCAGCAGTCGCTTTTTATCTATCTATCGGAAATGTCAACCAATCTATCTTCACCGGGTTCCTTGTAGCATTAAGCAGTACAGCGATTGTATTTAAGATGCTTACTGAGAAAGGCGAGATAGACTCACCTCACGGACGCATAATGGTTGGTATATTGATCTTCCAGGACCTCTGTGTTGTACCTCTCATGCTCCTTACCCCTGCTTTGTCCGGAGTCGGGATAAATATAATGGATGTGGTCATAAGAATTGGTAAGGCAAGCCTTATCATAGCAGTTGTCCTCCTGAGTGCACGATGGGTTGTGCCAGCCCTTCTCCACCAGGTTGTGCATACAAAAAGCAGGGAATTATTTATTATTACCATAATTCTCCTCTGTCTCGGTATCGCACTTCTCACATCAAGGTTTGGTCTTTCCCTTGCCCTCGGAGCTTTTTTAGCCGGACTTGTCATATCAGAGTCAGAGTATTCTCATCAGGCAATGTCAGATATATTGCCGTTTAAGGATAGTTTTATCGGTCTGTTTTTTGTCTCTATCGGTATGCTGATGGATGTCGATTATATTTTAAGTAATTCCCTTAAGATAGCTATCGCAGTGTTATTGATATTCGGGCTTAAGATACTTACCGGTACTGCCGCCTCTCTCATAATAGGAAGCCCTCTCAGAACTTCCATTCATGCTGGGTTCGGTCTGTCACAGATCGGTGAATTTTCCTTTGTCCTCGCAATTGCGGGAAAGGCATCAGGACTTATCACAGAGGAATTTTATCAGATATTTCTTTCTTCTTCCATAATCACCATGATGACGACACCTTTTGTGTTCAAAGTCGTTCCCCCTCTCTCAAGCTGGATAACATCAAGGCATTTATTCAAAAAAATAAGCAGACTCAGAAAAATATCCGAAGAAGAGGTGTTTCCGAAAAGGAAACATGATCATGTAATTATTATTGGTTTTGGTCTGAATGGAAGAAATCTGGCGAAAGTGCTCAAAAAGGCCGGAATCCCCTATGTAGTACTTGAGATGAACAATGATACGGTAAGAGAGATGAGGAAAAAAGGAGAGCCAATATATTACGGTGATGGGACAAGCAGAGAAATACTCCATAAGCTGAGCATCGCAAAGGCAAGGCTCTTTGTCATTGCCATATCAGACCCCGCATCTACGAGAGGGATCGTCTCTATTGCAAGACATCAAAATCCAGCTCTTTACATCATTGTAAGGACAAGGTACTTGGCTGAGGTGGATGACCTCAAAACACTCGGCGCAAATGAGGTTATTCCGGAGGAGTTTGAGACTTCAGTAGAGATCTTTTCCAGAGTACTTCATCATTACCATATGCCACGGAACATTATCACAGAACATATAGATACAATCAGAAAAGACAACTACAGGGTTCTCAGATCTGTAACGTTGCCCGGGAAACATTTAGCAGAAAGATACGAATTGCTGAGAGAGATGGAGACAGAAACATATCTCATAAAGGATATATCCAGGGTGGATGGTCATTCTATTAAGGAACTCCGCTTCAGGACCGAGACAGGGGTCACAATCATTGCCGTTCAACGAGGTGAAAAAGTCTATCAAAACCCGCCACCCGAATTCATCCTGAAAAGAGGAGACACTCTTCTTTTGATTGGTAAAAAGGAAGACATCGATCGCGCCATAGAATATCTTGAATCAGACAAATTACTGGGCAAGAATCAACGATAATTCGATAAGAGGGATTAGATGCTTCTCTGGCTTGGATTTTTAGTCTGTACTTCTGTAATTTTTTATTCAGGCACAAAGCTTTCAAAATATGGTGATATAATCGCCGAGAAGACAGGCCTTGGAAGGACATGGATCGGTGTGGTTCTTATGGCATCTGTCACATCCCTTCCCGAGCTTGTTACAGGAATAAGCTCCGTTACCTATGCAGGAGTTCCTGACATTGCTGTAGGTGATGTCCTGGGAAGTTGTGTGTTTAACATGCTTATCCTTGCCCTCCTTGATGCTGTTTACCGTATCATGCCGATATCTGCAAAGGCTCATCAGGGAAATATCCTTTCTGCAAGTTTTGGAATATTCCTTCTTGGCATAGCTGCTACAAGCCTGTTTTTAGGCAATCGTCTTCAGTCCATGGGCTGGATAGGACCCTATAGTTTGTTGTTCATCGTTATCTATTTTGTTGCTATGAAACTGGTCTTCTCCTATGAGAAGAGACAGATTTCTGCCTTTGTGAAAGAAAAGGCTATTGAATTGAGATATAAAGAAATCTCAACAAAAACAGCTATCGTCAATTATAGTATCAACGCTATTGTTGTCGTTATCGCTGCGGCTTTTTTACCAACAATTGGTGAGGAAATTGCAG
>Ga0129298_10000309_pt1 | contig 18844 bp, 18 predicted proteins | sample I19B2metaG_FD_94707 | JGI IMG/M metagenome (GOLD analysis project Ga0129298, IMG submission 94707) | Lake sediment bacterial and archeal communities from Gulf of Boni, Indonesia to study Microbial Dark Matter (Phase II) - ​I19B2 metaG | ecosystem: Environmental > Aquatic > Freshwater > Lake >... | reverse complement strand
ATGTGCTAAGTGCCAGGGACGAAGCTGAAGCAGTTGATATTCTGAAGCAAAAAAGAAAAAGCGTAAATGCCATCATTTGGACAATTAATTATATGGGCTTTCACAGCTTTGAATCAATAAAATCAATTAAGAGCATGGATGACTTTAAGGAACTGCCTGTACTCATAATATCCAAATTCACGGATAAAAAGTACATAATCAAGGCCATAGAGGTCGGTGCGGTTGAATATATTGTCAGGCCCTTTGACCAGAACACTGTGGTCAGGAAGATATGCAGGCTGCTTGGCATTGTCGTTGATAAAACCATACAATGGGAAGATGAAGACGATATAATCATTTTCAATTTTGCCGAAATGTTCAATAGAGAGATTAAAGCTGCCAGCAGAGGTGAGTATAAACTATCCGTGATGCTGGGAATTCTTTTACCTGACAAGCCTGAGGAGGAAGATGACAGAGGGGATAAATTGATAGGTATTATGCGCAGCGTAATAAAAAACTGCCTCAGAGAAACAGATTCAGTGTTTCATTATGGCAAAAACAACCTGATAATTCTGCTACCTTTTGCCGGCGAAAATGGTGCCGAAGCTGTTGCAAAGAAGCTTCATGAAATATTTGACACCAATACGGTAATAAACAAAAACCGTAATGGCTTCAGCCTTGCCACTGTGCACGTAACATATCCTGGCGACGGTAAAATCAAGGAAAGGCTTTTGGAAGAGCTTGAGAGCAGGTTTGGCAGTCAGGTTATGGAAACTGACAATGAAGACTGAAATATGTGTATAACTTAAGGGAGCGGCCTTTTCAAAGCGCCACCCCCTTAAATATTCTGAATAGGGTCGTTAGTTATCAGTATTTTGTATATTTACCCACCAGTTTTCCTACAATGACAATCTCATCTCTTTTGAATGTTTCCCTGCCAATTAAATCACTATCAGCTTTTAAGATGACTGTTTTCTGATCTTCATCAAGGTAATAGCGCCTCAGTAACGCATGGTTTTCATAAAGTACAAGGATTATATCATTGTCATTCAATTCCGGCTCCCTCTCAAACAGCAGAATATCTTCATAGCTTATTCCGCTTTGAGCCAGGCTTCCATCGGGACAGTCCAGCATAAAACATGTTTTGTGAGACGACAACATATTGGGTGAAAGGGGCATGTAACCGATTAGGTTGTATATTCCCAGTAAATCATTGATGCTGCGGCTGTTGACCTTTTTTATATAGGGAACATATAAAGGCTCTGCGTACTGGGAGTTGTCTGCAAGGATTTTTATGGAACGGGCCATACCTACTTCTCTTTTTATAACACCTTTTTGCTCAAGTCGGTTGAGAATTCCCTGGACTGCTCCCGGAGTCCTTTCACCGATTATTTCGCCAATTTCCCGAACTGTGGGGGGTATCCCTTTTAATTTGATGTAGGATTCTATGGCAAGATATACTTTTTTTTGCTTTGCTGTAAGTGTGCTGAAATTTGTCGGCAATATGATCATCCTTTATATTTATGCATACTTTACATAATCTCTTGTTATCATTGTAACAAACTCCTTTTGATTTTACAAATTATAAAATGGCATTTATGTTAATTCAAAGAAGGAATACTCGACAGCTGTATATATAATCCTTATATTGGTAACCATAGAATACAAATCTGATAATCCAATGAGGAGTTTATGTGTTCAAACTTTTAAAAGGGGGGGAATGTTACTCTCCTGAAAGAATCGGCAAGAAAGATGTTTTGATCTTCAATGGTACAATATGCGGTATTGAGAATGAGATATGCGAGGACAGGCTGTGGAAGGTTGAAATCCATGATTGCAGGGGTATGATACTATGCCCCGGCTTTATTGACCAGCATGTCCATATCACGGGAGGCGGGGGCGAAGAGGGGGCACCCAGCAGGATACCAGGGGTTTTGCTTGGAGACATTCTATCTGCGGGAGTTACAACGCTTGTTGGTGTCCTTGGACTTGATGATATGACAAGGAATATTGCAGCTCTCTGTGCAAAGGCAAAAGCACTTGAAAGTGAAGGCATAACATCCTACATTTACACGGGAAGCTATGGGGTGCCCACTGCCACACTTACAGGAAAGGTCGCTTCAGACCTGGCTTTTATTGACAAGGTGATAGGTACGGGAGAAATAGCCATATCTGACCACAGATCCGCACATCCTTCGGTTGACGAGCTTAAGAAACTTGCCTGGGAAACCCATACAGGAGGCATGGTTGGTGGGAAAGCCGGTATTGTCCATATACATGTCGGTGACGGTAAAAAAGGCCTCGGACCGCTGCTTGAGCTTCTTGAGCAATCGGACTTTCCTGTGGATATGTTTGTGCCTACCCATTTGAACAGAAACAGGCTTTTATTTGAACAAGCATTGTCGTATGCAGGCAGTGGAGGAAATATAGACCTAACGGCAGGTGAAACTTCAGGAAAGGGATATGGTATCCCGGAGGCCCTGGGAATGATCTCAAAATCCGGGGTTGAAATGGATAGAGTTACTGTTTCCTCTGACGGGAACGGTAGTATACCGGCAGGCAAAGGAAATGCGCCTGGTGTGGGAAAGGTATGGCAGCTGTTTGAAGATATAAGAGACAGTATACTTAACGGAAACATTCCCATTGAGTTGGCGTTAAAGACCGTTACGGCAAATGTTGCCAGACGTCTTGGGCTAACTCCGGTAAAAGGTATTCTGAGTGAAGGGAGCGATGCAGATATCCTTGTTTTGGACAGGGAGACCCTGAATATTGTCAGGATATTTGCCAAAGGGCAGCTGATGGCTAATAATGGGGAAATTATTAAAAAAGGGAGGTTTGAAAAAGGGAATGGTTGAGTTGGTGATACGTGTATGGGGAGGGTTTGTGTATGTATTCAATGTCATTACAAATGTATTCATGTTCAAACTCTTTTTTATCATATTGCTTTTAATTTTATTTCTGGTATACAAAGCTTTTGATTTTGGCATTAAAAAGGTATGAATATTACCTATAAAATTGTACAAACTATAGCAGGGTGATTTTTTATGGAAAAAAATGATTATTCAGGTGGCGGAAGCAACATTGCTGCTGCTCGGGGAAGCGGCCTGCTTTTAACAATAGGTTGGATTTCGGCCGTTTTATCCCTGTTTTTATACCCTTTTATATTCGGAGTCCTGGGTGTAATAATGGGGATATTGTCAACCAAGAATCAAAGCAGGGCAGGTCTTCCGGTTATTGTATTCAGCATAATTTTTATGGGCATAGGGTTGATCTATGGACAGGTTATTCTAAATTACACGAGACACTATCTCGGTTTTTAGTTCATTAAGGCAAGGGCATAGCATTCCTTGCTTTTTTGATTATATCTGCATCATGTGAAGATAAAATTTCGGAGGAAGCAATGGAAGATAAAGCAAGAGGCAATCTTGTCATTATTGGGGGCGCAGAGGACAAATATGGTGAAAGCAAGATATTAAAGTATGTGACGCAGATGGTAGGAGAAAGCGGAGCAAAGCTGGTAGTCATGACAACAGCTACCGAAAAACCGGAGGAAGTGGGGCTGGAATATAGAAATGTCTTTGAAAAGCTTGGGATACGGGATATTGACATATTGAATATCAATACCAGGGATGATGCGAACGCAGATGCCAATTGTGCAAAGGTAGAAAAAGCCACCGGCATATTTTTCACAGGAGGAGATCAGCTGCGGATAACCAGTATCCTTGGAGGGACAAGAGTCTGCCAATCACTCAACAAGCTGTATTTACAAGGCATACCTGTCATTGGGACCAGTGCAGGCGCATCCGTAATGAGCAATACAATGATAGTAGACGGCAACAACAATGACCCGGCCAGAAAGTGCACACTGAAAATGGCTCCAGGATTGGGACTGATCCAGGAAGTAATAATAGACCAGCACTTTGATCAAAGGGGAAGGATCGGAAGGCTGCTGTGCGGAGTGGCTGAGAACCCTGAAATGCTGGGAATAGGCATAGACGAGGATACTTCGATAAGAGTGTATCCCGATGCCCATTTTGAGGTGGTAGGAACAAACGCGGTGACAGTTATTGACGGGAAGTCCATTAAAAGTTCCAATGTTTCTGAACTGAGCCCGGATGAAATATTGGCTATTACCAATGTTACAGTTCATGTGCTGCCAGGAGGCTATGGATTCGACATGAAAAACAGGGAGGTTATGCGCCTTCACAAGTAATAATTTCAAGTTGATATCAGGAAAACTCTCTACTTGACATTAGGAGGACATAAAGTGCAAATTTACAGTATACAGAAGTTTGAGGGAAGGAATATTTACAGCCATAAACCGGTTATCAAGCTGGTTATAAATATAGGGGATTACCACAAATATCCTACCAGGGACATAAAAGGTTTCAATGAAAAGCTGTTATGCATGTTCCCGGGGCTCAAGCAGCATCAATGCTCACTTGGGTATGAAGGAGGCTTTGCCGACAGACTCGAAGAGGGAACTTATATAGGACATGTAACCGAGCATCTCATTCTGGAGCTTGAAGGCTTGATGGGTTATGAAGTTTCCTACGGAAAAACCCGCATTGTCACTGAACCGTCACTTTACTGCATTATAGTACAGTACGCGAACGAAATATGCGGAGTGGAATGCTGCAAGGCTGCAGTTGATATTATTGACAGACTTGCTGCCGGGTTGGCTGTCAATGTTGATGAAATACTTAATGATATAAGGAAAGCATCAGTCGAGTTTGAACTGGGACCTAGTACGAGAGCATTGTACGATGAGGCCAGGAAAAGGGGAATACCTGTGAGGCGTATCGGGAATGAAAGCCTTTTACAGCTTGGATACGGTAAGAATTCCAGGCTGGTAGAGGCAGCCTTGACAGATGCACCAAGCTGCATTTCAGTTGATATTGCCGGGAACAAACATCTGACAAAAGAGCTTTTATGCAGTCATAAAATTCCAGTGCCGGATGGAAGTATCGCCTACACCCTGTCCTCAGCACTGGCTGCCGCGAGAGAGATTGGTTACCCTGTTGCCGTAAAACCGCTTGACGGCAGCCAGGGCAGGGGTGTAACCCTTAACCTGAAAAATGAAGAGGAAGTAAAGGCTGCATACAATGAGGCAGTGAATTTCAGTAAAGCTGTAATTATTGAAAAGTATATACATGGGAAGGATTACAGGGTACTTGTGGTTGGCGGCAAAGTATCCTCTGTGTGTGTGAGAAGACCTCCTTTTGTAACCGGAGATGGGAAACACAGCCTGGCCGAACTTATTGAGGCGGAAAACAGTAATCCTCTCAGGGGGCAGGATCATGAAAAACCAATGACAAAAATTAAAATTGACGCAATAACGATTCAAACCTTGAAAAGAAAAGGGATGAGCCCGGAGTATGTACCCCGGGAGGGCGAAGCGGTTTACCTCAGAGAAAATGGGAACTTGAGCACCGGAGGAACTGCAAGGGAATGCACATCGGAAATCCACCCGCATAATGCCATGATTGCCGTAAAAGCGGCAAAAGTCATAGGACTGGATATAGCGGGTGTGGATATTACTATGGAAGACATTTCCCAGCCACTTAATTATGGCAACGGAGCCGTATTGGAAGTTAATGCCGCTCCAGGCCTCAGAATGCACCTGTTTCCTGCAGACGGCCAAAAGAGCGGTGTAGCAGCTGATATAATGGATATGCTGTATCCCGAGGGAAGCAAATCCGAAATTCCTTTAGTTTCAATAACCGGTACCAACGGCAAAACAACAACAACACGGCTTATAGCCCATACTCTTGCCATTTCCGGCAAAAAAGTCGGTATGACTTCAACCAGTGGTGTCTATATCGACGGTAAATGTGTTCTGAAAGGCGATAATACAGGACCTGCAAGCGCCAGGATGGTGCTTGCAGATAAGAATGTAGAGGCTGCGGTGCTTGAGACGGCAAGGGGAGGAATTGTAAAAAAGGGTCTTGGCTATGATCTTGCTGATGTAGGTGTAATAGTGAATATCAGTGATGACCATCTGGGAATTGACGGACTGCACAACCTTGAAGACCTTACCTTTGTAAAAGCGCTGGTGGTTGAAGCTGTAAAGCCTGACGGATATTCGGTGTTGAATGCAGATGATGAGATGGTGGAGTATCTTATCGGAAGGGCATCCGGAAATATCATGCTGTTTTCAATGGATAAAAGAAATCCGATTCTGCTAAACCACGTGAAAAACGGCGGAGCGGCTGCCTATATAGAAGATGGAAAAATCCATATTTGTGATAGTACGGATGATCGCCATATAATGCGTTTGGAGGAAATCCCGATAACCTTTGAAGGCAGGGTTGACTGCAATATTGAAAATTCTCTTGCAGCAGTGTGCGCCCTGTTTGCTCTAAAAATTCCGGAGGAAATAATCAGGGCCGGATTAATGACATTCAAGCCCGATGTTGCGTCAAATCCCGGAAGATTCAACATTTTCGACATGGGTGATTTCAAGGTGATGCTGGATTACAGCCATAACTCTGCCGGTTACAATGCGGTTGCAGGCTTCATAGAAAAAATGGATGCTACAAGACTGGTCGGGGTGGTAGGTATACCTGGAGACAGGCTGGACAGAAATATAAAGGAAGTTGGGTGCATATCCGCAAAGGTTTTTTCCAAAATATATATAAAGGAAGATAGAGACTTAAGGGGAAGACAACCGGGTGAAGTCGCAAAGATACTGTATGAAGCGGTAATTGAAAGCGGATATAAAAGAGAAAATGTTGAAGTCATCCACTCAGAGATAAAAGCTTTGGAAACAGCCATCCTGGATGCACAGCCCGGAGATCTGATAGTTATGCTGTATGAAGAGTTTGAGCCTGCTGTGGATCTGGTGAACAGATTCAAACAGGAATTGGAACAGAATTATGTTCCAGAGCCTCTACAGACTACAATGGTACTGAACAATCCTATAGATCCATGAAAACAGGAAAAGCAGAGCTTCAACTCTGCTTTTCCTGTTTTCAATAGGTCTGCAACATGTGAAGACAAAATTTTGCGAAGCTCGATGCTGAGCAAATTTTATTCATCTTCTTGTCGCTTTTTCAACATTTATTTTTTTGCCTTTAAGGCTGTAGTTCTTCATGGAAGTCAGCACTTCTTTGGCATACTCTCTGGGAACTTCGACGAAGGTGTACTTGTCAAAAATATCTATGGCCCCTATGAGCTTTCCCGGTAAACTGGTATTGGAAGCGATGCTGCCGACTATATCCCTTGGCTGTATCCTGTTACTACTCCCGGCGTTTATAAACAGCCTTACCATTCCGCTTTCGGCACCGGTATCTTCATAATCATCAAAATCTTGATCCTGAGCTTCCTGGCTGCTGCCTTGCCCCTGACCCAGGGACAATTTCAGGAATGCTGCTGCGATATCGAGGCTTGTAATATACCCTTCCTGTTCGGAAGGCAGCGCTGTATCCGCCAGCATTTTTTCGATATATCCTACGTACTTCGCAAGATGGCCATCGGCTATAGTTTCTTTCAAAGTATCAAGGATGTTGTTGATTTTCTTTTCTTCAACATCCACTACTGAAGGAGGTTTTTGAGGCAGTATGGAAGACCTTGTATACCTTTGAATATCCCTGAGCTTGTATAATTCACGCCCAACCACAAATGTATAAGCCCTTCCGGCTCTACCGGCCCTTCCTGTCCTTCCGATCCTGTGAACATAGTATTCTTCATCGTTTGGTATGTCATAATTGAAGACGGCTTCAACATCATCAACATCAATACCTCTCGCGGCAACATCTGTGGCGATAAGAATATCAATTATCCCCTTCCTGAACCTGGACATCACCTTGTCTCTTTGCATCTGCTTCATATCTCCGTGCAGTGCTTCTGCAGAATATCCCATTGACTGCAGGTTGGATGCCAGTTCGTCAACCCGCTTTTTCGTGTTGCAGAAAACCAGTGAAAGTTTGATGTTGTTGGCATCAATGACCCTCGAAAGCACATCCGCCTTTGAGGACTCCCTTACCTCGATATAGAACTGCTCAATACTGGGTACGGTGAGCTCCTTATGGACAGCCTTTATCAATACCGGATCCTTTTGATACAAAGTGGTCAGATCCATTATTTCCTTTGGAATTGTCGCTGAAAAAAGTATGGTTTGCCTTTGTTCCGGAACCTTCTCAAGTATTGTATCTATATCCTCTCTGAATCCCATGTTGAGCATTTCGTCAGCCTCATCAAGTATTACCATTTTCAGATTGGCAAACTTTAAGGTGTGACGCCTCATGTGGTCCATTATACGGCCGGGAGTGCCGATAATTATTTGCGGACGTTTCTTGAGAGCGGTTATTTGTCGGTCTATAGGCTGACCGCCATAAATCGGCAGGATCTTTATGTTTCTTTTATGTTTTGCCACATTTTTAAGTTCATCGGCTGATTGAATTGCCAATTCCCTCGTTGGGCACATCACCAGGACCTGAATTCCATCCAGGTCATGATCTATCATTTCTATAGCGGGTATACCAAAGGCACAGGTTTTTCCTGTACCTGTCTGTGCCTGGCCTATAACATCCCTACCCTCCAAAATGTGCGGTATGGATTGGGACTGTATGGGGGTCGCTTCTTCGAACCCCATTTCTTCTATTGCCTTTTGTACTTCCCTGGACAAATTGAGTTCTTTAAAAATTAAACTTTCCATTCTTACTTCCTTTACAAAATATTTTTTGCCGCTGCCTTAACCGTGTAACACCCGGCTGCAGTATGAATTCTGACAACTGCACGGTGAATTGCATGGTCTTAAAAGTAAACGGACTATATAAAGCAGTTCACATAGATTAAACGACTTATTTATATTGTTGGGAGAATTAGGATAAAATATTCAAAGCCTTCGGTGTGAATTTTTAGAAGACGTTGATAAAAGAGTCCTTACAATATAAAACAGATAATACTGACTGCTTGCATATAGATTATATTCTATTTGGCTGTCAATAGCAACCTGAAAACCTTGCATTAACGATATTTTTTTGAGATAATACGGATATGTTATAGCAATGAGATACTTGATACGAGGTAAATACAATGATTGACAAGGAACGTGTGAAATCAGCCGTAAGAGAGCTGCTGCTGGCAATCGGAGAGAACCCTGACAGGGAGGGACTGCTTGAAACTCCCGACAGGGTGGCAAGAATGTATGAAGAAATATTTGCAGGACTTCACAGGGATCCGAGGCAGGATGTGAAGGTATTCCAGGAGGAAAGCCACCAGGAGATGGTAATGGTGAAGGATATACCGCTATATTCTGTCTGCGAGCATCATCTCCTTCCTTTTGTGGGAGTAGCTCATGTTGTATACATACCCAGGAAAGGCAAAGTCATGGGATTGAGCAAGCTTGCACGAGTTGTGGATACCATAGCCAAGAAGCCTCAACTGCAGGAGCGTCTGACCAGTGAGGCAGCCGACATAATCATGGAGACAATCAACCCGTTAGGGGTTGCCGTACTGGTGGAAGCCGAGCATTTGTGCATGACAATGAGGGGGATAAAAAAACCTGGTTCCAAAACGATAACGTCGGCTGTAAGAGGAACGATCAAGACTGATGCCCGGACCAGGGCGGAGGTAATGGCACTTATCGGCAGATAAAAAAGTGGCGAAGCCACTATTTTTATCTGGCAATCAACAGCGGAATATCAATATTATGCTTTACCTTGTTTGTTGTTGTCCCGAATATCAGGTCTGAAAGGCCTTTATGTCCATGAGATCCGAATATTGCTATATCGGACTTGTGCTTTTCTATCATGCCGGTTAAAGCAACAGCAGGACTTCCATAGCCAATATCTGTAATGACATTTTTAATGCCGAGCTTTTTCAACTGCTCAGCATATTTATTTATCCTATCCATATCCTGAAGTGTCTCACGGTCTACAATCTGGTTCCCCAGCAGTTTGGCACCCACACTTTCGACCACGTGCATGAGTATCAGGACAGAATTTTCTCTGGCCATATTAACTCCGTGTGAGAGTATTTCACCGTCCTTGTCGCTGAAGTCCAGTGCGAGGGCTATCCTGTTATAGGGTTTTATTTCACTTATCGCCGGTATGACAATTTCACCGTGAATATTCCTGGCAGACCGGAAGGTCTTTTTGAAACCTGCCAGCTTGTTCAGACCGGGCTCAAATACCATGTATGCAAGCAAAAGGCCTAATGCGAATACACACGGCAGTACGGCAAGATTTATGGCGGATTTTTGAGGCCCTGCCAACCAGTCCTGTATGGTATTAACCACCAGTTTTATGTTAAGACCCATTATAATGGCCGCTGTGAGCCAGGAGACTGATTTGAGCCATGCCGGAATCGCAAAGCTTCCCATAAGCTCCCTGCTGCTCACAAAATGTATCAGGGGAAGTATTGCAAAGGACAGCTGCAGGCTGAGTACCACCTGGCTCAAGACAAGCAGATTTCCTGTGGAGTTTTCGCCGAAGTATATTATCGAAAGGAGGGCCGGAGCTATGGCAAGCAGCCGCGTAACCAATCTCCTCACCCAGGGCTGGAGCCTTAAGTTTATGAAACCCTCCATTACAATCTGGCCAGCGAGAGTCCCTGTTATGGTTGAGGATTGGCCGGAGGCGATAAGAGCCACTCCAAACAGAAGCGGTGCCAGAGTGCTTCCCAGGATGGGCTGCAGAAGTCGGTATGCTTCCTGAATTTCGCTTATTTCATAATTTCCGCTTCTGTTGAATACGGCGGCAGCCATTATCAATATTGCGGCATTGACCAGGAATGCCAGATTCAGTGCGATAACAGAATCAAGCACGTTGAATTTTATCGCCTGTCTAATTCCCTCATTGCTCTTTTCTATATTCCTTGACTGGACAAGTGAAGAATGCAGATACAGATTATGCGGCATTATTGTTGCACCTAAAATTCCAATAGCAACAAACAGTGCTTCACTGCCTGGAAGCGTGGGGATAAATCCTGCAGCGATACCCTGCAAATCCGGCTTTGACAGGATTATTTCCCCCAAAAAACTAAGCCCCATTACCGATATGAGACCCACAATCATTGCCTCCATTTTTCTTACTCCGAAATTGTGAAGCAGTAATATTAATAAGGTGTCCAATGTTGTTAACACAACACCGTATGCAAGAGGGATGTGAAAAAGCAATTGAAGTCCTATCGCAGAACCCAGAACCTCGGCGAGGTCGGTCGCGATAATAGCGATTTCACTAAGTACCCAGAGGATAATATTCACAGGTCTGCTGTAATGAGAATGGCATGCCTGGGCAAGATCCTTGCCTGTCACTATTCCCAGCCTTGCGCTCAGGCTTTGCAGAAGTATTGCCATGATATTCGACATCAGAAGCACCCAAATCAATGCATATCCAAAGCGGCTTCCGCCAGCGATATCTGTAGCCCAGTTGCCGGGATCCATATATCCCACGCTTACAAGATAGGCAGGACCTACAAAAGCCATCAACCTCCTGAAAAAGCTGTACTGCTTAGGAATTTCCACGCTTTTATTTATATCAGATAAAGACCTTCCGGATTTGTTGGACATCTTTGTTCCTCCTATAACCATCATTACGGATTTTTTATAAAATACCAACCTGGACAGCATCATAAACTATATGTTTAAATTTGGTTACCTTTAATGTTAAGTATTCTTTAACATTTATCTTACTATTATTTAATACTTACTTAACCTGATACAGTGATAATGATTTTACATAAATATTGCAGAGGTAATCTATACCGGCAATAATTTCACATTGGACTGTTTACGATAGGAGGACTGCTATGCGCTCCATTTTGATTGTTGATGGAGATGAATATTCCAGGGTATATTTAAGAGAAATGCTTAAAAAAGAAGGTTACAAGGTATATTATTCCGATAAAGGCAGGGAGGGGCTTGAAAAGGCCAGAGAAAAGCTTCCTGACTTAATTATATGTGAACAGGTTTTTATCGACATAGAAGGGACTGAAATCATAAGAGAGATCAGATCTAATCAAAATACTATGAGAATACCTTTTATGGTGCTTTCAAAAAAGTCGGATGAAATAGACAAGGTCCTCGCTTTGGAGCTTGGTGCTGACGACTATGTTGTTAAGCCGTATTGTGATAAGGAACTGCTGGCGAGGATAAAGGCCCAGTTCAGGTACGAAAGAAAAAAGGATGGCAATGAAACACACACCGAGGAAATACTGCAAAAATGCGGGGATATAATATTGATACCTTCCGAAAGTGAAATTCTTGTTAATGGAGACAGGATTTTTTTAAGTTCAAAGGAGTTAAAAATACTTAACATTTTCATAAACAGCAAAAACAATTCTGCAAGAAGGTCAGAGATTATCCAGAAGGTATGGGGAAATAATCTGGAAAATCAACCTCAGCTGCTTGATGCCTATTTATCCAATATCCAACAAAAAATAAATGAAAAATCGATATTCGAATTCAGCATTGAATTTTGCGGGAAGTCGGAATACAGAATGGTTATGAAGGAAAAACCCGCAGAAATCTAAATCCATACTTGCTTATGATTATCAAATCTTCATATTTTCCGACAACTCACCTTCCTGATCAGTCTCCGGTTTTTAATTATTTCCATATTTGGTCTGGTATACAGCAGACAAGATTGTTACTTGAAAGATGGAAGTAAATAAAGCATAATAAATATTGAATTATAAATTGGGAGGTTGATAGAATGGTTAATGCCAGGATTCTTTATATCGACAATATGAACAGTGCCGGGAAAGAAATCCGGAAAATAGGAGTTGAAGCAGATGCGATTCCATGGCTCACTCCAAAGGCTGTTCATATCAACATGAAGCTGGAGAATGTTTCTTCCTTTGCAGCAAACATAATCAAGCAGGAGATGCTGGGGAAGGGAGGGGATGCGGCAGTAAACAGGGGAGCTGCCAATTGCAGCATTGATAAATCCGATGTGCTGATAATGGGCACTTATGGGCAATTAAACAGGCTTGTTTACAAGCTGGAGATGCAGACTAGCGGTTTTAAGGAAATCGCAGAAGAGATAAAACGTGTTTTGAGCAGTGTCGGCAAAGGCAAGCCGGATTTTCTTGAATGTGGCAAATACAAGCTGGAAATCGGTGAGAAGACATATATTATGGGTATATTGAATGTAACTCCCGATTCCTTTTCCGACGGAGGGAAATACAGCAGTATGGATGCTGCTGTCAAAAGGGCAAAAGAAATGATTGCCGAAGGTGCGGATATAATAGATGTGGGCGGCGAGTCCACCAGACCGGGACACGAGCCTGTGGACTCACTTGAAGAGATAAACAGGGTTGTACCGGTAATTGAGAGACTTGCAAGGGAGATCAATGTACCGATCTCAGTTGATACATCCAAGGCGCTGGTAGCAGAAAAAGCGCTGCAGGCAGGGGCATCCATAGTCAATGACATATGGGGGCTTCAGAGGGATGCTTCCATGGCGGAAGTGGTTTCAAAATCAGGCGCGGGTATTGTCATGATGCACAACCAGGACAGCAGGGAATACAGGGATTTGATGAGCGATGTAATAAACTTTCTGGGAAAGAGTGTTGAAATTGCAGAGAAGGCAGGAATAAAGAGAGAAAACATGATTGTGGATCCCGGAGTGGGCTTCGGAAAAACACTCGAACACAACCTCGAGATAATGAGAAGGCTTAAGGAATTGAATTCATTCAATCTTCCCGTGCTTTTGGGTACATCGAGAAAATCCATGATAGGAAATATACTGGACCTTCCGGTCAATGAAAGACTTGAGGGTACGGCTGCTACTGCAACCCTGGGAATAGCCGGCGGAGTGGACATAATCAGGGTTCATGACATAAAGGAAATGTCAAGAGTGGCAAGAATGACGGATGCAATGGTGAGAGGATGAAATATGGACAAAATAACTCTTAAAAACATGAAGTTTTATGCGTTTCACGGGGTTCTTCCGGAGGAACAAAGCCAGGGACAGGATTTTTATATTGACGTTGAGATGCTTGTCGATTTGAGAAAGTGCGGAATCAACGACAGCCTGGAGGATACTGTGGATTATTCTGCTGTTTACGACACCGTAAAGGATGTTACGCAAAACAATAAATTTCAGCTGATAGAAAAATTAGCCGACAGCATTTCCCGGGAAATATTGTCGAGGTATGAAAACATATCGGGAATTACTGTCCGTGTCAGAAAACCTCAGGCACCGATCAACGGAGAGCTGGATTGGCCGGAGGTCGAGATAGAAAGGTCAAGAGATGAGCTGTGAAGTATTTTTGGCACTTGGTTCCAACAAGGGTGACCGTGAAGAAAATCTGATTGAAGCAATTGAAAGAATCAGAACACTTGAAGGTACGGTGCTAAAAGCGGTGTCGGACATATACGAAACGGATCCTGTGGGATATACAGAGCAGGACAGCTTTCTCAATATGGCTGTTTTGATACATACGAAGTTGCAGCCGGTGGAACTGCTAGAAAACCTGCAGAAGATTGAGACACTTTTGAAAAGGACAAGGGAAATCCGCTGGGGCCCGAGGACAATCGACATCGACATACTCCTGTACGGCGAAATGCAGTTGGACCTGCCCATGCTGCAGATACCTCATCCAAGGATGTTCGAGAGGGCGTTTGCACTGGTGCCGCTTAAAGATATATATCCCGGCAGGAACGTTATGGGCAGGGACATGAGTGAGCTCATCGACAGGTGCGGGGATAAAGCGGGAGTTAAATTTTACAGGAAGTATGAAGGGCGTGCCAGATAGGCATGCCCTTTATACTTCCTGCGGTAAGCTATTGCGGGTATTTTTTAGCATGGACTAATGCAGCCGCCTAAAGCAGTTTGCAAGAGGGAAACCGGTTACGCCTGGTTTCCCTCTTGCGACTCCCTTCCTTGCATTCCCCCGGATTCCATTCCCACAGGTACTAATCCATGTTCCGTTCATTCGGGGCTGGCTCTACAGCCCATCCGTGGGCTGGTTCCGCCTAAATCCAACGTCCTGTTGGATTTACCCCTCATTCACTTCACATGCATAAGTACCTGCAGGTCACTGCATAAGGGGGACTATAAGCAGCTCTTCGAAGGCCGGCTTGAAGCCGTGCTGCCGATGTCTGTCATGGGAAATACTGTAGGGGCGACCATTGGTCGCCCGCAATTATATTTACAATTTTCAGAAGGGTATGGAAATTATTTGTAGAATATAGTAATCAAGTATTCATATGGATTTTTCACTGTATGGAAGTTTAAAAATGTGAACTGAAGATTATTTATGCAATAAAGAAGGTAGGAATATTGGTATGTATCAAATTGTTCAAATGAAATATGAAGATATACCTTGTGTTTTGGAAATATGGTATATCCAATTCACAAAATATTGTGGTTACGGCTCGTTCCCGAATTTCTGGATTGGCGGAAAAGAAATGATAGAATCATATCTTATCCAGCAAATTGAAAAAGGAAATGCCATCATTGCAAAAATGGGTGAAATAATAGTTGGATATATGGCTTGGAAGTGTTTTGATTTTCATAACGAAAGAACTGCTTTTTGTCCTATCGTTGGTCACGCCACTTTAAGTGAGAATAAAGAAAAAATATATCTTGCACTTTATACCGCTTCATCTCAAAAGTGGGTACAGGATAATAGATTTAACCACTTGTGGATGACATTTTATGGTGATACTGATTTAAAAGATATGCTGTACGATGTAGGCTTTGGTTCTTATGTTATGGACGCTTGCCAAAAAATATCTCCAAATCTGTTTCAGGTCAATTGTCCCTACAGAATAACGAAGGCAGTATCTGATGATGTTGATATTCTGTTGAAATTTGCAAATGAAACGAACAAATACTATTCAGATGCCCCAATTTTCTTGAAAAGAGAAGAGTATTCGAGAGATTACATTACTCAAATCATTAACCAAGAGCATGCTTTTATCGCTTGGGACAACGATGATATGATAGGCGTAATTAGTTTTAGTATAAATCAAGGGTATCATTTTGAAAGACTGACAAGTGTTGAAAGCAGTCGCATTAGCCACATTGGGGCTTATATCAAGCCGGATTACCGTGGAAAAGGTGTAGGTACTGGCTTGCTGAAGGAAGTCTTTGATTATTGCCTGAAAATCGGAAAACCATATATTCATGTGAGTTATGAAACTTCTAATCCTAATGCGAATAAGTTTTGGCCTAAATATTTCAATCCTGTAGTTAGGTCTGTACGAAGAACTATCAATAAGGATGCAAATGATGGCTTCAGAGTATAAGCACAATGGGTAGTTCAATTGATCGCACCCAACTTCATAAAAGGCTAATAATCCGCATTTACAAGGAGGAAATAAATTATGGAAAGACATCTTCACTCATTGCTTGTAGTATTTCCTACGCCAAATATCGGAGAAACCGCCAAGTATTATAACGAAATTATGGGTTTTAGAATTGTTAAGTATTTAGACGTAAAAGAACCCCATATATGCCTTTACCGGGATAGTACGGAAATAATACTGACTCAAGCAAATACTAAAAAAGTCTTCCCGAATAGAGAACTTTACGGTTATGGGGAAGATGCTTATTTTATCACGGATAATCAAGAAGAGTTGCAAAATGAGTTTATAAGCAAAGGCGCTAAAATTGTTCGCCCACTCCATAAAACAGATTATAATAATTGGGAATTTGTGTTAGAAGATATAGATGGACGATGGATCGCGTTTGGAATGAAGCAAAAACAATAATTCCACTAATAAGCATAATAAGAAGTTAAGTTGGTTCACTATCTTTAATTTTTATGCCGCATCAGGCTCTCCGAAGGCCTGCTTGAAGCCGCGTTGTCGATTGACGTACAGATGGCTGTTTTATGGAAACCATGGAGTGGGAAAACCGCCATGGAGGGCGGTTTTAGGTAGCATCTGGCATGGATGCCAGTTGATACCGACCGCGGAGTGGTTGGAATAAAACATGCCAGCTGTAGGAATGAGACGTCCGCGGCAAGCAAGGAGAGGGTCCAGGGTGAAACTTCGCAGATGGTTCAGCCCTGGGAACAGCTTTAGAATACAGCAAAGGCCACCACAAATCACTACAGCGACCTGAAAGGATACCCGGAATTCTGAAAAAACGATTATTTTAGTCACAATTATCAGAAGGGTATGGAAATTATTTGCAGAATATATAATCAAGTGTTCATATAGTTATTCGGTGCATATCAGTTAATAAGTGCGATGTAGAGATTATTGATATAATAGGGGGATAAATAATTATGATATACCTCGTTCGTCATGGACAAACAGATTGGAATTTATTTAAAAGGTTTAACGGCTGTACAGATGCCTATTTGAATCAAACAGGAATAGCGCAGGCAAAGCTGCAGGCCGAGAACTTGAAGAGTGTCAGTTTTGACGCGTGTTTTTGCAGTCCTCAAACACGAGCGCGCCAATTCTGCGAAATTATCTATAAAGGCCCGATTGTGTTTGATGACAGGCTTGCAGAAATAAACTGCGGCGAGTTTGAGGGCACGGAGGAAACCGCGGAAGCGATGAAATTGTTTTGGCAAGCAATCAAAAGCGGTAATATGGGCACGGAGAGCTTCGAAGCATTTATAAAACGGAACTGCGATTTATGCGATATAATTATGGAAGAACACAAGGGAAAAAACGTCTTAATCGTTACTCACGCCGCAAACGCGCGGGTAATAAATTATTATTTCAAGGGTAAGCCCAAGAACTATGATTTCGGCAAAAGGGTTGTCGAAAAAGGCGAGTTGATTACGTTGGAAAACTAAAAAATTAAAATTATGAGTTGTTCAGCACTGATAGAATAAAACATTAATCTTTACTATTAGCATGGGGAATAATGTAGTGGCGCGCATTGCGCGTCCATTCCAGGATTCTAAACCCGTATTGTTCAGGAGACAAAAGTAATGAGTTATTTACCACAAAGAAAGCAATTAAGATTAAAGGATTATGATTATTCGCAGACCGGATATTATTTTATAACGATATGTGTAAAAGACAGACAGAATATTTTATGTGATGTAGGGGTCGCCGCCCACGGCGACCCGCAGATACCGATGACACAAACAGGTAAAATGGTTTTGCATTATTTGCAAAATATAGGTAAGGTATACGAAAATATAATATTGGATTGTTACATAATAATGCCAAACCATATTCATTGTATAATTGCATTACAAAATGACAACGGGTCGCCGAGGGCGACGACCCCTACATCACTACCTGTAATGATTAATTCCTTCAAAACTATAACATCAAAAAATTATGGTCAGACTCTGTGGCAACGAAATTACTACGAACACATAATACGTAATGAAATCGAATTACAAAGAATCAGGCAATACATCATTAACAATCCTGCAAAGTGGCAGGAAGACAAGTATTTCATTTAGTACACAATCTTTATATTTTGTGCCGAAACAGACTCTTCAAAGGCCGGCTTGAAGCCGCGTTGCCGATGTTTGTCATGTGAAATACTGTAGGGGCGCGCAATGCGCGCCCCTACAGTTTCAACCGTTATAAACCAGATGAAAATAATCTTGAGGAATAAAAAAGCGCGGATGCGCATTTTTATTCCTCAAGATACCCTTTTTCTATCGAATCCCTTATGATCCCCTGTACAAACTTCCAAAGCTCAGGTGAGCTTTTTTCTATCAGGCTGTTCCTTTTCAATACCTTGTCGCTCTTGACGTTGTGCTTCTTCCAGGTATGACCTCCAGTCCTGTAATTGTGAAGGAGCGGCTGGAACCGGTCAAGTGCAGCTGCGAACTGCGCTTCAGGGGTTTTGCACTCTTCAAATTCCTCCCACAAAGCCCTTATTTCCTGTGCCTGATCCGGAGGTAAAATTCCGAACAATCTGTCAGCGGCTTTTTGTTCCCGTTCAGCCTTGTCGAGTGCAGCCTTTTCGTCATAGCAGAAGGT
>Ga0129298_10000308_pt1 | contig 18848 bp, 21 predicted proteins | sample I19B2metaG_FD_94707 | JGI IMG/M metagenome (GOLD analysis project Ga0129298, IMG submission 94707) | Lake sediment bacterial and archeal communities from Gulf of Boni, Indonesia to study Microbial Dark Matter (Phase II) - ​I19B2 metaG | ecosystem: Environmental > Aquatic > Freshwater > Lake >... | reverse complement strand
ATCGTGGGTCTCTCCATGGCCTCCATGTCATTCTGGTTTGGCCTCCGAACCTCCTTTTCTATCTTCTTCGTTGCCTTCATCGATCATTTCCATTGGAGCCGAGCAGAAGTGGCTATCTCCCAATCCCTTAACATGTTCGTCTACATGGTCATGGCTCCGGTCGTTGGAGGTCTCGTCGATCGCATCGGGCCTCGGAAGGTCATTCTCCCTGGAATCCTACTGATGGCGTTTGGACTCCTTCTCTGTACACGGATTCAAACGCTTTTCCAATTCTATCTCTTTTCCGGAGTGATCACTGGAATAGGTGTCACTTGCCTCAGCATTGCTCCTTTCACGGTTATTCTCAGCCACTGGTTTGAAAGAAGGAGAGGTACAGCCAATGGCCTCGCTGGGATAGGGATCGGATTCGGTACCCTCTTCTTTGTCCCACTCTTCCAATATTTGATCAATATCCAGGGATGGCAATTTGCCTATCTCATCTTCGGCCTCCTCGTCCTCATGATCCCTCTTCCCCTCAACGCAATCTTCCTGAGACACAAGCCTGAAGAGATGGGTTTGCTCCCCGATGGAGATCTTCTCAGAAACAACACTCTACCCGATGATCTAAGAACCAAGGTGAATGAGTTTGTCAATCCGTCGCCGGCTCAGAAGGAGCTGCTGCTTCGAAAGGTAATGAGAACTGGCAGATTCTGGTCTCTCATCCTCTTTCCATCTCTTACCGTATTTGGGGTTTACACAGTCATTGTCCATAATGTGAGGTATATGGTCGATCTTGGCATCGATAAGATGTGGGCAGCCTCTCTCTTTGCTGGGATGGGTGCTCTATCTGCAGGATTTCGATTTTTCTGGGGGTGGTTCTCCGACCGAATGGGCAGAGAGATCACTTTCACCTTAGGGGGAATTTGTTTCTCCTCTGGGATACTATTTCTTATCATCTTTCAATCCATCCCCTCCCCTCTCTTTCTTTACCTTTTTGCCATCCTCTTCGGTGCAGGATGGGGTGTGACAGCCCCCATGTTTATGTCCATCTCAGCAGATCTCTACAAAGGAAAAGGCTTTGGGCTCATCTATGGAATCGTTGAAGGAGTGATCGGAATGGGCGGTGCCTTGGGAGCCTGGTTAGCTGGATTTATCTACGATCAGACTCAGAGCTACTTCTGGGCCTTTGTCCTTGCCATTTTCTTCAATATGATCTCCGTCATCCTCGTCTGGTTCGTTGCCCCCCGAAAGTTTCGGCCGATTAAATCTCCAGCCCTATGAGCTCCGTTCTTTGCGTTCCCAATTGAAGGTATGCTAAAATTCGATTGATCATGATAGGAAGGAATGGCTTATTTTTAGAAGATTTTGATTACGACAACGAGGGATCCCAAAATCACTCAGATCTATGAGGGAACCAACCAGGTCCAGCGCTTCGTCGTCGCCGAGCAATGGATCAAAGAATTTATCGAAAAATATGGCATGGGCAGGGATTGGTCGGAATTTCTGTAAGGGTGAACCCCGTTAGAAATTCCAGCGGGGCATTAAACCCTGCCCGAATTATTCTGAAACGTAACCCACTATCCCGCTGCATAGCAGCATGGCATTATTTCTAACGGGGTGAAAAGGTGAAGGGAGGGTAGCGATACGCCTACCATTTTAATTATTGAGGACGAAAAAGATATCGTTGACCTGATCGAGTATCATTTGAAGCAGTCCGGTTTTTCCGTTACCAGCGCCTTAGATGGCCCATCGGGATTGGAAAAAGCAAAGAAGGAACGTCCCGGTCTAATCATCTTGGATCTGATGCTTCCTGAGATGGACGGAAGGGATGTTTGCAGGGCGCTTAAATCGAACCCCTTGACACAGTCGATTCCCATCTTGATGCTCACCGCAAAGACAGAGGAGGTAGATCGCATTGTAGGATTTGAATTGGGTGCGGACGATTATGTCACCAAACCCTTCAGTCCGAGGGAATTGGTCTTAAGGGTGAAGGCCATCCTTCGAAGGAAAGAAGTTCCTCCACAAGAAGGGAAAATGATTCAGATTGGCGACCTCTCCATTGATGTTGACCGGCATCAGGTCGTCATTAAGAAAAGCCCAGTCCAATTGACCTCCACAGAATTTAAACTCCTTGTGGAATTGACCACCCATAGGGGTCGGGTTCAAACCCGAGAACATCTCTTGGACAAAGTCTGGGGATATACTTACGAGGGTTACGCCAGGACAGTCGATACCCATATCCGGCGCTTAAGAGAGAAACTCGGCCTTTTGGGAGAGTATATTGAAACCATACGAGGCGTCGGGTATCGATTTCGAGAGGAAAAGGTATGAACCTCCGGTTCAAAGCAAAATTAATTCTCTTTTTCGTTTTTCTCTGTCTTTTCCTTCTCTTGATCCAGGGTGTTTTCTTCTATTATCTTAAGAAACCTTTCCTCTCCTTTCTCCTCAGCCTAATTATCATTGTTCCATTAGCCTATCTCATTTCAAATTTTATCAGCCGGCCCCTTCTGAAAATGACTCAAAAGGCAATCCAATTGGCCTCAGAAAATTTAGGCAAGGAGCTTCATGTCTATTCTCATGATGAACTGGACAGACTCTCTAAGGCCATCGATGAGATGGGAGTTCAGCTCAGAAGGAAGATCGAAGAAATTTCAAAAGAGAGGGATTATCTCCAGACGGTTCTCAAGGGGATGATGGAAGGTGTCATGATGGTGGACAGGAGAGGTCGCATCCTGATGGTGAACGATGCCCTCCGGGACCTTTTCGCCCTTCCTTCAGATGTGGCAGATAGAATGCCTTTGGAAATCATTCGCAACGCAGAATTGGAGGGTGCCTTTCGAAAGGTGATTGAGGATGGTAAAAGTGAGGCATTGGAACTGAATCTTCCCTCCCCTGGAGGAAAAACTTTTGAAGTCAATGTGGTGGGTATTCTATCTTCCCCTGAAGAAAAGGATAAAGGGGGTAAAGGAATGAAGGGCGCCATCGCGGTGTTTCATGATATTACTCAATTAAAAGAATTAGAAAAAATTCGTCAGGATTTTGTGGCCAATGTTTCCCACGAGTTGCGAACTCCTCTGACCACGATCAAAGGTTATGCAGAAACACTTTTGCAAGGAGCCTTCAAGGAAGACGTGGCCTATCAGTTCATTCAGGTCATTAAGAGACACTCCGATCGCCTAACCAAGATTGTTGAAGATCTTTTAATGCTTTCAAAGATAGAGTCTAAGGAGTTCCAATTAAAAGGAGAGGTCATTCTCGTCACAGAGCTGATCCATGACGTTTTGGATTATGTTAAGGAAGCAGCGGAAAAGAAGAAGATCTCCATCACCCAAAGTGAGATCCCCTCTCCTCTTTCTGTCGAAGCTGACCGAAATTACTTGGAGCAGGTCTTCATCAACCTTTTGGATAATGCGATCAAATATAGTCATGAGGGAGGAAAAATTATCATCTCTGCCATCGAAAAAAATCAATGGGAGATCCAATTTTCAATCAAAGACAATGGCATTGGAATTCCAAGGGAGGATCTTCCCAGAATTTTTGAACGTTTCTATAGAGTGGATAAAGGAAGGTCTCAAGAACTGGGAGGCACAGGGCTCGGGCTTTCCATCGTCAAACACATCGTTCAAGCACACGGTGGAAGAGTCTGGGCGGAGAGTCAGCTCGGAGTAGGCTCCACCTTCTATTTTACCCTACCGAAATAACACCAGCGGTGAATCGTAAGGCGATGACGCTTCACGCCCAACACATCACGTCTTATCGGAGATCATCGAAGGAATCTCCAATCTTTTGAAGATCCTCTTCGGCAATATGAACAATGAAGATCGATTCCTCTGCATCCTCCATAGCGGAGCCGTAGGTGTAATCGATGTTAATCTTGGCCTCGCCAAATCTTTTTGCCACTCTACCCAGCATTCCTGGTTGATTCACTAAACGGAATACCAATACGGGATCTGTATCCACTAAATGTCTCGCTTTGACCAATGCCTTCTCGGCTTCAACGGGTTTGTCGACAAGAAGTCGGATTAAGGAATAGTCTGAAGAGTCTTTCAAAATACCTCGGTAACTCTCCGCAAGGGCAATTCTCCTTCCGGTCTTCTCCCGCATCTTGTACAGCTCTTTAACCGAATCCTTGGCATTCTGAATGCTCATGCCCAGGATATTGATATCTGCTGCCTTCAATACATCGCAGAGCTTCGAAAGCTCTCCCGGTGCATTCGTTAAGATCACTGAAATCTGAGTCCTCTTCTCCATAAAATCTTTCTCCTCTCTTTGACGATGATGAAGAATAACAGATCATCCCATGCAGGTCAAGAACCAAAAACAGCCTAATGTCACAAAAATTTCATATCTCTGACATCCATTTGTCACACTCACCTGTCAATATAAAAGTGTCGTGCACTTTTCGATTACGTGAAGCGTCATTGCAGGAGATATACACAGAAAGGAGGGGAGAGAGGGAGTTAATAAAATTTAAGAGAATCGTAATGCATCTGTAACGTAACTGTAACAAATGAAAAATATCTTAATTGAAAGGAGCAAAAGATGAAGAGATTTAAGAATCTGACAAAGCTTTTGGCGGGGATTGCTTCGTCCGTATTGTTCGCCATCGTTACCTCAGGAATTCTGAGCCCGGTGTGGTCACAAGAGAAGATCATCAAGATTGACGGTTCAAGCACGGTATATCCGATTACGGAAGCGGTGGCTGAGGAGTTCCAGAAGATGAAGAGAGGAACCGTCAAAGTAACCGTAGGGATTTCGGGGACGGGTGGAGGTTTTAAGAAATTCTCAAGAGGAGAGACAGATATTTCCGACGCATCAAGGCCGATCACCAAGCAAGAGATGGACGCCTGTAAAGAAGCGGGGATTGAATACATCGAGCTTCCCGTGGCTTACGACGGCCTTGCAGTCATGGTCAATCCTAAGAATAATTGGGTGACTTCCATGACCGTGGCAGAACTCAAGAAGATATGGGAACCGACAGCAGAAAGAAAAATATTGAAATGGAACCAGGTGAATCCAGCATGGCCAGATACAGCGTTGAAACTCTATGGTCCTGGGGTCGATTCAGGGACTTTTGACTACTTCACAGAGGCCATCGTTGGAAAATCCAGGTCCAGCCGGGGTGACTTTACAGCCAGTGAGGATGATAATGTCCTCGTTCAAGGAATTGCCTCGGACAGGGGAGGCCTGGGTTTCTTTGGCTATGCCTACTATGCAGAGAATCCTGATAAGCTGAAATTAGTGGCCATCGACGGGGGAAGAGGTTCTATTCTTCCTTCGGAGAAGACGGTAATGGACGGGACTTACTACCCTCTCTCCAGGCCAATCTTTATCTATGTCAATAAGAAATCTGCAGAGAGACCCGAAATGAAGGAGTTCGTGGAGTTTTATCTGAAAAATGCATCCAAACTGGTGAAGGATGTGAAGTATATCCCCCTTCCGGACAGGGCTTACAAGCTCGCTGCGGAGCGATTTGCAAGAAGAGTTACCGGCACGGTCTTCGGGGGTGAGGCCAAAATTGGGATGAAGGTAGAAGATCTCTTGAAATTAGAGGAGAAAAAATAAGAACCCTTGAAAAGAAAAACTTCCACCAAAGTCAAAGAGGGGGCTATTGAGACTCTTTTACTTCTCAGTGCCCTCTCTTCCGTCTTTATCACCCTCAGCATTGTCTTTATCCTTTTCTACGAGGCACTGGGATTTTTTAAAGACGTATCCTTATGGGAATTTCTCACCGGCAAACAGTGGACTCCACTGTTTGCTCAACCCAAGTTTGGTATATTGCCCCTTGTTACGGGGACCTTACTGGTAACTGGGATTGCAGTGTTGGTGGCTTTGCCAATCGGTATTATTGTTGCTGTCTATCTCAGCGAATATGCACCTTTCAAAATTAAGGAGGTGGCCAAACCCGTCCTCGAACTCCTTGCAGCCGTTCCGACAGTGGTCTATGGTTATTTTGCCCTTCTTTTTCTCACCCCCATCCTCCAGAGATTTATTCCCAATCTTTCGGGATTTAATGCCCTGAGTCCAGGAATCATCATGGGTATCATGATCATTCCTTATGTCAGTTCCGTGAGTGAAGACGCCATGAAGGCTGTTCCCATGCATATCCGGGAGGGTTCCTATGCCATGGGCGCAACAAAATTCCAAACAGCATTTAAAGTCGTCATTCCCTCAGCATTCTCGGGGATAGCAGCAGCCTTTATTATTGGGATTTCAAGAGCCATTGGAGAAACAATGGTCGTTGCCATCGCAGCAGGGATGATGCCCAATCTGACGCTCAATCCTATTGAATCCATTCAGACTCTTACCGCCTATATCGTCGGTGTAAGCTTGGGAGATGTTCCCCATGGTACCCTTGAGTACAAGACGATATTTGCTGCAGGTATCACTCTCTTTCTCATGACCCTCTCTTTAAATATCCTGGGTTTCTGGTTCAGAAGAAGAATCAGGGAGGTTTATTAAAGATGTTAACAGAAGAACAAGGAGTGATTGATATCAGAAAGAGGATCGCCTTCAATAAGCTCCGGGACCATATCTTCTGGATCATTGGACTGTTCTCGACTCTGATTGGTTTTATACTCCTTTTCACCTTAATGATCGATCTTTTTATCGACGGTTCTCCGAGACTGAACTGGCAATTCTTAACATCTTATCCATCCCGATTTCCGGAGAAGGCAGGAATTCTTTCAGCCTGGGTTGGAACGACTCTGGTCATAGTAGTCACTGCGGCTACAGCCATTCCTTTAGGGATTGCCGCAGGAATTTATCTGGAAGAATACAGTAAAAAGAATTGGTTAACCCATCTGATAGAAATCAATATGAATAATCTTGCAGGTGTTCCCTCCATCATTTATGGTCTTCTCGCCTTAGGGCTATTTGTCTATTTTCTGAAATTTGGAGAGAGCATTCTGACAGGGGGATTAACTCTGGGACTCTTGATCCTTCCCATGGTGGTGATTGCCACAAGAGAATCCATCCGGGCTATACCCAACTCTATCCGTGAAGCTTCTTATGCTCTCGGAGCAACAAAATGGCAAACTGTGAAAGACCACATCCTCCCCTATTCCATAGGAGGCATTTTAACCGGAGTGATTATCGGACTCTCGAGAGCCATTGGAGAGACAGCACCCATCATTACGGTGGGTGCCCTGACCTTCATCGCTTTTCTTCCTGCATCACCTCTATCTTCGAGTTTCCCTTTCATCTCTTTCAGATGGCTCCTCGACCCCTTTACCGTGATGCCCATCCAGATGTTTAACTGGGTTTCCAGACCACAGGCTGGATTCCATCTGAATGCTGCGGCCGCAGGGATCGTCCTTCTTTTCATGACCCTCTTGATGAATGGGTTTGCAATCTATTTGAGATACCGATTCCGAAAAAGGATAAAGTGGTAGGAATCATCCGGAGCAAGCATGGCCACCACATTTCAAGAAAATATGAAGGCCGAGGTCAAAAACCTCAATTTTTATTACAATGACTTTCGGGCCCTCAAAAACATTAATCTGCCGATCGCCAAAAACAAGATTACAGCCTTGATCGGGCCTTCAGGTTGCGGCAAAACAACCTACCTCCGTTGCTTTAATCGTATGCACGATCTCTACCCCAATAACCGGTATGAAGGCGAGATTATCTTATATCCCGATGGATTGAATATTATCGGCTCCAAGGTGGATCCCATCGAGGTCCGGATGCGAATCAGCATGGTCTTTCAAAAACCAAACCCCTTTCCCAAAACGGTCTTTGAAAATGTTGCCTATGGCCTCAGAGTGAGAGGGGAAACTAAAATGGATTTCTTAAAAGAAAGGGTGGAGAGAGCATTGAAACAGGCTGCCCTTTGGGATGAAGTCAAGGACAGGATCAACGACCTGGCGTACAACCTCTCGGGAGGCCAGCAGCAGAGATTGTGCATTGCGAGGGCTCTTGCGACCGGTCCTGAAATCCTTCTGTTCGACGAACCGACATCGGCCCTTGATCCCACGGCTACATCAAAGATTGAAGAGCTCATCATGCAGCTCAAGAAGGAAATCACCATTATCATTGTCACACACAATATGCAACAAGCGGCAAGGGTTTCTGATTATACAGCGTTTATGTATCTGGGAGAGATCATTGAATTTGACAAGACAGACAAGGTATTTACTCATCCATCCCAAGAATTGACCGAAGATTACATCACCGGACGCTTTGGTTAATTCCCCTCACTCCGGCCACTCCCCTTGGGGGAGAAGAGGAAAGGTGAGGGGCTTGATCACAAGATCATAATCTGGTAATTTCAAGCGGAATCGAAAAAAATCGTTCGGCACGAAAGTATTCCGATGACGGAGTGCCATCCTATCGTCAAGATGGAAGCGCGAGGGCTCAATTTTTATTACGGCCCAGTCCAAGCTCTCAAAGAGATCAATATCGTCATCAGAGTCAACCAGATCACTGCCTTGGTCGGCCCGTCCGGCTGTGGGAAATCGACCTTTCTCCGGGTCCTCAATCGGACAAACGAACTCATCCCTCATACCCGCACCGAAGGAAGCGTCACACTCGACGGAGAGGATATTTATCGGCCGGGCACTGACGTGGTCGCTCTCAGGCAGAGGGTGGGTATGGTTTTTCAACGCCCAAATCCATTCCCAAAAAGCATTTACGAAAATGTTGCCTTTGGCCCTAAAGTCCTGGGAATGGGTTCGAAGGATGCAATTGACGAGAAGGTGGAGCGCAGCCTCAAGGGTGCTGCTCTTTGGCCAGAGGTATCGGATCGCCTCTATAGAAACGCTTTAGGCCTAACTCTCGGGCAACAACAACGTCTGTGCATTGCCCGAGTATTAGCGGTTCAGCCTGAAGTGATCCTTATGGATGAACCCTGCTCAGCGCTCGATCCTTTAGCAACATTGAAGATTGAGGAATTGATGCAGGAATTGAAAAAGAACTATACGATTGTGATCGTCACGCACAACATGCAGCAGGCCGCCCGCACCTCCGATTGGACAGGTTTCTTTCTATTAGGGGAGCTGATTGAATATGGCCCTACAGGAGATATCTTCACACGGCCAAAAGACCATCGAACTGAAAATTATGTCACGGGAAGATATGGATAAACCTGCCTGCAGGCAGGAATTTCAAATTTCAAATTGTAAAAAATTTATGATAGGCACAGAATCCCAAGCACTAAATCCTAAACAAATCTTACGTCATGGATTTAATCCCCCCACACCCCCCTTTGCTAAAGGGGGGAAGGGGGGATTTGGCCATTGGAATTTGGAATTTGGAAATTATTTGGGATTTGGAATTTGGAGATTGGGATTTCTTTTGTTTCTTTTGGTTGTTTCAATGACCATGGGCTGCCAACGATCCAAAGCCGGGATCACAGTGGCTGGATCCACTTCGGTGGAGCCATTTGCTGAATTGCTGGCTGAGGAATATATGATTCGCCATCCTGGATCCCATATCTATGTTCAGGGCGGAGGATCGACCGCTGGGATCGAAGCCGTGAAGACCCATGCAGCCCACATCGGAATGTCCTCCCGTTCCTTAATGGCTGAAGAGAAGGGTCTATATGCCGTGACCATCGCGAGGGATGCCATTGCGATTATCGTTCATCCTAAAAACCCGATCCTTGACTTATCCTTATCTCAGATCAGGCAAGTCTTTTCCGGAAAGATAAAAAATTGGAGTGAGGTGGGAGGTCACTCCCGTCCCATCGTTCTGGTAACTCGAGAAGAAGGATCGGGAACAAGAGAAGCTTTTCAGAAAATGGTCATGGAAAAGGAGGAGATCAGCCTTGAATCCTTGGTCCAGGATTCCAATGGTGCCATCCGTCAGGTGGTGGCGGGTGATCCAAACGCCATCGGGTATATCTCTTTGGGACTGGTTAATGAGAAGGTGAAGGCTTTAAAGATTTCCGGTGTGGAACCCAATTTGAAAAACATTGTATATGGCCGATATCGATTGGTTCGTCCCTTTCTCTTCGTTTTCAATGGCAGTCCGAAAGGAGAAGCACACTCCTTTTTGGAATTCGTCTTGAGTCCAGAGGCTCAGGAATTGCTTGCAAGAGAAGGGTTAGTGACCATCCGGCCATAAACTTCCGGAGGATGATCATGGAAATAAAAGAGAGGGTGATTGAAAAAATCCTTCTGTTAATTGCTCTCTCTTCCATTTCCATTCTGGCCCTGATCGCCTTCTTCATTTTCGAGGAAGGACTCCCTTTGATCTGGAAGATTGGTCCAAGAGCCTTTATTCTCGGAGGACGTTGGGTTCCGAGCCAGAATTCCTTCGGCATCTTTCCGATGATCGTCGGCTCTTTCTGGGTAACCTTTGGAGCTCTTCTCTTAGGTGTTCCTTTAGGTTTGGCCTGCGCCGTCTTCCTTTCAGAATGGACTCCGCCGTTGGCGGCAACGCTGTTAAGGCCAACGATCCAGCTCTTGGCCGCCATCCCATCGGTGATCTATGGTTTTTGGGGGTTGATTGTCCTTGTCCCTCTTGTTCGAAATTATTTGGGAGGGCCCGGCCTAAGCATTCTCTCTGGCTCCGTGATCCTGGGTTTCATGATCCTCCCGACCGTTATCAGCATCTCAGAGGATTCTTTAAAAGCCCTACCACCTTCTTACAAAGCAGGCGCTCTTGCCTTGGGAGCAACCCATTGGCAAACCATCTGGCGGGTCATGATCCCTGCTGCAAGGTCAGGGATTGTGGCCAGCATCATTTTGGGGATGGGCAGGGCGATCGGTGAGACCATGGCCATGATCATGATTTTGGGAAATGCTGTCAAGATGCCAGCCTCCTTTCTGCACTCAGCGAGGACATTGACAACGAATATCGGCATTGAGATGGGTTATGCGTCCGGTGACCATCGACAGGCCCTCTTTGCAACAGGAGTTGTCCTCTTCTTCATCATCATGCTCCTCAACTCCTCAGCCATTGCACTTTCACGGAGGAGGGTGAGTTGATCTTTAATCGCACGCGATATCTGACCCAGAGCATCGCAAGAGTCCTTATCTGGACCGCTGCATTATCAACCATTGCAGTGATGGTCCTCATCCTCTTTCAGATTCTGAGTGAAGGTCTCCCAGTGCTTCACCTCCGTTTCTTTCTCGATTCTCCGAAAAACATGGGCCGTGAGGGTGGCATCTTATCGACCATCATAGGAACCTTTGCCCTCACGATTGTCGCCGTACTTGTTGCAACCCCTTTGGGCGTGGGGACCGCCATCTTTCTCAGAGAATATACCAGGGAGAGTCGAATCAGCCGCATCATCCGTTTTGGAACGGATTGTCTCGCAGGAGTACCATCCATTATCTTTGGACTGTTCGGATTTGTCTTTTTTGTCATCTTCCTAAATATGGGATGGTCTATTCTCTCCGGCGGCTTGACCTTAGCAGCAATGATTTTGCCCACCATCATCTGTACAGCTGAAGAAGCGATTAAGACGATCCCTTACACCTATCGCGAGGTTAGTTTCTCCTTGGGAGGAACGAGATGGCAGACAGTTACTCGTACGATCTTGCCAAATGCCCTGCCTGGGATTTTTACTGGCGTCATTCTAAGTGTCGGTCGGAGTATCGGGGAAACCGCTGCCGTTATCCTGACCGCTGGCTCCTCCTTGATCATGCCGACCTCCTTATTCTCACCCATCCGCACCATGTCCATCCATTTCTATATCCTTGCTCGGGAAGGGATATCGATGGAGATGGCTTACGGAACAGGGGCAGCTTTGATCCTACTGGTTCTGCTCGTCAACACCATAGCTAACTGGTTACTTAACCGGTACATTCGTCATCGGATGTAGAACAACGATGTCTCAGCAGAGTAAGATCGTCATCAAGAATTTCAGTTTCTATTATGATTCAACCCAGGCCCTTCGGGATATCAACCTCGATATCCGATCCCAGGAGATATTTGTCATTTTTGGTCCGGCCCGTAGCGGTAAGACCACACTTCTCAAAAGTCTCAATCGGCTGACAGATTTGATCTTTGGGACAAGGCATACCGGGACGATCTTTCTGGATGGATTAGATATTTATGATCCAAAGATCAGCCTCACGCACCTGAGAAGGCGCGTCGGCATGGTCTTCGACCTGCCCACTCCCCTTCCCCTATCCATCTTCGAAAATGTGGCTTATGGTCCCAAGCTAAAGGGAACGATGCAAAAGAGGCGGTTGAATGAAATCGTTGAGAAAGCACTTCGCTCGGCTGTGCTTTGGGAAGAAGTAAAAGATCGACTCCACGCCTCCGCTCTGCGTCTCTCCGGCGGACAACAGCAACGACTTTGCATTGCGCGGATCCTGGCTCTTGAACCTGAAGTTCTCCTGCTCGATGAACCCTGTTCAGGGTTAGATCCCATCTCCACGGCCAGCATCGAGGAAACCCTCAATCAATTGAAGAAGGAATATACCATCATTCTGATACCCCATAACGTTCAGCAAGCCTCCCGAGTTGCTGATCGAGCAGCATTCTTCTTGAATGGCGAATTGGTCGAGGAAGGTCCTGTTTACAAGATCTTTACCCGGCCAAGGGATAAACGTACAGAAGACTATGTCACTGGTAAATTTGGGTAGAAACTGATTACACGGATTAGAAAAGGAGATTACACCGATGAAAGAAAAAGATGAACTTACAGAATGTACAGTGTTTTAATCTGCGTAATCTCTTTTATGAAATCTGTGTAATCAGCTATAATTATAGCGCAGGAGGAAACAATGGAGACGCAGTTTCAAAAAGAGTTAGGACAGTTGAAGGAAAATCTCTTAAAAATGGCGACTCTCGTGGAAGAGACCATTAGCTTGGCTGTCCAGTCTCTCGTCAAAAGGGATTCCCAGCTGGCACACCAGACCTTCCAGAGGGAGGATCGCATTAACGACTTAGAGATCGCTATTGAAGATATGTGTCTCAAGCTTTTGGCCTTAAGACAACCCATGGCTGTTGATCTTCGATTCATTACTGCCGCGATGAAGATCATTACAGATCTGGAGCGGATGGGTGATCAGGCAGTCAATATTGCCGAGCGTGCACTCTCTCTCAATCAGGAACCTCAACTGAAACCTTATATTGATATCCCTCGAATGGCCGAGATCGCCCAGTCGATGGTCAAAGATGTCCTCGACGCTTTTGTGAACCGCAATTCTAAATTGGCTCGCTCCGTTTGCGAAAGGGATGATCTCGTCGACGGCTTGAACGATCAGGTCTTCAGAGAACTTCTTACCTATATGATCGCAGATCCCAGGACGATCACGAGGGGAGTTCACCTGATGATCGTCTGTCGATGCTTGGAACGAATCGCCGATCATGCCACGAACATCGCTGAGGATGTGATCTTCATGGTCGATGCCCTGGTAATCAAACATCATGCCGACACCAAAGAAGGAGGGAAAAAAGAATAATTCCAAATTTCAAAATCCAAATGTCAAATGAATGTCAAAGTTTAAAACCAAAATGTTTTGAAGTTTGAGTTTTGGAATTTGATTTGACATTTGGGCTTTGACATTTGACATTATCGAAAGGCGAATTTGATGAAATCTCCTTTCAAAAAATATGATACTGATCTTGAAGTCCTCAAGAAGCAGGTCACGATTGAGACTTACCGGTCTCGAGGTCCTGGCGGTCAGAGGAAGAATAAGGTTGAAACCGCTGTCCGCTTAAAGCACTTCCCTTCTGGGATTGCCGTGATTGCTACGGAGCATCGATCCCAAGCCGAAAATCGTAAACTTGCTTTCGAAAGGCTTCGTGAGCGCCTGATTAAGGTAAATCGGCCCCGAAGGCGCCGAATACCTACTTCGGTCCCGTGGAACGCCATTGAGAAGAGAAAAGAAGAGAAGAAGATCCGTTCCAAAAAGAAACGCCTGAGACAAAAATCATCAAATGAACTGGAAGGGTGGAATTAGAGAAGGAGCCCCACTCTTAGCCTGACAAAACAAGCATAACCCTAAGACTTTATTTTTTTAGTTCAAAAGCCGTTAATTCCCAATCGTAAGATGCATCCCAGTAACTACTCTTTTCATATTGGCATTTAATCATATATTTCACATCGGGCGAATACCAGTACCATAACTTCCCTTCTCTCGCTGGTTCATCATCCCTTGCTTGCTTATACTCTATTTTAACACTTTTGAATTTTCCACCTTGAACCACAATGTCTTCCCATCCCAAGGCAGTGAAAGTCTCAATAAACGTATATTCTTTAAATGTTGCTTTAGTTGTAAATTTGTCTTTCCAACTCTTTCCGATTTCCAACGGAAAATTAAAAAGTCTTTTGTTCCTTCCCTCATACGGTATTCTTTTATCTTTGTCCATTGAGTAGATTCTATTAAGAGAGGGTTTTTCATAAATTAAAACAGATTCTCCACCGGCTGTTAAATATTTCACCGAGCAGCTAATTTTATCTGCATTCACAACCAAGATGGTGACATCTCCTGTTAAGCTCCACTTGTCTCCCACATTCCAAGCAGGCGCTTCAACCCTATCCTGACCATATAGAATGGCTGGAATAAATAAGACTAAAAAGCTTAATAAAATCATCTTCTTCATATGATTTCCCTCCTTTCATGATTTTTACCCGCCTTCCGAGAAAGCCACGGACTTTAGTCCGTGAGGCGGCTCCACCTTTTCGCCCGACATCGTTGTCCATTAAATACCTACCTTTAACGTCTTGTCAAGAACTTTTCAAGGGCTTTCGCAAAAAGTCCCTTTTCTCTCCTAAATTGACTAAACAAGATTGCGAAAAAGGATAATTTTCAGAAGTCCTTTTTTGTATTGACAAAAAAATCACTTTATGATTGTATGTCTGATACATTTAACTTATTTTCACCTTGCAAGCCTAAGCTAACGAATATAGGGAGGGATGACAATGCGACATTTATGGATGGTTATTTTCGTTCTATTCATTTTCCTATTAGGGAACGCTCCTATGGCCACCGCTCAATTCTCAGAGGCAGGAGTACAAAAGCTCAGGGTTGCTGTGGATGCCCCTGATTTTACCCTAAAGGAGTTAGGCGGAGGAAAAATTTCTCTCAAAGAGCTGCGAGGGAAGATCATTTTGTTAAACTTTTTCGCCACGTGGTGACCGAATTGCCAGAGGGAGTCTCCTTCTTTTGCTAAACTGAGTGAAGAGTTCAAGACCCCGGATTTGGTCCTACTCAAGGTGGCAAGTAAAGAGAAAGAGAAGGATATAATAAAATATAAAAAAGAACATCATATTTCTTCCCCCATCCTCTCTGAGGATGATGCGGCAGTTGCCAATGCTTATGGAGTCTGGAGTCGACCTCAGACCTTTTTCATCAATCGAGAAGGCAAGATTATCGGCAGGGCACTTAAGGAAATGGATTGGACAACGAAAAACATGAAAGATCTTATTGAATATCTTTTGAAGGAGAAAAAATGAATCGAATTAATTTAAAGAGGATGTCGTATTTGATTTTTATTCTGATCTTTGGATTTTTGGGCACCCGATGTGCTACTCCAAAAGAAGAACTTAAGACCTATCCGAAGGATTATGTTCATCCTTTAACGGAGATTAATCTTGAGAAAGTCTTCAGTGAGAGCCGGGGCTTAAAAGTTCTCGAAGAGAATGCTACCACGGTCCATGACTACTATCGCGGAGGAGTCCAAGAGAAGGAAGAAGCGGAAAGGCTGATGAAAGAAAGCAAATGGGAGGAGGCACGGATCCATCTTGAAAAATCAAATCGGTTCTTGCGGGTCGTCATTAAATACCTTCCCGAAGATGAGGCTTATCGCAATATCTATGGTGAACAAGTTGTAATTTTTTTGCCCAATCTCTTGATCGCCGACAATGACCTGAAATTGGTCACCGTTTACAAGAATATGAGAAATGACAATAAAGCGGCTGAGGCGAAGGGGGATGGGCAGCATTATCTTGCCCAATCTCTCAAGAGTGTAAAAACCGAGTGGGCCTATCAAATCAAAAAAGGGCTTGAACATGAATTGCCAAAAAAATGAGCTGACCCGGAAAAGGAATTGGATCTGGATTTTCTTTCTCAGTCTGGTTCTCCTGATACCTGCCACCGCTCAGGTCAGCTTCTCAAAAGAACCAGTGAGGCTTTACTTCTTCTACTCCGAAGAGAGTGGAGGGCTGAAGGTCCAAGAGGAATTCATTAACCCTCTTTCAAAGAAGTACCCCATTGAGATTCAATCCTTTTCCGTAAATAAATTGGAAAATTACGACCTTCTTTCCAAATTCGAAAAAGAATTGAAGCAGGAGGATAACGAACTTCCTGTCGTTATAATTGGCAATAATATCTTAGGGGGAGGGGCTAAGATTCGAAAAGATCTGGAGGGGTTGATCAAATCCTATGCCGAGAAAGGAGGAATTCCCTGGCCTTCCCTTCAAGTAAAGAAGACAGAGCGGTGGATCACTCAGGCCCCTACAGAGGAGGAGAAGAAATCTCAGAAGATTATCTATGGTGCGTTTCTCTATCGGCGAGGGTGCATGCACTGCGAAGGGAGAAAGGCTGAGTTAAAGGAGTGGGCTTCTAAGTTTCCTGATTTGAGAATAGGAGCCTTCGACTTGGTAGAGGAGGAAAACAAAAAGCTTGATGAGGCATTTTTTCAAATCTATCAGATTCCCGAGTCCAAACAGGGAGAGCCTGTTAAACTCTATATTGGTGAGGACTACATTTTGGAAACTGATTTTCGCTATGAGAATCTCCAAAAGCTGGTCTCAAAATATCAAGGAAAGGGGTCTCCTCCGCCTTGGGAGAAAGTGACCGAAGAGGCTCTGAAGAGCGGGGAACAGAAAATCATTGAGCGGTTCAGGAAATTTGGTCTCACGACCGTGTTGATCGCAGGCTTTATAGATGGCCTCAACCCATGTGCCTTCGCCACGATCGTCTTTCTGGTTTCCTACCTTTCTTTTTTAGGCAAAGGAAGTAAAGAGATCCTCAAATACGGAGTCATTTTCACTTTTGGTGTCTTTATTGCTTATCTCATAGCTGGAATGGGGCTCATGGCTGGTTTCCGCCAGTTGAGCGGTTTCCCTCTGATCACCAAAGGGATCTATCTCGTCATCGCCATATTTGCATTCGTACTCGGGATCATAAGCTTTTATGATTATATTCTTTATCGTCGAGGTGAAGCGGCGAAAATGAAGCTTCAGCTTCCCATGGCCCTGAAGAAGAAAATCCATGGAATTATCAGAGTACAGACCCGCTCTTCGAAAGCGGGCTTCATAGGGACATTCGCCCTTGGATTCGTCATTGCTGCCACTGAGGTAATCTGCACCGGGCAGCTCTATCTCCCCACGATCGGATATATCATGACCATCCCCAAATTGAGGGCCTATGCCTTCTTTAATCTCGTTCTCTATAATGTCATGTTTATCATCCCGTTGGTGAGCATTTTTGTGGCAGCCTTTTTTGGAGTAACTTCTGAAAGGATGGCACTTGCAACAAAAGAGCATACCGGGACGGTCAAGCTTTTAACAGCGATCCTGTTCATGGGTTTGGGAGTATTTCTTTTCTTTCTCCGTTAAAACGCATATGATTCCACAAATCAAGAGGATTCTTTTCCCAACCGATCTCAGTAAAAACTCTGCTTATGCTTTTTATTATGCGGTCCATATGGCAAGAAGAGATGAAGCAAAGATTATCATCTTGCATGCAGTTGAGCCTCTCCCTCCTATGTTAGTCAATTTTGAAGATTTCAAGCATCAGGTTGCGAAGGACCGCTGGGAGGAGACCGTTAAAAAATTTAAGGATCGAATACAGGACATTTCCGTAAAAGTAGATACTCGAATGGGCATTTCGTCGGTTGACCTTGTCTCCAATATCCTTATTCGGCTGGGTCACCCTGTGGAAGAGATTTTAAAGGTGGCAGATGAAGAGGGTTGCGATGTGATCGTTCTCGGAACCCACGGCAAGGGGTTTTTGAAACAGACCTTTCTTGGGAGTGTGTCCAATTCGGTACTCCTTCGAACCCGGAAACCAGTTTTGATTGTACCATTGCCATCTGAAAATACTGACATCGATTCGATTTGAACGAATAAGGAGGATGAGTTATGAAAAAAATTTTGATGATGATGTTCCTTTTGGTTTTTCTCTTCGGCTGTGCATGGATTCCTGCCCGGCCAGCACTTCAAGAGGATATCAGGGCTCCTGCTGGCAAGGTTGAAGGGAATCGGTTCACTGGGATTCGGTATACGTTCAATGTCTCGGTTCCTCCCCATTGGAAGGTGACAACAGAATTCCCCGACTTCTTGGAGCAACTGGGTTATGACAGACCTTTTTCGACGGATAAGGAACAGACAGAACTCTATGCGTATAATCCCGAAACAAAATCAAATATTAATTTCGATTTCACGCCGACAGGTCGGTATGCAAGATTCAACCAGAAGAACATTGAACAGCTAACGTCTTCTGCAACCGCAAGCATGCAAGCTGAATTGGATAAAGAGTTTGGGAAAGGCGCGATAAAACCAGATTTCTATCCCACCGAACCGTTCTCCTTAAAGGGTGTCCAATATGCTGCAAAAAAATATGCAGCCTATACGGCAAGAGGTATGAAGCGGGAACAGGGATGGATTTATGGATTTACAGAACCCTACCAGATTTTTATCATCTATTCAATATTTGAGAGGGCGGGTTTCAACGACCGTGAGGATCTGAAGAAGATTCTTGATTCTTTTGAGTTCATACCGAAGAAATAAACCTTAGCAATCAGTCGGCCTTATTCTCCTTGGGAAGATAGGCACGGGCGCCCATTCATAAGGACGCTCCAGGGCCCCTGGGGTGAGGGCCGTCAGCATGACAAGAGGAAAATTGCGGCTTACAGGCAGCCTTCAGGAGGTTTAAGAATCAGGCCTGTTCTTCATTTGGTGCGAGAGGTCTTTTCCTCGAAATCTTTCCAGAATTTCTCCTCGGTCTTCTTCCATAATT
>Ga0129298_10000305_pt1 | contig 18900 bp, 19 predicted proteins | sample I19B2metaG_FD_94707 | JGI IMG/M metagenome (GOLD analysis project Ga0129298, IMG submission 94707) | Lake sediment bacterial and archeal communities from Gulf of Boni, Indonesia to study Microbial Dark Matter (Phase II) - ​I19B2 metaG | ecosystem: Environmental > Aquatic > Freshwater > Lake >... | reverse complement strand
CAACATCCCGCTCCTCTTCCTGGTGGATACCCCTGGATATCTTCCGGGAATCCAGCAGGAGCACACGGGGATCATCCGCCACGGAGCCAAACTTCTCTATGCCTTCTGCGAATCGACCGTACCCAAAGTGGCCATCACCCTCCGCAAAGCCTACGGGGGAGGCCACTGGGCCATGGGCGGCCATAATGCCCATGGGACTGACATCGCCTATGCCTGGCCCACCGCCGAGTTTGCCATCATGGGAGCGGAACAGGCGGCCAAGCTTCTTTACGGCCGGGAATTGAATGCGGCGGCGGACCCGGCCGCCCTCCTCCAGGAAAAGATCCGGGAGTACCGGGACCTTTTCGCCAACCCCTACCGCCTGGCTCAGACCATGTGCATCGACGACGTGATTGAGCCCGCCGAGACGCGCCTCCGCCTGATCAAAGCGTTTCGTTCCCTGAAAGGCAAGAGGGAGGAAAAGCCTCCCCGCAAACATGGGAATATCCCTTTATAAATGGAACAAAAGAAAGGAGGGACTGAAGAAAGAAAATCATCAGAAGGGGTTGGAGCATTGGACTAACCGATGGGAAGGATAATCTTTTTTTCAATAATCTTAAGGGGGTGAATTAAATGAATAAGAAAAGACTATTTTTCTCGCTAATGTACATTGTACTGGCCGGTTTCATTTTCATCCCGCTGGTTCAAGCAAAAGAAACCCGTCTCAAGTGGGGAGCAACCAGCGTTAGATCGTCAGGATACGCCCACGGTGTTCTGTTTGCCAAGGCCGTTAATCAGGCTTACCCCGGCGAGATCACTATTACTGTGGTGGAAACCGGGGGGTGGATCGAGAACTTGAGCCGGATGAGACAAGGTCTCTTGAAACTGGCCCAGGTTAACCCTGTCTCGGCTTATACTGCCTACCATGGGCTATTTGACTTCAAAGACCAGAAGAACCCCAACATCAGAATGTTGGCTACCACAGCCATCTCAACATTTACCTTCGTCGCTGCCAAGGACACGGGAATAACTACCATTGAAGGCTTACACGGCAAAAAAATGGGCATGAATCCACTGACCACATCGGAACGGTTGGGCAGAATGTTCCTGGAGGCCAATGGAATTATGCCCGATTATAAGTGGGGTGGAACGGCGTCAAACCTCGAAGCCATGAAAGCCAGGACAGTCGATTCCTGGTCGAGGCCTGGTTTTCGTGATGGAGCGATCGCGGAGCTGGCCTTGACCAGACCCCTGAACTTTCTGCCGATTACCGAGGAACACCTGAAGAAGTACAACGAGAAATACCCGGCCCATGGGAAAGGGATTATAAGCCCGGCTGGGCAGTATAGGGGCCATGACAAAGATTATTTAACGCTGGCTTTTGTTGAAGGGGAAATGGCGGACAAAGAGATACCTGCGGATGTTATCTACAAGATCCTGAAGGCGGTCTACGCTAAGAGAATGGATATGGTAAAGGTAGATGCTTCTTTCCGGGAAGGGGGCCTGGCTGATTTCCCCAAGTTGACCATGGAATATTGCGACGTTCCCCTCCACCCCGGAGCCATTAAATTCTATCGAGAACTGGGATTAAAGATTCCTGATAAACTCCTGCCCCCTGAGATGAAATAAACCTGGTAAAGGATTAGAAGGAGGTGAAAAAATGCACAAACTAACGAATCTGAGATTTATAGCCCTCCTTTCCGCCTGTTTTTTGGCGTTGGGGGGCTTACTGGGCTGTGCCGGTCTGCAAAAGAAGCCAGAACCCGCGGCGAGCTTGGTCATCACACCCATCAGCGGCAAACCCGAAACCGTCATGATCATTCGCGGCTCTGGTTTCATCCCCGGGGAAAAGATAGAAATCATTATGGTGATCGATGGTATACCCACGGAATTGGGTGAGGAACCCATGATAAAAGAGGCCAATGAAGTGGGAGCTTTCAAGGCCAAGAGTGGCATACCTCTGAATGCACCACCGGGCGTTTATTCCGTGAAGGCAGTTGGCGATAAGGGGACCATGGCTGTAGCTCCTTTGGAGGTAGAAAAAAAAGAAGAAAAGAAATAGAACTTTTCATTATCTGTTAGGGTTTAACCCTTAAATTTCAGGGGAGAGCTGAGAGCCTTGCGCGGCAAGATGTGTTTCCGCCAGGAAAGACCCCTCATGCCAGGGAGGATTGGAAAATGAGAAAATTGCGGGGCTTCTGGAAATGGGTCGCTGGATTGCTGGTGGCGGCATGGGCTTTTATTACAATTTATACATCCTTAGTGGGCGCCTGGCATCCGGTCATTCAGGGAGCTACCTTTTTGAGCTTCGGATTGACTCTGGCCTTCCTGGTGGCCCCCCTGAGTAAGAAAAGATTGGAATCAGAAAATAATCGTTTCTGGGACAAATTCTTTTTCGGTAAGAAGGATTTTCCCGCATGGCTCGATGTTCTCATGATGATCGCCAGTATCGTCGTTTGTGTGTATGTGCTTTTAAACTGGGAGGAGATAACTAGGCAACGGTGGATGCATAAGTCCTACGAGCTTGTCTTCAGCGCCACATTGGTCATTTTACTGATGGAGGCCACCCGGCGAACCACCGGAAAGATCATACCCATAATGGTTGGCATTTTCTTCGGGTATGCCCTCTTCGGCGACTTTATCCCAGGTTTTTTTGGTCATCCAGGCTTTCCCCTTAGTGAAATCCTTTACCATTTTTATATGATGACCGAGGGGATTTGGGGGCTGCTCACGGATATGACCAGCCGGGTAATCGCTATTTTCATCCTCTTTGGTCCCGTTCTGTTTGCCAGCGGCATCGGCAATACTTTTATAAACCTGGCTCGCTTTTTTGGAGGCCGGTTTACAGGGGGGGCCGGGCAGATCTCCGTATTTTCCAGCGCCTTTTTTGGAATGATCTCTGGATCAGCGGTGGCCAACGTGATGGTAGATGGCGTCATCACCATTCCCACGATGAAACGCTTAGGTTATAAAAGTGAGTTTGCCGGGGCCATAGAGGCCTCCGCCTCTTCCGGGGGACAGATTATGCCGCCTATTATGGGGGTGGGAGCCTTTCTCATGGCGGAAATTCTGGGCATTCCTTATCTTCATGTAGCCTTAGCGGCCGCTATTCCCGCTGTGCTATATTTTTATGGTGTAGGTTGTGGAATATATTTTTCGGCCAGAAAATATGGCTTGGGCAAAGTGCCCAAAGAGCTGATGCCGAAAGCCCGGGAGGTCTTTGAGCCGCGGCAGATGATGAATCTCCTGATCCCAATTGGTGTCCTGGTATACCTGCTGGCTCTATTGTTACCTCCGCAACTGGCCGCTGCTGCGGCCTTGATCGCCATCATGGTTGTATACATTTTCTTCGGTGGGGGTCTATCGCCAAAAGAGCTTTGGAAACGGATGAAAGGCATCGGCGGTGGGTACTTCGAGGGAGCGACAGGTGGATTGGCGATGCTTATGGTCCTCGGAAGCTGTGTGCAGATGTCTGTATCTTTGATTTCTTTGACCGGATTGGCAGTCAAGATGTCGGAAGTCATTATGGAATTGTCTGCAGTACATGTTCTTGTGGCCCTAACGGCAGCCATGGCCGTCACTATGGTTCTGGGCATGGGAATGCCGACCACCGCAGCTTATATCATCGCCGCTGTGGTATTAGGTCCAAGCTTGATTGGCATGGGGCTTCCTGGCTTATCCGCTCACTTGTTTATCTTCTGGTATTCCGTACTGGGTAACGTCACGCCGCCAGTTTGCGTCGCCGTGTATGCCGCGGTCAGCATTGCCGGCGGCAACTGGTGGCGTATGGGCTGGATAGCCACGGCTCTGTGCATTCCAGCTTTCCTTGTACCCTATACCTTTGTTTTCTACCCGGAGTTGTTGTTGAAGGGGGAACCCTTAACGACCGTGTGGATCTGTTTTACGGCCTGTGTGGGTATTTTCTTTGTCGCCGCCGGGATATTTGGGTTTTTCATGAAGCCGACGAATAAACTGGAGCGGCTTCTTTTTATCGCCGGTGGGCTTCTGCTCTTTGATCCGCGTTTTTCAACGAGCCTGGCCGGGGCTTTTTTGGTCGCTCTCGCCTGGCTTAGTCAAAGGTTCCGACACCCCGAACCAGTCCTTAGCAGTGGATCCACCACAGCCACACCGCCTTAAAAAATTATTTATGTAAAGGAGAGTAGAATGCCTGGACCTTTGGAAGGAGTGAAAGTGTTGAGTTTTGCCCTGCACTTGGCAGGCCCTTTCTGTACAATGCTTCTGTGCGACCTGGGAGCAGAAGTGATCAAGATTGAACCCCCGGGCAAGGGAGACCCGGCTCGTCGGAACTTCCCCTTTATTGATGGAATCAGCTCCTATTTCTTGAGCATCAACCGGGGTCAGAAGAGTATCACCCTGAACCTGCGAGATGAGCAAGCAAAAAAAATCGTCTTCGAGCTGGTGAAGAGGATGGACATCTTGGTAGAGAACTTTCGGCCCGGGGTGATGGAGCGGTTGGGTTTCAGTTACAAGGAGATTAACACGGTCAATCCCAAGATCATCTACGCTTCGATATCGGGTTTTGGTCAAAAAGGGCCTTATAAGACTAAACCAGCCTTTGATATGATCGCTCAAGGAATGGGCGGGAGTGTTAGCATTACCGGAGAGCCCGGTAGGCCCCCGGTGCGGGTGGGCTTTTCCATCGGGGATATTGGAGCATCTCTTTTTTCAGCTATAGCCATTTTGGCGGCCCTCCATGAGAGGGAGAAAAGCGGAAAAGGGCAATGGATCGACGTGGCCATGACGGACAGTCAAGTGGCCCTTTGCGAGAATGCCTGTGCCCGGTATTTTGCCACGGGTGAAATTCCCAAGCCCTTGGGATCAAGGCATCCCTTGATGACCCCCTTCCAGGTATTGCCCACCAAAGACGGCTACTTCGTGCTCATTACGGTTCCCGAAGAGGACTGGCAGAAATTCTTAAAGCTGGCCGGGAGAGAAGATTTGATATCGGACCCGCGTTTCCCATCCCACAAAGATCGGGTGGCCAACTATGCAGCCTTCGAACCCATATTGAATGAAATCACGAAAACGAAGACGACTGCCGAATGGCTGGCGCTTCTGGAGGCCAATGGGATCATGTGCGGCCCCGTAAATAATATCGGCCAGGTGGTTAATGACCCCCATATAAAGGAAAGAGGAATGATTGTGGAAGTAGCGCATCACCGGGTAGGTAGGCTTAGAGTGACAGGAACGCCCATGAAATTTTCCCGCACCCAATGCCAAATTGAAAAAGCCTGTCCCGATGTAGGCGAGCATACAGCAGAGATTCTTTCCAGTATGTTGGGATTTTCTGCAGAAAACCTTGAAGAGCTGCGCAAAGCTGGAGTCATCTGACCCAATTTGTAATTCAAATTGACGCCCCGCCACCCTTATGGTAGAAGGAGGTGCTTGGGAGATACTCCATATGTAGGGTATTCATTTAATACAGATTGGAGAAAGGAGAATGGATATGCAGGGACCGCTGGTGGGAATCCGGGTATTAGACTTGAGCCGGGCTTTGGCCGGACCCTATTGCACCCTGATGCTCGGCGATATGGGCGCAGAGGTAATCAAAGTGGAATCCCCGGATGGCGGAGATGATTCCCGGGCCTGGGCGCCTCCGTATATAGGTCAGGAAAGTGCCTACTTCCTCTCGTGCAACCGCAATAAAAAAAGCATCACCCTGAACTTGCGCACCGATGGGGCAAAGAAAGTCCTCACCGACTTAATCAAGGTCTCGGACGTGGTGGTAGAAAATTTCCGCCCCGGAACCATGAAGAAAATGGGCTTCCCGTACGAAACCCTAAAAGCCATAAACCCGAAGGTGATCTTCGCCTCTATTACCGGCTTTGGGACCAAAGGTCCGGAGGCTCAGAAGCCAGGTTTTGACTTGATCGGGCAGGGGATGAGCGGGTTCATGTCTTTCACCGGAGAAGTTGGCGGCGGACCGATCAAAGTGGGGGTGGCCATAGCTGACATAAACTCGGGTATGTTCTTGGCCTACGGCATTGTGGCCGCCCTTTACCATCGGGAAAGGACTGGTGAAGGACAGATGGTGGAGACCTCGCTTTTTGAAACGATGGTAGCCGAGCTGACTTTTCAGGCCGGGCGGTATTTTGCTACGGGAGTGGCCCCCAAGCCTGAAGGCAACCGCCATCCGCTGATCGCCCCCTATGAAAGCTTCGCCTGTAAGGATGGACACATCAACATCGCCGCGGGGAACGACAATCTTTTTGTGAAGCTCTGTTCGGCCATCGGCCTGAAAGAATGCGAAAAGGATCCCCGCTTTCAGAACAATGGCCTGAGGGTGAAAAATCGCGAGGCTTTGATTCCCCTCATCGAAGCCAGGACTGGAACTTATAAGCTGAAAGATATGCAGCAAATTTTAGATGATGCCGGGATTCCCAATGGCCCGATCTGGTCGTTAGACCAGACCCTCACCTCAGAGCAAATTTACGCTTTGGATATGATCAAAGAAGTAAATCATCCAAGTTGCGGGAAGATCAAGGTTACGGGTGTGCCCGTAAAGCTCTCGCAGACCCCCGGAGCTGTCGTTCTGCCCCCACCTACCCTGGGCCAGCATACTCAGGAAGTCCTTACTCAAGTTTTGGGCTATTCCCATGAGGAAGTCGAAAGGCTGAGGAAGGAAGGCACGATCTAAAGATTCTTTAACCGCCGAGGGCGCAGAGAGCGCTGAGGCTAAAATTAAATCCAAGTCAATTGTTCTTGATATTTGCCTTTTTTTCTCTGCGTGCTCTGCGGTTGATTCTTTTTAATTTTTTCCCCGGCAGGCTTTTACGCAAAGGCCGCAAATGTTCTGGCTGATTCCGGCCGCTTTAACTAAGGCTTTGATCTGGCGATAGCAGCCAACATGGTCAAAGTCCTCGGGCCTTTCTTTGATCGACTGAGATGGGCAGGAGGAAATGCAAACCTGGCAAGCGCCGCAGCCCCAGGCCAAGGGTTCGTGAATCTTGAGGGGCATGCTCGTGAGCACAGTGACCAACCGCTGGCGGGCGCCAAATTGGGGACTGACCAAAAGGTTGTTCCGGCCGATCCATCCCAGTCCAGCTTTTTGAGCCACGTGCTTGTGGGACAAATGGGCCCGCTGCTTCTCCCAATCTATAATCTGGGAAGCGGCGATTGGCAAAGCATCCCAGCCGCGACCCTGGATAAAGTTGGTTACCTTTAGGGCCAGTTCATCCAAGAGCACGTTCACCCGTTGATAGTGGAAGAAGTAAAGTTTCGTAGGGGCATCGACGATATCTTCCATGATGCGCTCGGACAAGTGAAAGGCCATCGAAATCGCCCGATTTAATCCCGCCAAGGCCTTTGGGGATAAGGCATTGAATCGGGCCTCCAGGGCTGAAGCATCTGCAACTCCAAAAAGAGAAGCCCCTTCCTGCAGGGCAAATTTCTTCAATTCCTCATAGTGCCCTTTTTCTTCAGGGGCTTTTTCTCTTTTTGTTTCTCGGTTCATCTGATAAACCCTTTTTTCTTGCGCCCTTGCAGGACTTTTTGCCCGCTGCCTTATCTAATGGGGGGAGCCTGGCGCTCCCACCCTCACAATTCCTGCCATGCCCAAAGCTTACCCTTGTTTTTACCTTGAATCAAGAATTAAGTATAGGGGCCACGGCATTATGCTGTTCGCTTAAGTTTACCAAAGCCAGCCCGGCTAAATAAAAGATTGAAATCCCCCTCCATAAATTTGTAAGATATCTTCTATGGAAAAAGAACATTTTTCCCCATCGAAAATGATTGGCATATTTCGCTCGATTGCCGGCCGCGTATTCTATGGGTGGTGGATTGTAGTTCTGGGGTCCTTAATCAACGGCATTGGCGTGGGAGTTATCTACCACAGTTTTACGGTCTTCTTCCTTCCCTTGAAACGTGATCTGGGGGTGAGCAGCGCGGCGATTTCCCTCCTTTACGGTGCTGCCCGCCTTGAGGGTGGAATCGAGGGTCCCATCGTTGGCCACCTGATTGACAGGTTTGGACCTCGCATGTTAATCATCGTCGGCGCGAGTCTAACGGGAATTGGTCTTATTCTTCTATCAACCGTGCATGACTTTTTCACTTTTCTTCTCATCTATGTTTTCATTGTCTCCTTAGGCTCCAATGCTGGATTCTTTCACCCCGTATCCACCGCCGTGAACAGATGGTTTATTCGCCGGCGGGGACTGGGGTTCTCCATCATCTCTGCCTCAGGGAGTATTGGCGGGATGATCATGGCTCCATTACTCTCCTATATTATCTTGGACTTTGGTTGGCGCAACGGAGCAATTTTCTCCGGGCTTATGATATTAATCGTGGCCCTGCCCTCAGCCCTGCCCATCAAGCAATCCCCAGAAGCAATGGGGCTTTCCCCGGATGGCCGGCCACCTTCTGAAAACCACACTGAGGGATCCAAATCATTCTACGAAGAAGCCACCGAGGTCAGCTTTACAGTGAGGGAAGCTTTGAGGACCATACATTTTTGGTTGCTTACGGCCAGCATTTCCCTGCGGCTCCTGGTCACGGTAGCCATAAATACCCACTTCGTCCCCCTTCTGGTATGGAAGGGCATGAGTGAAGCAGCCAGCGCCTATTTGGTGAGTTTATTTGCCCTCGCTTCCATGCTTCTTATGCTGGCCCTTGGCTGGTTGGGAGACCGCTGGAATAAAGCTCTACTGTGCAGCCTGTGTATTGTTCCCACGATCGTGGCCATGATCGGAATGATCTTCAGCCAGAAGACCGCAATTCTCTATTTCTTCCCCATCGCCTTTGCGATTACTTATGCAACTGCGCCTCTTAACTGGGCATTGATCGGGGATTTCTTTGGACGCCGCCGCTACGCTACTTTACGGGGTATCATGGGAGTCGGATATGGCACCGCCACCTTTCTTTCCCCCATTTATGCTGGATGGGTCCACGATCGCACCGGAAGCTATACCATCGTTCTGCTAACTTTTGCGATCATTCTTATGATCGCCGCTTCCTTTTTTTTGGTATTACGTCGCCCATCTCCACCCGGATCAAAAAATGACCCTCTTCTTCCCTAAAGTCTTTCCCATAACCCCAAACCTTGAATATAATATTCCTTGACTTTTTTATTGCACCCGCCGATCATAGAATTTAACTCGGAGAGAAGGGAACTTTAAGGATGGGGGGAAGCTCTATAGGCTCAGGATCTGGCCATTTGTCCCAGGATGTCCAGTGTCCTATTGAATCTATGAGAGAAATCCGGTAGGCCATGGGCGCATATTTCCTCTCTTTCCAAGCCCTTTTCTTGGGTATCTTGCAGGGTCTCACCGAATTCTTACCCATCAGCAGTTCAGCCCACCTCATTCTTCTTCCCTGGTTCTTCCGGTGGAATAACCCCCTGGTGGATAGTCTGACGTTTGATGTCGCGCTGCATGCCGGGACGCTTCTGGCAATTCTTTGGTATTTCTGGAGAGATTGGGTTCAATTACTCCAGGGACTTTTGAGGATTCTGGTGCGGAGAAAGGTGGAAGATTTCCCAGAGCGGCTGCTTGTTTATATTATTCTCTCCACGATCCCGGCGGCCGTCACCGGCTTTCTCTTGGAAAAAATGATCGAGGAGAGCTTCCGCAACCCGGCATTGATCGTCCTTCCCCTCACCCTGGTGAGCTTCTTGATGATCTACGCAGAAAGGCGTCCCCATCCCTCTCAACCCTTGGAAAAGCTGACCCTCAAAGACTCTCTGATCATCGGGTTCGCTCAGGCTCTGGCTCTGCTCCCCGGGGTCTCCCGATCCGGCATTACGATCACCACAGGTCTTCTTCGAGGATACAGGCGGGAGGCAGCCACGCGCTTCTCTTTCCTTCTTTCCACCCCAGCCATCGCCGGCGCAGCTTTGCTTCACTTGGGCCATCTTCCAAAAGAATTGGCCTCTGATTGGCCGATTTTCGCCGTTGGCTTCGCTTCTTCAGGGATCATTGGTTACGTAGCCATCGCTTTCCTCATGCGCTACCTGAGACAACACACCCTGAATGCTTTTGCTGGCTATCGTCTCGCCCTGGCTGCGGCCGTCATACTCCGGATCTTCGGGAAGGGATAATATGATTGCGCAACTGATCGAAATTCTGGCTTCCTTCATCATTGCCACCATCTCTTCTTCCGGCTATTTGGGAATTGTTCTCCTTATGGCTATCGAAAGCGCCTGCATTCCTCTTCCTTCGGAGATCATCATGCCTTTCTCGGGCTACCTGGCCTTCCGGGGAGACTTTGGACTGTTTTGGGTGGGTCTCGCTGGAGGGTTTGGCTGCGTGGTCGGGTCCGTTCCCGCCTATTATCTCGGGCTTTACGGCGGCCGACCGCTGGTCGAACGGTATGGAAAATACGTTCTGATTTCCCACCGGGACCTGGACTTGGCTGACCGGTGGTTCGACCGCTATGGGGATTGGGCCATTTTTTTCAGCCGCCTGCTCCCCGTAGTGCGCACGTTCATATCTTTTCCAGCCGGGGTCGCCAAGATGAACTTCCCCCGATTCGTGGTGTATACTTTTCTGGGTTCTTTTCCGTGGTGCCTGGGGCTTGCTTATATAGGAATGAAATTAGGACAGAACTGGGATACGCTGGGAGTTTATTTCCACCGCTTTGATATGGTCATCGGAGGCCTCATCGTCCTCGGAATCATCTATTATGTCTGGCACCACTTAAGGGGAAGAAAGAGCTAATTTAGGATTTCTTCTCCTCAGATTTGCTCGGCGATGTCTCGCTCTTGGGTGAGTCGCTCTTCTTAGACTCAGGTTCTTTATCTTTCCCGGTATCTTTCTTCTTGTAATCTGTTACATACCAGCCAGTTCCTTTGAGCTGAAAGCTGCAGTTAGAAATAATCTTGGAGACCCTCCCCCTACAATGGGGGCAGCGACTCAGCGGCTGTTCCGAGCGTTTTTGCATGATTTCAGTTGTTTTTCCGCACTTATGGCACTTGTATTCGTAAATGGGCATTCGCCAAACCTCCAAATTCATCCTACAAATGAGCCAAGGCTTTCATTATAGAAATTTAGGCACACTCCCCAAACTTGTCAAGGGTCGGCATTTCCAAATCCTGCCTACTCAAATCCCCCCACAAGGGTCGGTAATACTCCAGTAATCGCACGACTTGCGGGTCCGTAAAGCACCTTAGAAGCTCATAAGTCTTGCGGTGGACATCTTTTTCTTCGTTCCTTTTCTCCTCGGATTGCAAATAGAATCTTTTCGGGTCCATGCTAAACCGAATCACATGGATAAGTTCATGCGTAACAACGTAAAGGAGCAACGGCTTTAATACCGAAAGACCTTCGGTCCGCACCGTATTTAAGATTTTGTCATCCTGAAGGCAAATCCTGTAAAACTCGGCTCCCCCATGCCCGAGCCATGCCTTTCTGTTCCGGTATTCATACTTGCACACCTGGGCGAGAGCCCGATGAGTCTTCTCCTGACCCCTTAGATCCACCAGGGTTTGTAGATCGTAGGGGAAGCGTTCGCCATCTCTCAAGTCCACCCGGAAATAATCTTCGGCCAGGGTTTCGGCAATTTCCAGGGCTTCCCCAACCCAGAAGTGCTGTTTTTTGTTGAAGAATATCGCTTCAGCCATCGAAACTGATTAAATCCGAAATTCGAATATCGAATCCCGCGAAAGGCGGGACTAAGTAATTTCAAAATGCAAAGGCCCAAGACCAACTAACCAATTAAAATATTTAAGTTTTGATTTTTGGGAGTTATTTCTTCTTGTTTCGGATTTAGGATTTCGTGCTTCGAATTTGCTTTATCCGGTGTGCCCGAACCCTCCCTCTCTTCGTGGAGTGTCATCCAGGTCGTCGGCCAACTCTAAGGCCACCTGATAGACAGGGGCGATCACCAGCTGCGCGATCCGGTCGCCCCGTCTCACCTTGAAGGGCTGGCGGCCAAAATTAATCAACAAAATCCCGACTTCTCCCCGGTAGTCGGCATCAATGGTTCCAGGAGTATTGACCAATGTCACCCCATTTCTCAAGGCCAGGCCGCTCCGCGGCCGAATCTGCCCTTCATATCCCTTAGGAATCGAAAGGGCAATGCCCGTCGGGATTAGTTTCCGTTCCCCGGGTTCCAGAGTCACTTCTTCATCGACTGCGGCGTAAAGATCCATCCCCGAGGAATGCTTGGTCATATAACGGGGCAAAGGGATCTCTCGGTCACGATCCCCCCGTACCCGCTTGACCTTCACTTTGACCCCCTCCGCCTTCATGCTGCCAAGAGACTCCTGGGAATATCTCTTTCGGTAACCGGACCCAAAATCGTTAAGGAAAGAGAGTCTGGTTTGAAGGCCTGGTGGGCCAGGGCGGAGACCTCTTCCGCCTGAACCTGCTCGAGGCCCTCGATAATCTCCTCCGTGCTGACGAAACGATGGAAGTATATCTGGTTCTTTGCCAGGCGACCCATCCGACTGTCCATGCTTTCTAAACTAAGGAGAAGGTTTCCTCTTAGCTGCTCCTTCGCCGAGCGCAACTCTTTAGGCTTTAGGGAATTTTCAGACAACCTCTTCATCTCTCTAAGGATGAGCTGCAGCACCCGGGCGAGGGTATTATCACCTGTTCCCACATAGACTCCCAGCATCCCGCTGTCCATAAAGGAGGAAAGGAATGAATAGACGGAATAAGCTAACCCTCTTTTCTCCCGGATCTCCTGGAACAACTTGGAGCTCATCCCTCCCCCCAAGATGGTGTTTAAAACGGAAAAGGCGTATCGCTGGGGATGGGTTGCAGAGAGACCTTGGGTCCCCAGAACGAGGTGGACCTGTTCAAGTTTCTTATTCTTGATTAGAAGATGTGGGTGGGGGCGGGGCGGAGTGCTCTGCCGTCTTTTCTCCCGGGTCTTGACTCCCCCCAAAATTTCTTTCACGGGCCCAAGCAGATTTTCGTGTTTCAGGTTCCCAGCCGCTACGACGATTGGCTTCACCCCCAGGTAATGCTCGTGAAAGAATTCTAATAGTTTCTCCCGGTTCATCTGGGAGATCGTTTCTAACCGGCCCAGAATGGGGAACCCCAGGGGATGACGCGGCCAGAAAGATTGGTTGAAGAGGTCGTGAATGTATTCATCCGGAGTATCCTCGACCATGTTGATCTCTTGCACAATGACCTGCCGTTCTTTTTCCAGTTCCTCCTTGGAAAAAAGCGAATTAAGGTAAAGGTCAAAAAGGAGGTCCAGGGCGACGGGGAGATGTTCAGCTAAGACCTTGGCGTAAAAGCTGGAAAATTCCTTACTGGTAAAGGCGTTGAGCACGCCCCCCACCGCGTCGATCTCTTTGGCGATCTGGTGGGCGGAGCGCCGCTTTGTGCCCTTGAAGAGCATGTGTTCGATGAAATGGGAAATCCCATTTTCCCTGCTACGCTCGTCTCGGGAACCGGCCTTGACCCAAATCCCCACCGAAACAGAGTGGACGTAGGGGATTTCCTCGGTGACGACCTGAATTCCGTTATCCAGAGTGGTTTGTTGGACCATGGTAGAAAAGGAGCGATCAGCTTTCAGCAGTCAGCTTTTAGCAAGAACAAAACCAAAAAATAATTATTTTTCCTGTTTCAACTTAAAGCTGATTGCTGATCGCTGAAAGCTTTTTTTTATTCTTTCTTCTCCGGCCAGGCATACCCGAGCGCTTCCTTCCGGCTGAGCTTAATCTTTCCTCGTTCATCAATGCCGATGACTTTCACTAAGACCTCGTCTCCCTCGCGCAGCACGTCGCCTACGCTTTTCACCCTCTCTTTGGCCAGCTGGGAGATATGAATCAAGCCATCGGTTCCGGGGAAAATTTCCACGAATGCTCCAAACTCTTTTCCGTCTGGCTTCCTGGCTATGGAAGTCACCCGCCCCAAGTAGATTTCTCCTACCTCCGCCTCTTTGGTCAATTGCCGAATCTTCTTCGCCGCTTTGGTGGCCGAATCCGAATCTGTCGCAAAGATCTGGACCTGACCGTCGTCTTCCACATTAATCTTCACCCCAGTCTCCTCCTGAATTCCCCGGATGATCTTTCCCTGGGGTCCGATGACTTCCCGAATTTTGTCAGGCTTGATTTTTAGCGTGAGAACCCGGGGAGCATAAGGGGATAGCTCCGGCCGCGGTCTTGCCAAAGCTTCTTCCATCTTTCCCAAGATAAATTCCCGGCCTTCTCTGGCCTGGGCCAGGGCTTGCTGGAGAATCTCCCGGGTCACCCCCGGAATCTTGATATCCATCTGAAATCCCGTGATGCCGTTCCTCGTGCCCGCTACTTTGAAATCCATATCCCCATGATGGTCCTCATCCCCCAGAATGTCTGTAAGGATGGCCACCTTTCCCCCTTCCTTGACCAAACCCATGGCGATCCCCGCTACCGGCCTTTTGATCTGAACGCCGGCATCCATCAAGGCCAGGGAGGCACCGCAGACGGTGGCCATGGAAGAAGATCCATTGGATTCCAGCACCTCGGATACAATGCGAATGGTATACGGAAATTTTTCGTTCGGGGGAAGCACCTGGCTGATGGCCCGCTCCGCCAAGGCTCCATGGCCGATATCCCTCCGACTGGGACCCCGAAGCATGCGCACTTCTCCGACGCTGAATGGAGGAAAATTGTAATGAAGCATGAAGGATTTGAAACTCTCGCCCGTGAGGGCGTCGATCTTCTGTTCGTCCTCCGCCGATCCTAAGGTGACGACTGCGGAGACCTGCGTTTCCCCCCGGGTAAACCGCGCGGAGCCGTGGGTCCGGGGCAGCCAGCCGACCTGGATGCTGATGGGCCGAACCTCTTTCAGGGACCGGCCATCGATGCGCCGGCTCTGCAGGAAAATGGGTTCGCGGCAGACAAACTTCTCTACCGTTTCGTAATATTCCTTGATCTCCCGGGCTTGCGCCGGAAATTCTTCCAGCACCGGCGTCAGGGTCTCCTGGCGTATCATTTCCAGCTGTTCATTCCGGGCTTTCTTCCGGGCGATGGCAAAGGCCTGGCGTATTTTCTCCAAGCTGGCGGCGCGAATCCGCTCCCGGAGGAACTCCTCAGCCAGAAGCACCGGCTGCTTCAGCACAGGGTCATAAAAGAATGCGGGCACGGGCGATTTCTTAACCGCTGCAATTGGCACCTCCCCGGCCCGCTCCCTTTTCTCATTCTCCAGCTGCACCCGCTTCTGCTTCAGTTCTGCTTGCAGGTCGAGGATGGGCTGCAGGGACCGGTGACCAAAAAATATCGCTTCTAAAAGATCCTCCTCAGATATCTCATTCCCCCCTCCCTCCACCATTACCACGCTCTCTCGACTTCCGGCTACGATCAAATTCAGGTCGCTTTTCTGGAGCTGGCTAATCGGGGGATTGCAGACCCACTTTCCTTCCACTCGCCCCACGCGCACCCCAGCGATTGGACCCTGGAAGGGGATATCCGAAATCTCTACGGCTGCGGAGGCGCCGCAGATGGCCAACACATCCGGGTCATTCTCCTGATCGGCCGACAGCACCGTGGCGATGATCTGCACCTCATTGAAGAAACCTTGAGGAAAAAGGGGGCGCAGGGGCCGATCGATCAGACGGGCGGTAAGAATCTCCTTCTCGCTGGGACGCCCCTCGCGCTTGAAGAATCCGCCGGGAATCTTGCCAGCCGCGTAAGCCATCTCCTGGTAGTCGACCACGAGGGGGAAGAAATCGATGCCTTCCCGGATCGTCTTGGAGGCCGTGGCTGTCACCAGCACGAGGCTCTCTCCAAAGGAAACCAGAACCGCGCCATCCGCTTGTTTGGCCACGGCGCCGGTTTCAATGACGAAATCCTTCCCCTCGATGATACATCGGGCCTCAAGGCGTTCATCCATTTCTGACATTACTTCATCCTTTCTGCCAAAACACTTTTTCCTCCGGGCTCATCGGCAGGAACCATCTTCGGGTCGCGAATTTCCCGCCCCACTGCCTGAATTCCTTCTATTTGCGTATCCCCAGCCGCTGGATGAGTGTGCGGTACCGCCCCACATCCTTTGCCTTGAGGTAGTCGAGGAGATGTCGCCTTTGTCCCACAAGTTTTAACAGTCCCCGGCGGGAATGATGATCTTTAATATGCGTTTTGAAATGCTCCGTCAGATAATTGATCCGTTCGCTCAAGATCGCCACCTGCACTTCCGGAGATCCTGTGTCCGTGGGATGCGTCTTAAATCCCTCGATGATTTCTTTTTTCCTCTCTGGCAATAATGTCACGTCCATCTCCTTTCACGCCTTCGGGCATACTCGGCGATCCCTCAACCCCGAAAAACCCGCAGAATACGCAGGGCTTGTGGGTCTCCCGACTGTCCCGGCTCTCCGTCCACCTGGGATTCGGCAATGGCCAAGAGCTCCTCCGCCCCATGCAAGAGGCCCACCCGCTGTCCCTTTTTTACTAGGCCCCTTTTGTTCTCCGGAAGGTCGCTGAGGCGAAGAGGCCGGCCGCTGCGGACCCTTTCCGCTGTTTCCCTTTCCACCCAGATTTCCCCGGAGATATCCACGCTGTCCTTCAGCGGGATAATTCTTTCTTGGACCTTGCCTTGTTCAGCCAACCGGCAAAGGTCGTCTATGCTCAGGGCCTGCGCAGCGGTAAACCTACCCGAACGCAGGCGTCTCAACTCCACCAGATGAGCCCCACATCCCAGAGCCTGGCCGATGTCCGCGCAGAGGCTGCGGATATAGGTTCCCCGGCCACAGGTAACCTCTAAAGTGACGAAGGGGAGAGAGACTTTTCTGAGCGATAGTGCATGGATCGTCGTCTCCCGCTTCGGCAGACTGGGCTTCTGCCCAGATCGGACCCGCTTGTACGCCGGGAGGCCACCCTGCTTGATGGCCGAATAGAGCGGCGGGGTCTGCTGAATCGTCCCGCGAAACCGCCCCAGGACTTCCTCGATCTCTTCCCGGTTGAAAGAGAACCCCTGCCTCTCGCAAACCACTTTTCCGTCCGCGTCAAGCGTATCCGTCTCCTGGCCCAGCTTCATCGTGGCCAGGTACACCTTTATCCCTTCTAAATTGAAGGGAACCAATTTTGTCCCCTCGTTGAGATAAACTGGCAAGACACCCGTCGCCAGCGGGTCTAAGGTTCCGCCGTGGCCGGCCTTCTTAACCTTGAGAATCTTGCACACCCGGGCGACCACATCATGGGAGGTCCAGCCCTTGGGTTTATCGATGACCAGCACACCACTCACAGAGCGGCTTTCACGCGTTCCAAAACCTTGCCCTTGACTTCGGATAAGCTTCCCTCCACTGTGCAACCGGCCGCCTGAGGATGCCCTCCGCCCTGGAACTCCTCGGCAATTCGGGCCACGTCTACATTCCCTCGTGAGCGCATGCTTACCCGGTACTTTTCCGCAGAGATTTCCCGGAAGAGCAGGGCGACTTCTGACCCTTTGAGGGACCGCGGAAAGTTAATAAAGTCTTCTGTCAGCGCCACGGAAGCCCCGGTCTCTTCCATCGATTTCTGGGTGACGATCACGTAAGGAATGCGCCCGTCCCCGTCTACCTCTAAGGTCGCCAATACCAAAGGTAGTAAACGAAGACGGGGGAGTGGTTGACTCTCATAAACTTTCTCCGCCACCTTCCATGGGTTCACTCCAGCCAGAAGACAGGACCTGGCCACGGAGAACGTCTTCGGGGAAGTGTTGGAATAATGAAAAGACCCTGTATCCGTCAGGATGGCGGTATAAATGTTCTCGGCCACCCCAGGGGTTAGCTTCACCGGGATATGGCGGAGAAGATCGAAGATAATCTCTGCCGTAGAGCTGGCCGCAGGGTCCACTAGGTTGATGTCCCCGAAATGGCGGTTGCTGACATGATGGTCAATATTAATGATCTTGCCGATCTCCTTCACTTGGCCAAACTCTTCACCCAAGCGGGTCTTATCTCCGCAATCCAAGGCAAAGGCCACATCGAACGGCACGTTCTTTGGGGCCTGATGCCTGATTTCCTCTGCCCCGGGAAGGAAGGAAAACACCTCGGGGGTCGGGTCCTGGCTTAGAACTTGCACCCTTTTTCCCAGGCCCTTCAAGACCAAGCCCAGGGCCAGCACCGACCCAATGGCGTCTCCCTCCGGGTTGACGTGGTTGCCTATGAGAAAGCAATCCTTGGAGCGAACCTCTTCAGCGATTCTCCTCAGAATTGCCGTTCTTCTCTTCTTGGAGAGTTTGGAAAAGCCGGTCAATCTTGCTTCCATAATCGAATGAATGGTCAACCTTAAATAGCAGGTCGGGGATGTACCGCAGCCTCAGTTCCTTCCCCAATTTCTTCCGGATGTATCCCGTAGCCCTCTGCAAGCCATGGAGGGAGGCTTCCTCCTTGGAACGGTTTCCCATGGCGCTGAAAAAGACCGTGGCCAGTTTCAGGTCTGCGGATACTTCCACCTCCGTGATAGTCACCGATTCCAAACGCGGGTCGTCCAGATCTCTGAGAAGCATCTCGCAGATGACTTCCCGGATCAGGTCGCCGACGCGATGGGATCGCTTGTAAAGCATTAAACACCTTCACCACAGAGCACGCAGAGGATGAATCGATTTAAAAATCAAATACCCAAACGAAATTTGCAATAGCATTTGCTTTTGAAGTCTGCTTTGCTGACTCAGCGTTCTCCGCGCCCTCTGCGGTAAATTTCAAAAATTTATAATCTCGATCTGCGAATCGGCCACATCGGTCAGATGAGTATTTTCGATGAAATTAATCACCTGATCCAGGGTGGAATTCACCCGCTGCCGGTCATTCCCGACTGCGCAAATCCCCAGCACCGCCCTCTGCCACAGATCCTGGGCATCCACCTCGGAAATAGAGACGTTAAATCGCTTCCTCGCCCGCTGTACGATGCTCTGAAGCACCTGGCGCTTGCCCTTCAGGGAAAAATTATCGTGGAGGAAAAGCTCCAGGTGGCATACCCCGATGACCATTTTCCCATAGCCTCGCGCCATTACAGATGGGCGGTTTTCTTTTCCACTACGTAGCACTCTATGAGGT
>Ga0129298_10000303_pt1 | contig 18955 bp, 10 predicted proteins | sample I19B2metaG_FD_94707 | JGI IMG/M metagenome (GOLD analysis project Ga0129298, IMG submission 94707) | Lake sediment bacterial and archeal communities from Gulf of Boni, Indonesia to study Microbial Dark Matter (Phase II) - ​I19B2 metaG | ecosystem: Environmental > Aquatic > Freshwater > Lake >... | reverse complement strand
CTATGACTTCAATCTGATTACCGTTGTCCTTACCTTTTATGTTTACCAGCTTGCCTTTCATTCCGTCCTCCCCCTGCCATATTACAGGTACATTTTCCGGAGGCAGCTTGAAACCCTTCCTGTATGGAACTTCGCCACTGTAATAACCCTTATCGAATTTCCTGTTTTTTGGAGATGTCATATTTACCGCATTACCTTTCCACTCCAACCCATATCCTAAAATATCTGACAGCATACGAAGCGACAGATAATAGTTCCCTTCCGACTTGAATTCTTCTATATCCAAGCTTAGCTTGAATTTATCAATATTTATCTTTTTCTCACTTATCTTGTATTCTATAACTACATCATCCTTGACTATTGTAAAGACATCATCCTTGAAACTTGCTGTCCCTCCTATTAATCTGGCAAAATCGCTTACTTCTATAAACGTGTTTCCCGCTCTATTAATAGTATTAAGTCTTCCTAAATGTAACTTACCATCCAATTTTATATCATCAGTATTTGCTACTGCGTAGATATACGTGAATGAAAGCAGTCCTATCACAATTAAAATTGTTATTGCTATTATAATCTTCTTAAGCATTGATACCCCTCCCATTAATAATTCCCATACATCTTAATAACGTTTACCTTCACTCCGGCAGCCTGCAGCTGGTCTATTATGCTGTTGATTGAATCTTCCTCATCAGCAGTAGGAGTTGTATCCCAGTGGAATATTATATTTACCGTCTGCGGCACATCTGCCTCGAAGGTTAAGGTTGGTGCCCTGTTGTCAATAAAAACCTTCAGGTAATCGGATTCTGCAGATTTCTCAAGAGCTTTGATTTCTGCATACAACGGGTTTGTATCAGCCGGCAGCTGCGTGATCGCTTCTTTGGTATAAACCTTGAAATAAAAATTACCCATCTCATTCACATCGGTAAGGAAGGTTATTTTATAATTGCTCAGATCCCTAACAGCTATTGCGCTGTCATTGTTTGTACCTACCACTATTTCTGTATTCGAGTCATACCCGCCCGGAGATTGTGTTATTGTCACTGTATGAACGGCATCGTTATCGTAGCCATCCATGTTCCAGTCATATATGAAGGTAATCACCTTCGTCTGGAGAGTATCATTATCAGGCGAAGTACCCATATCCGCAAGCTTGAAGAAGGCTTTACCGACGTTTGCGGTATTTACCACGCCAGATATCGAGGAAAAGCTGCTTACATAATCCTCCGTTATGCGGTACTGCGGAGTGATAATCGAAAACTGTGTTCCCGGTGCCTTGTCTTCTTCGATGAACAGGAATTTCTCGGCAAAATCGCTGGAATTCCCTTTGGTATCGTAAATCCTGGCATATATCGTATAATTATCCGGAGTTTTAAAATACAAGGATATTGTGCTCATGTCCGGATAATTCGGATAGTATACTCTTATGTTGCTGTCAATGTAGTTCTGTCCTCCCGAGGAAATCAAACCCCATGCACCCGAAGCTGTTGTATATTCAATCCTTGTCCTTGTAAAATCAATAGGATATATGCCGTTAGTAGATGAATTTTTTAAAGACAGCTCAATATACCTGTCCTGCTTTTTCTGTATGGTGTTCTCGTTTACTACCTGGATGTTAGCTATGATGGTTGGCTTTACAACATTGAATATTATCGTGCCTTCCGAGCTGTCACCATAGTCGTCTGATGCAATAACCTTGAAGGTTACATTCCGGCTTTCAGTCCCGGTATAATTGAAGCTTGCCGTAAAGCTGCCGGTGTTCAACCCTTTTGCAGTATTATTCCCGAGGACAAAGTATGGCTGCGCGGCATAGTCTGCATCATCCACATAGAACTTCACATCAGTGATTATCCCGTCCGGCTTGCTGATGCTCAGATTTATTGCAATATCCTCTCCTGTAAAGAGTGGCGGGACATTATCGCCCTGAATGGCAGCAATATTTATTACGGGCTTCACATTGCCTACGGTGAAGATTACGTCTTTTTGCGCGTTAACCGAAGGAAATACGGAGTTTTCGGAGTATTGTCTGAAATAATATGTCTGTCCTCTTGTAAAAAGGTTTTTATCGACAGTTATCTGCTTGTTGGCTGCCAGCTCATTTACCATGTATGCTCCTACAACATTATCCTTATTATCTTTAATCGCCCAGGTGTTTTTAAGCGTGTAGCCTGCAGGGTGCTGCTCGGAGTAATTCACGTCATTTGCATTTGATGTGAAATTCATTACATCCCCGGTAAAAACAGTATTGTTTGCACCGTCACTGGTATTAAGATTTGAGGATATGTTTACAACAGGCGGGACAGCCGGTTTCACCGTAAACGGTACCAAAGCCTGTCCCGTTTTGTTTTTACTGTTTTTTGCATATTGATATATCACATAATCCCCAGGGATTTCGGGCATTTTCTTAAGCCCGTTTATAAGGCCTGTCCCGTTTAAGGCGGTATTACCGCTTAAGTCTTTTACCTCCCACCAGGTACTCATAATCGGGAAGGTATTATCAACTGCGATTGAAGTTAAATCAAGGCTTTCGTCCGGGTATATGCTATCTTTCTGTGTTGCAGGATTTGCATCCCTCTCGTTAATAGTAAGCGTCACTGCAGGAGGATTGGCAAACATCACACTGAATACAGCGCTGCCTGTTCCTGTCACATCAGCCTTGTTTGTCATGCTTTGAGTAATCCTGTAGTACCTTTCTTCATCAAATATCGGCCTGTAAACAGACAGACTGCTTATTACACCTGTACCGTTCAATATATTACCTGAGACAAGTGCTCCTGTTGAATCCACCTCGTCAATAACCCAGCTTGCATTGGATGAGCTTATGGGCGTATTGTACGAGTCCTGTATAATGACTGATACCGGCAGGTCGCTGTCTATGTAAGTGTTGTTAGCAGATAAAATTACTGTTGGCGTTTCCAGTTTTAATACAATTATATATACCTGTCTTGTGGACATTCCGCCCTTTGTGTTCCAGGCTGTCTGCTCTACAGTGAATCTCGTAAGGGCATCAGCGCTCCCGAAGAACCCGTTTGCCTTTGTTATATCGTAAGTTCCGAACATTCCGTCCTTTTCAGTCAGCAGGCTTCCATCCGGGTTATATATCCTGTAATGGGTGTTGGTATTGTCAAAGCTCAGGATATATAACGGCAGGCCTCCCCTGTTCTGTGACTGCAGCTGGTAAATATGGATATTGGAATCTACAGTCTCCGACAAATTGCAGGACATGCTGTTCATATTGATTTCCGGAGGAGGGACTGCGACGGTATCTATTGTACTGGCTGAGGTATTGCTTGCATAGGCATTTGAAACAAACTGAGTCAGGGTATATTTGCTGTCTCCAGCATACTTGTTGTAGTCGGTATATACAGTGTCTATTCTGCCGGTCCCCTGCTCAATTATTGCATTGCTTTGATCCCTTATCTCCCATCTGTCATAATTTACTGTATAAATACTCAGGATGGGATTTGAAGCGTAATTATTCACGATGCTTACAGGATTGTATTCATTAAGATAATTGCGGATATTGCCAATGCTGATGCTCGGCACCGGGTTAAAGTAATTAAAGCTTTTTTGGGCAGTATAGCTTGAATACCCGTCTTGAGCTGTTACCGAGACATATATTTTGTACTGCTTGTCGGGGACTCCCTGCACATAGGCATACAGGCTGCCTGTTGTGTAGTCAGCAATGACTGGTCCATCACTTCCGTCTGTATTCAGCTCAACTATTTTGACGGTAGAATAGCTGTAGGGTACGTTCATGCTGTGGAAATAGTTCCATTCGATTTTGTTGTTATTGTATGGTATGGGGTAGAATGTACCGAAGCTGTTAAACCACGTAACAGGCTTTGCGGGTGTCACGGTTATATAGCTGTTGAAGAAGTCGCTTCCGCCAGTGCTGTTGGTACAGGCCCATTTTATCTTAAGTTTTTGCGCCGTTTTAAAGGTCAAATCGACATAAGGGGATGAATAGTAGTCGCCAAGCGGCCTACCTATGTCGAACATTCCCTTCTGGTAATAGCCTTCAATGTACCACTGTGCTTTTGTATTGTCATAGGTCATAAGAATGTGTGCTATGGAAGAGCCGCTTCCATCCGGGTATATCCAGAATTCCTCAGTTGTTATGTATCCGGCCGGAGTTGTTGATCTGCCGGAAAAGGAAGCCGACCATCCCTGCTCATATTCTTCGTATGGCTGGTTTGTAGCCGTTATGAGGTTGCTGTCCAAATTATATCTTGCTGTGGGCTGGGCGCTGTTTATTGTGTAGTAAAACACTACCCAGGCATGGTTTTGCACATCATCCAGTGTCACGCTCTGGGATGACGCACCCGGCATCATAAGGCTTCTGCTCTCTAAGCTTGAGTCATACACGACATATGAGCCTTCAAGCGTTGAATTTGAACGTGCCGGAGCCGATACCGACTGCGTTCCCTTTATCCCTGCAATATCCGTGCTGCTTAGCTGCGCATCCGTGCTGTAGTCCCTTTCCTCCACCGTTATGATGTAGTTCGGTATAGGGATAACATTCACCGTCACCAGATTGGACAAAAACCCGTTTGCCATGTCCTTCAGCTGGAAGGTAACAGTGCCTGCGGTATCGCAGAAGTATGTACTGCTATACGAGTTGTTGGTGGCCGTATTGTCCTGCGGCTGAGGGGCTCCGTATTCGGCTCCGTTCACAAGGGTAACAATGCTGGTGTTGTATGAGCCGCTGCCCGTTATATTGATGGTTGTGCCGACAAATACTGTAGCTTTGTCCTGGGGTGAGGTGAGCATAAGTGTTTGTACCTTGGATTTATAGTAGAAATATATATAGCCGTCCAGCTTATCGGGTGCTGAAAACGTCATGGTCTGGGTGTCCGCGCCGCTCTGCACGGCAACAGAATCAAGGTTTGAGCTGTAGCCCATTTTGGAGCCTACAAAGGTGTGGATTGATATGTCGATTTTACTTTCTGTAGGTGTGTCCAGCAGTTTATATGTATCTGTATATTTGGCAGGGGATATTTCCTGCATTGTATCTATATCAATATATTTTACAGTAAGCGTACAATCGGGGTCATATACATAGTTAAAAGCCCAGTTACCTCTCTGCCTGAGTTCAGCCTTAACAGTCCCCCATGTGTATGAAGATGAATCATAAAGGTCAGATGGACCGGGACCTTCTTGCTTTATACCAGTTAAAGTATCATATCCTCCCTGCCATACTCCATATTTAAATACATTTACAAATAGGGTTCCTGAAACATTATATGAGCCAGGCATCAATGTCTGTTTTTTCAACAAGTCATTTAATTGGCTTTTATTTGCTCCGGTATCTGTTATACCGTCATAATCTACTAACCCGCTTGCAGGATTGGAATCAATAGATTTAACTTCAAGTCTATATGAATAATATGAAAGAGCTGCGCCGGGATCTAAAGGAGTGTTCCTGTACATATTTACAATAATTGATTGAGATTGTATGCCCTTCGATACTGTTACCGTTATAGGGCCTGACGGGAGGGTGAAGGTCTTGCTTATACTGCTTCCTGTGATTTGTTCATTGACACTGACATTGGTACCTGTCATTGTCAAATCACAGTCAGGTATAGGAGAATTAACAGTTACGGTTACAACATCACCGTTATAGTGTATGCTGTCACCATTTCCATAATCTATCCCGTTATATGTTACTGTAAGGGCTGCCGGAGCGGCCCTTACAGTATTGAACATTGACACATTTAAAAGAAGTATAACTAAAACTACAGCCAAAATAACGACTTTGTTCTTCATAAGATGTTTTACCTCCCCTTAATGTTTTCTTATAACCTCAAAGAATATGTTAAAGGTCTCATTGGGTTCCCATTTATCTGGTCCCAAAGTCGGCATTACAAACATCTCATATTCACTGTTCAAATCAAACATTCTTACCTGCTGATTGTCATGAGTAGCAATCATTTCATTGTATATTTGTTCCTGCAATTCTGCATTATCTGGAAATGTCAAATCCAACGCCTTTTTCATATTTGCAATATACAGGTCATTGTATACGTACCATTTACCCACAAATATATTCCCAGGTTTTTTTTCATCATTACCAGCATAAACTTCAATACTCATTGTTGGGTCTACTTTGTTATAATTTTTAGGATTTTTTTCACCGTAAATTACTTCAATATCCTCTCCCGGGCTTTGTCCTCTGTTAGCTACCGATACCGCATTAGGGAGTTTTATAAGCTCTGCAATCAAAGGATATGATGCTACTTCCTCAGCTGTAATCCTAAAGTAATTTATAGCTGGCGTCGGCTTGGGAGTTGGCGTAGGTGTCGGCTTTGGCTCAGGCGTCGGCACAGGTGTCGGTGAAGGGGTGGCGGGAACGCCTGGCAGTATCCTCTTGCTTTCATCAGCCATCCTTATAATGATAGTCGCTGCCTCCGCCCTTGTGGCATTGTTTGAACCCTTGAAGGTACCGTCCTCGTAGCCTGTTATAATTCCCTTGCTGTATGCCTTCAGTATGAAGTCCGCAAAACTGGAAGGGATTGAACTGTAGTCTTTCAGGTTGTACCTGTAATCCCTGAAGTATGTCGGGTAGGATTCTTTTAAGCCCCTGACTATAATCCTCGCCATTTCCTGCCTTGTAATGGGCCTTTCATACGTGGAAAACTCTCCATCCTGTACAAGCCCCAGCTCCTTTGCCTTCGATATGAACGGATCAGCCCAGTAGTCGGTCCCGTTGGAAAGCTTGTACCCTTTAAGTGTTACTACCATCTTTATGAACTCGTCTGCGTTGATGTTCCCATCCGGCTTGAAGGTTCCGTCGGGATAGCCGTTGATGACACCTTTGCCCGACAGAATTTCAATTGTATTCCTAGACCAATGATTTAAGATGTCACCGTATGCTAAAACCTGACCGGCCATATTCATCAATACTGCAATTATTATTATTGAAATTATATTTTTTCTCATAATCTGCCTCTTTTCATCATTTATTTAATACCATTATTTTACATTCCATATTATCATGTAACCGCCCATTATTCAACAATAACTTACAGTATTTACATAAATTTGAGCATAAAAAGGACCTGACAAGTTATCAGGTCCTTTACCTTTACCTAATTCAGCTATATAGCTGCCTTTTCAGCCTTTCAGCGATCCTATCATTACACCTTTGACGAAATATTTCTGTACGAACGGATACAGCAGCAGTATGGGCACAGTGGCCACAATGATGGTGCAGTACTGTACAAGGACACGGCTTAAATACACCGTATCCGCATTTGCCTGTGTCATGGCCTCAGCGGCCTGACCTCCCGTTCTTGACATGGATTGGAGGTCATTGGATATGAGAATCTCCCTCAGGATCAACTGCAACGGGAAAAGTTTGCGGTCCCTCAGGTAAATCATTGCATTAAACCATGCATTCCAGTGTCCTACGGCATAGAACAACAATATGACGGCTAATACGGCTTTGGATACAGGCATGATAATCTTGAAAAGAACAGTAAAATCATTGGCGCCGTCGATTTTTGCAGATTCTTCAAGGCTGTCCGGAATAGCTGCAAAGGAAGTGCGCATGATTATCAGGTTGTATGTGCCGATAAGGCCGGGTATGATCAGAGCCCATCTTGTATTGATCAGCCCTACACTCTTTACAAGAAGATATGTAGGGATTAACCCGCCTCCGAAGAACATTGTAAAAGTTATGCAAAACATCATCGCATTTTTCCACAGGATGTTCCTCCTTGACAGGGCGTATGCTCCCATGGAAGTAAGCAGCAGATTGAGTGCCGTACCGACTATCACGTAAAAAAGTGTATTAATATATCCGTTAATTATATTTGGATTTTTAAATACCAGTATGTATCCGTTCACAGTGAATCCCAAAGGCTTCATCAAAAGCCCGCGGTGTTTCATCAGCTCGAGAGGCTCGCTGAAGGATGCGAACAGCACATGTATTATCGGATAGAGGCAAATAGCTGACAACAGTATTAAAAAAAATGTGTTAATAGTATTAAAAATTTTACCGCCCACAGATTCATTGATTACCAAAACATCATCACCTCACCATAAACTTGTCTCTGAAGCCTTTCTACTGATTCTGTTTGCCAGTACAAGGAGAATGAAATTTATCACCGAGTTGAAAAGTCCCACTGCAGCACTGAAACTGTAATCCGAGTCCAGCAATCCCCTTCTGTATACATATGTGGATATAATGTCGGCTGTTTCCATGGTTGTAGGGTTGTACAACAGGATAACCTTTTCGAAACCCACACTCATCATGCCTCCAAGTCGTAGTATGAGAAGAATTACTATTGTTGGAGCTATACCGGGAAGGGTAATATGAAATACCTGCCTCCATCTTCCGGCACCATCGATGATGGCCGCTTCATACAATTCCTGGTCTATACCTGCTATAGCTGCGAGGTAGATTATACTCCCCCAGCCGACTTCCTGCCATATTCCCGAACCAATATACAAGGATCGGAACATTCCCGGCATCATCAGCATGTTTAATCTCTTACCGCCGAAAAACTCGATCAGATCATTTATCACTCCCCTGGTTGAGGTGAAATCAATAATTATCCCGCATACAACAACAAGAGAGATAAAATGCGGCAGATATGTAATCGTTTGAATATATCTTTTGAAATACAAATTCCTTACCTCGTTTAAAAGCAGGGCAAGTATGATGGGAGCCGGAAACCCCCATAAGATATTGAAAATGCTTAGCAGAATGGTGTTTTTTATCAGTCTGTAAAAATATACGCTGCTGAAGAAACTTATGAAATTGTCAAAACCCACCCACGGGCTTTTGAGAATTCCGGCTACTGCGTTGAAATCCTTGAATGCTATTATTGCACCGTACATCGGTCCGTAATGGAATATCAGGTAGTATGCCATAACCGGCAACACCATGAGATACACATATTTATTTCTCTTGAAGTCGGAGATAACCTGTGCTTTGGTCACCATTTACCCTCCCTTGATTGCTGTAGAAAATTATTTGGGAACTCTCTTGTTGTAACGGTCTAATGCCGTCTTTTGCAGTTCAATTGATTTTTGAATGTTCATTTTCTTTATTTTGTCTGCGAATTCGTCGAATTTGCTTAAAGGTTCCTGTCCAATTATGAATTTTATAACCATTTCTGCCTTGTAAGAGTCTATATCACTCATGATTGTAGCGTATTCCTTGCCTTCCTTCTCTGTCAGTGTGACCGGAGGCATTACATAATCTGAAGGCTGCTTATCCCATGTAATACGGTATGACTCAAGATCTTCCATCCACCTTCTGGGGTTGCTCCGCCCGTCACTCTTCAGATATGGTCCGTTGTGGAGCCTGAATACCATGTTGAACCTGTCAAAGTCCTGGTAATTGTTTTTAGCGATATAATCAACATATTCCGGCCTACCCTTATCATTTATCTTGGTGTAGCTTTTACCCTCAACACCGAAGTTGAAAAGCTTGAAACCCTCTGCAGAGTAATGGTAATCAAACCATTTTACAGATTCTACAGGATATTTGTTTTTTGAGGTCACCACTCCGTAATAATCCCTGCATATATTATTCAGATATCTCCAGTGAATATCGGTATTAGCATTGATTTTCGGATAAGGAGCACCGACGAAGTCTATCCCGACAGCCCGGGTCTTCAAACACAGTGCAGTTGAATCATTCAGCGTTGCTCCAACTTTTCCGCTCATATAAAGTGCTTCTGCACTTTTGGCGTCACGTGTCGGAAAGTCCTTGTCTATCAGTCCTTCCTTGTACCATTTGTTCAACAGTTCCAGATACTGCTTGAAACCCGGCTCAATCGGCCCGTATTTTATCTGACCGTCTTTGATGAAAAATGCCGGACCTATTCCATAGGCACTTAAAAAGGCTCCTGTCCTGTCCTGTATGCCGCTTTTATCCCATAAAAACGGGACCTCTGCTTTTTTAACATCCTTAAAGGCCTTTAATACGGCATACCACTCGTCTATAGTTGTAGGAACCTTCATATTCAATTCCTTCAGCCAGTCATTTCTTAAGAACGGACCGGCATAAGGATTTTCAACCGAAGGTTGTTCGGTTGATGAGCCTGGAAGATCGCTTGTAATCATTCCAAAGCCAAGGAGATTGCCGTTATCGGAATATACCTGTTTTTTCAGGTTTTCATTGGAGTTGATCACCTTTTTAAAATTCGGAGCGTGTTTGTCCACAAAATCATTGAGTTTTATGTATATACCGTCTGAAATAGCCTTATCTATTCCTCCTTTGTATCTTTCAGCCTGTTCAATGATATCAGGTATGTCACCTGATGCAATCATCAGATTGAACTGCTCTGCTTCCTGACCCTGGGCCGGATGAATAAAATTGAGTTTTACATTTGTTCTCTTTTCCAGTTCCATATAGACTTCGTTTTTTGACAGATCAGGTATGGTCTCTTTTGCCAATCCGCTGAAAACAGCCCAATAACTGAGCGTTATTGGTTTACTGGTGATAGTGTTTGCAGAACCTCCCGTTTGTGTCGCCTGCCCTTTATCCGGAGACTCTTTTGTAGTGCTTCCGGCCTTTTCGCTGCACCCGCCAAGAGTTGTAAACATGAGGCATAAAACAGTCAATAACAGCACAGCTTTGTAAATCCAGGTATACTTTTTCACGCACAAACCCCCTTTAAATTTAATATTTCAATAATATAAGGTCATTTGTGCATCTGCAATTGACACTTTATTTATGATTATCAAAAAGGTATTTATTCTGAATTTTTATGTATAGAATATCTTATATACCGCTCTAAAATCTCATTTTCATTATCAATTTCTGAAGTATTATCATTTTCTTACTCTTTAAGCACCCGCACTCAGTTAAAATCCCTGTATTGTCCGGGGCATATGCCTTCCTGTCTCTTAAAGGCGCGGATAAATGCAATATTATTATAATATCCCACCTTTTCACTTATTTCCTTGAGGCTGAAGCCGGAATCTTTAATAAGTCTCTTTGCCTTGTTTATTCTCACCGAGTGAATATAATCAAGCAGTCCTGTGCCCTTATACTTTTTAAACAGCCTGGACAAATAGGAAGAATTGATTTTAAACTCCTCCGCTATCATTGAAACGCTTAAATTGATATTCGCATAATTGTCTTTAACAAATGCCGTAATGCTTCTGAATAAATCCACATTTTGCTTTCTTCTTTCTTCAACCGAATAATTTTTCATCTGTTTTATAATAAGCAGCATTTGCTTCTTAAGTTCATCGGTTGTATTACATTCCAGCAGACTTTTCATCGGGTTTATCCTGGCCCAGAATTCATCCCCGTAGCAGATGTTTACCTTATCCATGGACATTATCATCATGTTTACAATACCGAACATCCTGTATTTTAACATCTGCACCGGCAATCTGGATTGCGAAAAGTCTTCTTCTATTATTTGCCCCAGTATTTCTTCAGCCTCGCCGAACTCATCCGCCATTACAGCATTTATAAATTTCTGCTGTTTCTTGAATACCGGATTATGAAACAAGGTATTTGAAATATCAATGTCGTCATAGTATATTATCCTGTTTTCATCTGCAAGCGTGTTGTGTTCCAAAGCGTCTACAGCCTCCTGGTAAGCTGTCTGAATATTTTCATGACCTTTATGTACTCCGCTTACCGAAACATTAAACGCAATTCCAAACTGTTCCTTTACAAAACTGCGCGATACATTTATAACAGAACCCGTAATCTCCCTTACATCATCACTTTCCATAAAATTAGCGATACATACGTACAGGTTGTCAACCTCAAACATGTATCCTTTCGCATTTTGGTGTATCAGCTCCTCAACAACATTCCTGATAATAAAATAAGTGATTTCCAAAGCTTTATCCGCATTCCTGCCTGTCTGTTCAAAGAATATATTTTTACTTTCATCAATATGATTAAATATAATAACGGTAAAATAATCATATTCAAAGTTAATGTTGTAATGTCTGCCGACGTCCTGAATTGAAGCACTGTTTTTAAGATTTCCCTTGACCAGCCTTGCGAGAAAATTATCCCTGAGAGCGTCCTTCTGGTTTTTCAGTTGTTTGTTGAGCTCATCCTTTTCTTTCAAAACATGCAAAATGGACTGTTCTATAAAGGAGAATTCATTCTTCTTGTTATCTACCGGTATTCCTGCTCTATTTGCCAGCAAATCAACCATCCTCTTGACAGGGTTGTAGTTTTTCCTGCTCCATATGAACGCTACCAAACCGCCAATAAGCAAGCACAATAATGAACATACTGCGATTACTCCTTTAATATACTTTGCCTTATCCAGAAAAACCTGTGTAGGAACAATGGAAATGTGCTTCCACCCCGAAATGTCCGATTTTACGTATGAAACTGCAAATTCTGCTCCATTGATTATTTGATAGAATGACCCCTGTTCACCGGTCATTTTGTCGTATCTGAGATAGTCGGAAATGCCGGATTCCTTTGTAGAAATTACAGAATTGTTATTTGGATTTACAAGCATGACAATACCCTGCGACAGCCATCCCATGTCCTTCAATGTACTTTTTAACGTATTTTCATTCATGGTGAATACTACGGCACCATTAAAAGAATCAATATTTTCAATGGGAAATGCCTTGATAAATATTATTTTACCTTTAAGTCTGGAGCTGTCGTCGCCGGATGTCATATAACTGTTGCCGTAACCTTTGTTTAACATCCTGTACCAATCATTGTAGCTCTGGCCATAATCAGTGCAGTAAAAGTTGTAAAACTCGCTGTAGGTACATTTACCATATTGTGACAGAATTACATCACAATCTTTATAATATATATATAACTGGTCAATAAAGGCATTTGCCACTTTATACATGCGGATGTCTTCAATTACTTTTGTCATATTGAATATCTGCTGGGGACCTATGGATGTACCATATCCTATCAATCCGCTGACTTTTTGATTCAGTGCGATCTGGTTGGCCAGCCTTTTTATATCCACAAGCCTGCTGTCTATAACCTGCTGCACCTGCTTTAATGAAGCTTCGTGCGCTCTGTTTATCTCATTTTCGATTATGTTTACGGCCTGGTAGTATGCATAGATATTTATAGCAAGAATGATGAACAGAAATGAAATATAAGATATCAGCAATGATAAAAATACACCTTTTCTTTTTGCATTACCTCTCATGGCAACCCTTTCCTTTCCCCATTTTATATCTGGAGATATAAATATGAAACAATTTCAAGGCATTTTACCAAATCGAATATTTTATTTTTCTTCTGTATTATCCTTACCTGAGTTTTACATAGAAAAGAATTGTTATGTTCGTATTATTTTCTATATTCCAGTATGTATTATATCATAGTCATGGAAAGTATTTAATATAAAATAAAAAACAGTGATGCATTACACATCGCTGTTTTTTATTAGGTCTTTCAGCCTTTAATACGTCCTTTTTGTATTAAGGGTATAGCCGTTTATTATTCCCTTGCTGGACAGTGTTTCGATTGTATCCTTTGCCCAATGGCCGTCAGTATCGGTGTAGGCAAAAGCCTGCAGGTTGAAGGAAACCAAAACCATGACTACCAACAAAAGAGAGCTGCTTTTCAATAACTCCCTTTGACTATTACTCCTAAAACTGATAGACCATGCTTGAGGGCAGTACCCTTACTCCACTGCTTTCAAGTTTTGCTACAGCCTTTTCCGGCTCCTCTACCCTTAGAATAACAAGTGCCTCATCGCTGGTTTTGCCTACGAATGCATACATGTATTCTATCCCTATGGATTCACGGTCAAGAATCTGAAGCGCTGCAGCCAGCCCCCCGGGCTTGTCGGATACTGCAATGGCTATGACATTTGTACAGCTTACGGTAAATCCTGCTTCTTTCAAAACCTCTTCCGCTTTTTCAGGCTTGTTGACAATCAGCCTTAAGATTCCAAAGTCTGTCGTATCGGCTATTGACAGGGCACTGATATTGATGCTGTTATCCCCGAGAGTTTTGGTAACCACTGCAAGTCTGCCCGATTTGTTTTCAAGGAAAATGGAAATTTGCTTTACTAACATGTATCTATTCCCTCCTTTAATATATCGGAAATGTTTTTATTTTCAGTTCGTTATCCGTTAGTTCAAATTACTCAAATTACTCTTTTATCGATAACTCTTTTTGCCTTGCCTTCGCTTCTTTCAATAGTCTTGGGCTCTACAAGCTTTACCTTGGCACTTATACCCAGTGTGCTTTCTATCTCATGCCGTATTTTTCTTTCGATATCCTCTATCCTTCTGATTTCATCGGAAAATATATTCTGTGTCATTTCAACCAATATTTCCAATGTGTCAAGGTTATCCACCCTGTCTACTATCAGCAGGTAATGCGGGGCTGCCTCTCCGATTTCCAGCAGTACGCTTTCTATCTGTGACGGGAATACGTTGACCCCTCTGATGATCAGCATATCGTCGGTTCTTCCGGATACCTTGGACATTCTTACCGCAGTCCTGCCGCACTCACACTTGTCATAATTCAGTGAAGAAATGTCTCTTGTCCTGTACCTGATAAGCGGCAAACCCTCCTTGGTGATGGTTGTGAATACAAGCTCACCCTTTGAACCGGGAGGCAGTACTTCTTCAGTGTCCGAATTAATGATTTCTGGAATAAAATGATCTTCAGGAATATGCATGCCGCACTGGCAGGGACATTCACTTGCCACACCGGGGCCTATGACCTCACTTAAACCGTATATGTCTATAGCCAGTATACCCAGACGTTCCTCAATTTCCTTCCTCATGCTTTCAGACCAGGGTTCTGCTCCGAACACTCCTGCCTTAAGCTTCAGGTCTCCCTTTTTGAATCCTGCTTCTTCAAGCTCCTCAGCCAGATACATTGCGTAGGAAGGAGTACAAGCAATCAAGGTAGTGCCGAAATCTTTCATTATCTGCAATTGCCTTTTTGTATTTCCGCCCGATATCGGGATAACGGATGCGCCTATCCTCTCTGCACCATAATGGACTCCGAGTCCTCCCGTAAACAGTCCGTATCCGTAAGCCACCTGGATAAAGGACTCCTTGCTGGCTCCTGCACTTGTAAGTGTCCTTGCCATTACCTCAGCCCATGTATCAATATCCCTGCGGGTATAACCGACAACAGTCTGCCTTCCGGTAGTTCCCGAGGAGGCATGGATTCTGACGATTTCGCTTAAGGGTACGGCAAAAAGGCCATAGGGATAAGTATCCCTCAAATCCTGTTTATAGGTAAAAGGCAGTTTCTTTAAATCTTCGATTGTCTTTATATCGCCGGGCTCAACGCCCTTTTTCTGCATTTTGTCCCTGTAAAAAGGCACATTATGATAAATACGCTTTACGGTATTTATCAGCCTTTCATTCTGCACCCTTGTCATTTCTTCCCTGGACATACATTCATACGTCTGATTCCAATACTTCATAAGGCAACCCCCCAGAACTTAATTATTTGAAATTGCACATAACATATTACAATACGGAAAGCGCAAATGTGCCTAAATAACAGATAGCAGACTCAAGCCATCAGCATTTTTATTTTTATCATGCAATTTCTATATCAAGCCCAAACTCTCCCCCCCTGGGAAAGGCTTTCAGGGATTACGGTCCTCCCGCCCCACGCAAAAGCAATCATAGGCCCAATTGAACAAAAATTAAATTGCTGTAAATAAACTCCATTAAATAGTCATGCTGCAGAGTATCCCGCTTCAAAAGCCTTCAGGTTCACTTCCAGAAGCTTTTCCGGGACAACCTCTTTTATTGCTGAGACCCAAATGTCTTTCCCGATATCTGTTGATTTTGCCATAAGTCCTAATAAAACGATATTTACAGCCTTTATGTTGCCACACTGCCTGGCAATATTCAAAGCATCTATTGATATGGTATTGTGATAGTTATCTTTGATTTTTGCGATAATATTGTCGGGATATCTGGCTTTACCTATGATTACAGGCATGGGATCGATCCTCTGATCGTTAATTATCATCCTTCCGCCGTCTTTTAAGTACTCCAGCCACCTTAATGCTTCAAGCTTTTCGAAGGCAAGTATAATGTCTGCCTCGCCCTTCTCTATCAAAGGAGAATAGACCTTTTCACCAAGCTTGACATACGTCACAACACTTCCGCCTCTCTGAGACATGCCGTGCACCTCGGAAACCTTGACGTCATAGGAATTCTTCAGCGCCACAGTTCCAAGCACCCTGCTGGCAAGCAGTGTCCCCTGTCCGCCTACTCCAACTATCATTATATTAAGCTTCTCCATTAATTATCACCAGCCTTTTCAAAAGCGTTAAAACTGCATACCTTGGTACAAAGCTCACAGCCTACACAAAGCGCTTCATTTACCTCTATGTGGTCTCCCTTGTCTACGATTGAAGGGCAGCCTATAGACATGCACATTTTACACTTCCTGCACTTTTCCAGGTTGATTCTTAAAGCTCCCTTGAACTTTACATGCTTTAGCAGCGCACAGGGCCTCTGGGATATTATGACGGAGGGTTCTTCGGCTTCTATTTCCTCACGCACTATTTTTTCAAATTCCTTAATATTGAACGGGTCTGCTACCCTTACTCTTTCGATGCCTATGGCATTAGCCAATTTGACCAGGTCAACCTGTCTTGTAGGTTCACCCTTTATTGTATATCCTGTTGTCGGGTTGTGCTGATGTCCTGTCATTCCTGTTATTGAATTGTCCAATATGATGACTGTGGAATTTCCCTTGTTATAGACTACATCTATTAATCCCGTGATCCCCGAATGGATAAAGGTTGAATCTCCGATTACGGCAACTGTCTTTTTCCCGAACTCTTTTCCCCTTGCCTTTTCCATTCCGTGAGCCGCGCCTACGCTCGCACCCATACATATGCAGGTGTCCATGGAAGCTGTCGGGGGCAGCGCGCCGAGTGTATAACATCCTATATCGCCGCTCACATTGAGTTTAAGCTTCTTTATAACATGGTACATACCCCTGTGGGGACATCCCGGGCACATGACCGGTGGCCTTAAAGGTACGGTTTCATTCAGAAGTGCCTTCCCGGCATGATTTTTACCGAATACCTTTTCCCGTATCAACTGTGCACTCAATTCCCCTATTACAGGTATGATTTCCTTGCCGGTCGCCTGAATGCACATCTTCTTTACCTGCTCTTCTATAAAGGGCTCAAGTTCTTCAATGATGTATACCTTTTTTACCTGCCTGCAGAAATCTGCAATCAACTTGTCTGGAAGCGGGTAAACCATCCCAATCTTAAGATAGGAAACATCTCCAAAAGCCTCTCTTGCATACTGATATGCTATCCCGCAGGTAATTACCCCGATGTCTTTGCTGCCCCACTCGATTGCGTTTAAACTGCTTTCATTTGAGAAGTCACGCAGTAGAGTCATTCTCTTTTCAACTTCTACATGCCTTTTTCTTGCCATAGCAGGCATCATTACGTATTTATCCGGATTCTTACTGTAATCCTTAAGTTTGTAATCACACTTTTCTCCCAGCTCCACCGTACTTTGCGAATGTGCAACCCTTGTAGAGAGTCTGACCAAAACAGGGCAGTCAAACTTTTCACTTATTTCGAAGGCCTGGCGTACAAATTCCTTACATTCCTGGCTGTCTGCAGGCTCAAGCATGGGAACCTTTGATGCCCTTGCATAATGCCTGCTGTCCTGTTCATTCTGGGAGCTGTGCATTCCGGGGTCGTCAGCCACCATAACGACTAACCCGCCGTTAACACCTGTGTATGATACAGTAAACAGAGGATCTGCAGCTACATTCAAGCCCACATGCTTCATTGAACATATTGATCTTGCACCCGCTATTGATGCGCCTATCGCAACTTCCAGGGAAACCTTTTCATTTGGAGACCATTCGGAATATATTTCATCATATTTTGCTATGTTTTCAGTAATTTCAGTGCTTGGCGTCCCGGGGTATGCTGCAGCAACGGTAACCCCTGCTTCATATGCGCCCCTGGCAACAGCCTCGTTTCCAAGCATAAGTTTCTTCATAGGAGACCTCCAGTTAAGTTATGCCATACTAATAAATATACTTTATCCTATATTTTAAACTGAATTTCAAAGCTTGTAAATTATTATTTATTCCTGAGATCAATTACTCTTTTTGCTTTTCCGACAGACCTTTCAATGCTTTTTGGCTCAACCAGCTTGATTTTAGCGTCAATTTGCAGTACAGACCTCATTTTGTGCCTGATATCCTTTTCGATTTTTTCAAGTTCACTGAATTTTTCCAGTACCTTTCCGTCTATCAATTCAACATGAACCTCAATTTCATCCATGTATCCGCGTTTGCTGACTATGATCTGGTAATGGGGGCCTATGTGCTCCATACCCACAAGAACGCTTTCTATCTGCGAGGGAAATACATTTACCCCCCTTATGATAAGCATGTCGTCCGACCTGCCCAGCACCTTGTTCATCCTTACATTTGACCTGCCGCATTTGCAGGTTTCTGGGTTTAAAATCGTAATGTCCTTTGTGCGGTATCTCAACATCGGTATGCCTTCCTTTGTGAGCGTAGTGAGCACAAGTTCGCCTTTTTCCCCATAGCCCAGTGATTTTCCGGTTTCAGAGTCAATTATTTCCGGGTAGAAATGATCCTCGTTGATATGCATTCCACACTGGCAGGAACACTCTCCTGAGACGCCAGGTCCTACAATTTCGCTCAATCTGTAGTTTTCAGTGGCAAGAATACCCCACCGTTTTTCTATCTCCGACCGCATCTCAGGTGTATGTCCTTCTCCTCCGAACAGTCCAAGCCTCAATTTGTGTTTTCCCTTTGTGACTCCCATTTCCTCCGCAATCTCAGCGAGGTACAGTGCATACGAAGGGGTTCCGACTATGATTGTAGAGCCGAAATCCTGCATAAGCATGATCTGACGCTCTGAATTGCCGCTGGAAGCCGGTACGACAGTAATTCCCACCCTTTCCAGTCCGTAATGCAGGCCGAATCCGCCGGTAAACAGTCCGTATCCGAAAACTACCTGTGCAATGT
>Ga0129298_10000302_pt1 | contig 18967 bp, 21 predicted proteins | sample I19B2metaG_FD_94707 | JGI IMG/M metagenome (GOLD analysis project Ga0129298, IMG submission 94707) | Lake sediment bacterial and archeal communities from Gulf of Boni, Indonesia to study Microbial Dark Matter (Phase II) - ​I19B2 metaG | ecosystem: Environmental > Aquatic > Freshwater > Lake >... | reverse complement strand
CGGGCTTGTGAGCTTTTTTATGGATGTGAGCTCTGAGATGATATATCCCCTTGTCCCGCTTTTTCTTGCAAATGTTCTTGGAGCAAATAAGTCAGTCATTGGTCTACTAGAGGGCATTGCAGAATCAACCGCAAGTTTATTGAAAGTTTTTTCAGGCTGGTTTTCTGACAAGATAGGAAATCGGAAGTGGCTTATGGCAACAGGATACGGAATTTCTACTTTAAGTAGACCAATTGTTGCCCTTGCTACAGGATGGCATCATGTTATGGGTTCCCGTTTCATGGACAGGTTTGGGAAAGGAGTTCGCACAGCCCCACGTGATGCCATAATTGCTGAGTCAACAGATAGAGCATTTTTAGGAAGAGCATTTAGTTTCCACCGTTCACTTGATACAATGGGTGCAGTTGTTGGGCCTGCACTGGCTTTTTTCTTCCTCGGGATATTCTCAAACAATTACCGAATAGTCTTCTGGCTTTCCATGATACCGGGGGCTATTGCTGTACTTTTGATTATCCTCTTTATTACAGAGAAAAAGAAAGTTACTCTGCCGCATGCAGAAAGACCGAAACTTACCCTTAAGCATTTTGACAGGAGATTCAAGTTCTTTGTTGCAATCACGACCTTATTTGCAATAGGCAATTCCAGCGATGTCTTCCTGATTCTCAGGGCTCAACAAATAGGAATTCCGACTGTCATGATTCCTGTAGTTTATCTAATGTTCAATCTCATCTATTCCCTGTCAGCTATTCCCGCCGGCATTGCGGCAGACAGATTTGGAAGAAAGAGGGTTATACTTCTTGGGTTTGTGCTCTTTGCTGTTTTGTACTACGGTTTTGCTATTGCAGGAAATACAACAACTATCTGGGTCTTGTTCGGTTTATATGGGCTCTTTATGGGACTTACTGAAGGTATTCAGAAGGCATTTCTTGCCACAATTATACCGCAAGATTTCAAAGCAACTGCCTTTGGGGTTTACAACACAGCTGTCGGATTAGCAATGTTCCCTGCAAGCCTTATAGGAGGATGGCTATGGGATCATGTTTCACCTGCGGCAACATTCTATTACGGTGCGATAACAGCGGGCTTATCTGCTGCGTTATTCGTTGTATTCGTAGCTACGATGAGAAGATCAGGGTCAGATTAATAAAAATAAATTTCTCTCAAACACCTCTCTAACCCAGATTATTCACTATTCGTGAAGGAGCAGAGCAGATGCAGTATCGTCGCTCATTCTCGGTCCGCTTCTGCGGACCTCCGAGGTACAGAGTGTCAGTCGCCTCGGGGCGGTGAACACTCTGTAAAGCCGCTCCGATACTGCATCTGCTCTGGTTGATCAAAACATTTATGAATAGAATGAGTTAAACTTTGTGGCTGTATTTGTGCACTGCCTCAACGAGGGCGATGGCGTTTTCAACGGGTGTTTCAGGCAAGATTCCGTGTCCGAGATTGAAGATATGACCTTTAGCTGCTTCTCCTTTCCAAAGTATATCTTTTACCCTCTCCTCGATCTCCTCCCTTGAAAGAAAAAGCGCACAGGGATCGAGGTTTCCCTGCACAACGACTTTTTTACCGAGCTTTTTAATGGCGTCTCCTATGTCAATTTTCCAGTCAATGCCGATAACATCAGCGCCTGACTTCCTGATCTCTTTAAGTTTCCCCGCGCAATCATTTGCGAAATAGATAATCGGAACTCCTTGTTTTTTCAACTCAGAAATCGCCTTCTTAACATAGGGGAGTACAGCTTCTTTATAGTCAAAAGGTGTAAGCACACCAGCCCATGTATCAAAAATCTGCACTGCCTGGACACCAGCCCGTATCTGAGCAGAAAGATAGGAGGTAACAGTGAGCGTTAATTTATCCATGAGATAATTGAATAGCCTGTTGTTCTGAAACATCATCTTTTTTGTGTTGATAAAATTCTTTGAACTTCCGCCCTCAATCATGTATGTAGCAAGTGTAAAAGGGGCTCCTGAAAATCCTATGAGTGGTACCTTGTTCTTTAGTTTTTCCCTCAAGATCTTGATTGTTTCAATAATGAATGGCATATCGTCTTCTGTATCAGGCACGATCAATCTGTCAACAGCGGATTTGTTTCTTATCGGTTCGCTGAGGGTGGGGCCGTACTTCTCTGGAAACTCAAGAGACATGCCCATTGCCTCAACAGGGATGAGAATATCTGAAAATAAGATGGCTGCATCAACTCCAAGGATTTCAACAGGCTGAAGTGTGACCTCTGCAGCAAGTTCAGGCGTTTTACAGAGTGAAAGAAAGTCAACATTCGCTCGCACTGCCTGATATTGAGGAAGATATCTTCCTGCCTGGCGCATGAGCCATACAGGTGTGTATTCGACTTTTTCACCACGACATGCCCTGAGAAACGTATCGTTCATACTACCTCCTTTTTCAACTTGCGTGGAATGTACCCACAGAATGGTTCTTCCTCAAGGTAATCACCATAGACAGCGTATGCCCTTGCACGACATCCACCGCAGACAGATATATATTCACACGAACCGCACTTGCCTTTATACGTTTTAAAATTACGGAGATCTTTGAAGAGGTCTGAATTTTCCCATATATCTTTGAAGGATTGCTCTTTAATATTTCCAGCAGGTTTTGGAAAATAACTGCAAGGAAGCACATTACCATCGACATCGATAAGGCATATGACTTGTCCGGCAATGCAACCCTTTGCACCACCTGTCGAAAATTTCAGTGTCCTCCGCTCAAATTTAGTTTTTTCTTGTCGTGATTTCTGCAGGACTATCCTGTAATAATGCGGTGCACAGGTAGGTCTTACGAGCATGTCTTTTTCATCTTTTTCCATCTGGTAATGCCAATCAAGGATTTCTTCATAATCCTCCTTGGAAATCAGCTCACTCATTATCTCCTCGCCCCTACCCGTGGGCACTATCATGAACATATACCATGCTGTTGCCCCGAGTTCTTTCGAGAGTTTATATACTTTCGGAATCTCTTCCTGATTTCTTTTCGTAAAGGATGAATTGATGAGGAATTCAATCCTATGTTTTTTAAAGAGTCTTGCTGCCCTTATAGTGCCCTCAAAGGCGCCTTTCTGGCTTCTGAAATTGTCATGTATAGACTCTTCTGCACCATCGAGGCTGAGAGAGACCATTTTTATTCCAGCTGTCTTTATCTTGTCGCACATGTCTTCTGTGACGAGGGTGCCATTTGTGGCGAGGCACATCCTGAACCCTTTATCTTTTCCGTAGTGAGCGATATTAAAGACATCTTTTCTGAGGAGTGGTTCGCCTCCGGAAAGAACGACAACAGGTTTCACATAACTGGCAATGTCATCTATGATTCTGAATGCCTCTTCCATAGAGAAATCGGGATGATCCTTGACTTCCTGTTCAGAGGAAGAACGACAGTGAACGCAATGCAGGTTACATCTCCTCGTAATCTCCCACGCAATCCATTTAGGGCTAAATTCCATTTGACCTCCTCAGCTTCATCTTAGTGCTTCTTCCAATTTTTCATTCTCAGAAGTTCGCCATGGTAAAAAGACCCGTTCTTCTATTGCTTTGAGAAGGGGCTTAAATGTTGACGAATCGAGTGCAGAGATGGCGAGTGCATTATAGCGCAGGGATAGGTGCCCTACCTCTTCTTTTTCCAATTTATCTATTTTATTCAGTACAAGGAGTCTGGGCTTTTTGGAAAGATGAAGCTCCTCAAGTGTTTTCTCTACAGATTCGATGTGCTGTTCAAAATGGGAGTTTGAGGCATCAACGATGTGCAGTAATAGGTCAGCATCCTCGAGCTCCTCAAGGGTTGCTTTGAATGCTGCCATGAGATCCTTTGGAAGGTTTCTTATGAAGCCAACAGTATCTGTGATAATAATTTCTCTCTCACGGGGGAACCTCAAACGCCTGCTTGAGGTGTCAAGGGTTGCAAACATCTTGTCTTCGACGAATACAGAACTTTTCGTGAGGGCATTGAGGAGAGTTGATTTTCCTGCATTGGTATATCCTATGATAGAGACAATCGGAATGCCTCTCTGAACTCTTTTGTGCCTCCTCTGTCGTCTCGCCTCGCTGAGGGATTTCAGTTCTTTTTCAAGGAGGTTTATCTTCTCACGCACCCGCCTCCTGTCCACTTCGAGTTTCATCTCTCCAGGTCCTCTTCCACCAATTCCTCCCATCAGGCGGGACATAGCAGTCCCTTTCCCTGTGAGCCTTGGTAATCTGTAATTGAGCTGTGCAAGTTCAACCTGTACTTTACCATCCTTACTGTGAGCACGCCTTGCGAAGATATCCAGGATGAGTTGAGTGCGGTCTATGACCTTAAGTTCAGTAAACTCTGCTATTGCCTTCATCTGAGATGGGCTCAGGTCCTGATCAAATATCAGAAGCGTTGCGCCTCGATTCATGGCATTGATAATGAGTTCTTTGAGCTTTCCTTCGCCCATGAGATATTTCGGATTAATCTCCTTTGGTCTCTGGTTAACAGTATCGAGGGCGATTACGTCACTGGATCGGGCAAGCTCCTTCAACTCTTCAACGGAATCCTCCTGTTCATATCGTGGTCTTGTTGAAACACTTACCAGTATCGCCCTTTCTCTCCTGTCTCTCTGGTCGAAGGTTATCGCCCTTTCCATCTCCTCTTCAAGGGAGTGTATAAAGGTTCTAAAATCCAGTTTTAAATTATAGAAGTTTCCTGAAGGTAAGACTTCTATTTCCTTTTCTGATCCCCGAGGCATCAGATGAGCTACATAGATATTTCCTGGTAACCCATCCTTTGCAGATATTGCTGCTATGAGGTCGAACCGTAATAAGGCAAGGTCAGTAAGGTCATCCTTGTTGAGGGGCTCTTCTTTCAGGTGGGTATGGACAAGCCTGAGTCCTCTTAAAGGGCTCCTTCCAACAGGATAATCCTCAAGCGGAGGGATAACGATTCCCTTAGCATCGCCAACAATCACATGGGTAATAGTGCCGTCCCTGTCAATGAGAATGCCTATCTGGCGGCCTGATTCAGAGGAGAGTTCAGTAAGGTATTTTGCGAGCTCGGAGGTAATTACCTCGCAATGCACCCTTCTCCGGTAAACTCGCTCGAGGGAGTGAAGGTAGCTGGCTTTGAGTCCTGATAAATTTCCGTAAAGTGCTGGTATTTATGTCCTCCGACTTCTTGTATTATATCATATATGGCTCAATGACCGATAACCAAATTACAAAAACCAGAATGGGAAATAACCAATCACCAAATTACAATAACCAATACCAAATATTTAAGAAACTGATAATGACCAAAATGAGCACTTGAAACACTGATTTTGGTGACCTTAAAAATGAGATTCTTCGCTATGCTCAGAATGACAAACACGGCCTGTCAGGCTGAACCCTTCGGCCATGAACGGCCTCAGGGCAGGCTCCGTGAAGGGGAAGTGAAGCATCTCTAATTTTGGACGAATGTGAACTTGTTAGGTTTTGGTTATTGATTTAAGTAAGAAAGGGGGTTTTATGAAGGTTATTTCTGAGAAAACTATTGAAAGAAAAACCATGAAGCTTGTTCAGGGAGACATCACTGAGAGGGATGTAGATGCGATAGTAAATGCTGCTAATTCTCATCTTCAGCATGGTGGTGGCGTTGCAGGTGCAATTGTAAGAAAGGGAGGGCGGATTATACAGGAAGAAAGTAACAAAATAGGGCACACTCCTGTTGGTACAGCAGTTATTACAGGCGCAGGTAAGTTGCCTGCAAAATTTGTAATCCATGCAGTTGGTCCGAGGATGGGTGAAGGAGATGAAGGTAACAAACTAAAGAGTGCTGTTTTGAATAGCCTCAAGCTTGCTTCAGAAAAGGGCTTAAAGAGCATATCCATGCCTGCAATAAGTTCCGGTATCTTTGGATTCCCCAAAGATAGATGCGCTGAGATACTGGTAAAAGAGGCGTTGAATTATCTAAAGGAAAATCCGGAGAGCAGCCTTGAGCTCATAGAATTCTGTGTTTATGACGACCTTACAATGGGATACTTCAAGAAGGAGTTTGATAAACTCGGTTAGGTTATTGAGACTGATCGTTATATTGTATTTTTATTTCGTAAGCAATACTTGCATGGTCAGATGCAAGGGCATCATTTTTTCCATTACAAACGAGTTTTCCCTTCCTCAACTTCTTATTATTTTTAATCATGTCTGCAATCACCGTAGATAAGTCAAAACCACCGTCAACACAGTCTTTTATCATGCAGTCCATATTAAAATACGCATAACCAGAGGGGAAGAAATTAACAGTGCGCACCATGAGAATGGGATTTACTCCTTTATGATAGTACGTCATGTGAATCACTATGTCTGAAACTTCAGGAAAGCGTTCAGAAACCAAACCAGATGCAAGTCTCAGTTGTTTGTTCAGTTCCATCCTTTCCATGTAATTTTGTTTGTGTGCCATTGTCTCCTTTCAATACAAAACAAAAGTCCTCCTGTTCAACAGGAGGACTTTTATCGTCAATTAAATTTTAACCACATTGATTGCCTTGGGACCTTTTTGGCCCTTTTCGACATCAAAGCTGACTGTGTCACCCTCGGCAAGAGACTTGAATCCGTTGCCCTGGATGGAAGTATAGTGGACAAAAACATCTGTACCGTCTTCGCTTGTGATAAAGCCAAAACCCTTGGACTCATTGAACCACTTAACTGTTCCTTTAGCCATCTTTTTACCTCCTTACATATAGACTAAAGTCTCAGAATGAGCTCAGGCTTAATAAAAAAGGCCACAAAGCCTAAAAGTCTTTGTGGCCTTACCAGTTACAAAAACTTCTGAAACTTCACAAATACATTAACATATTCGGGAATAAAAAGTAAACCTTTTTATAAGGCTTAAAACGTTCATAGACTTAGACTCACAAAGCATCATGAAAATTAGTAATCCCCCTGCATCTCCCTTTAGAAAAGCGGGACTTGAAGAGGGAGAATTTTACAAAAGAGATACCTCGCAATCCCCCCTTTGTTAAAGGGATAGTATTGAATTAGCGGTTACCATAAGATTATGCATTCTGCTTGTCTTCCATGATATAATGCCTATAAAACAAGGAGGGTACATTGGCAAGACCCGGAGCATATAAGAGTGAAAAGAGAAGAAAAGAAGTATCCCGCTTAAAAAAGCAGGAAGAGAAAAGGCAGAGGCGTCTTCAAAAAAGAGTCAGCACCGAAAAGGATACTGAGCAGATAGATTCAGAGGAACAAGAGAAAGAACAAGAGAATTAAAGCAATAAGAATGTATTGATAAAGGAAGGCTCAGTATTATGAGTACGTTTCATCCAGTACAAATCCTTATATTTTTTGAAGGGTAAAGTCTGTTTTTGCTAAATGAGGCTGGTAATTTAATAACTGCTGCACCTTTTCCTGTACCTCTTCAGACGTTAAGATAGAACCGCCGGGCCTTCCGTAAAACGATACTTCGGACCTGCCATTAATTGCTAACCTGACGTCCTCAATCATCTGGCCAGTATTCATCTCTATGGTAATAAATCGTCTGTTTTCTCCAGCAAGAAGGGAAAGCTCTTTTTCAGGAAACGGAAAGAGAGTAATCGGTCTGAAGAGGCCGACTTTTAACCCTTCACGCCTGAGCTTTTTTACAGAAGATAGGGCAATTCTTGCTGCAATTCCAAAGGCTACTAATATAATTTCTGCATCATCAGTAAAATAGCCCTCAAATCTTACTTCCCTATCCTTCATCCTTTTATATTTTTTCTGGAGTATAATGTTTCTTCCTTCAAGCTCACCTTCTCCCATACAGAGAGATCTTATTACCCGTGGTTCCCTTCCCTTACATCCATCAAGTATCCAATCCTTTTTTGGAAGATCGGGTTTTACGTAAGGTGTTTGGTAAAAGGGTTCCATTACCTGGCCAAGAATGCCGTCTAATAACAGCATGACAGGATTTCTGTATTCATCTGCCTTGTCAAAGGCAAGCATTGTAAGGTCACACATCTCCTGGAGGTTGTAAGGTGCATATACGAGGAGTCTATAGTCGCCGTGTCCACCACCCTTAACAGCCTGAAAATAATCGCCCTGACTGCCGGAGATGTTCCCGAGGCCGGGGCCGCCCCTTTGGACGTCCACGATGACAGCTGGAAGTTCTGCACCTGCCATGTATGATATCGTCTCCTGTTTCAGGCTTATTCCAGGGCTGCTTGATGAGGTCATAGCCCTTACACCAGCAACAGATGCACCATAGACCATATTTATTGCAGATAGTTCGCTTTCAGCCTGGATAAAGACACCTTCAACCTCAGACATCCTCCAGGACATATATTCAGGTATTTCGTTCTGGGGAGTTATTGGATATCCTGCATAGAAGCGACAGCCTGCCTGAATTGCTGCCTCGGCAATTACTTCATTGCCTTTCATGAGGATCTTTTTATTCACGCATGAAATTATAGCACAAAAATACTAAATCTGTTATTTCATTTTTAATTTTCATTAGATACTAAAGAGGCATAAGTAAGGCATCATTATTAAAAAATCTCCCCACGCCCCTCTTTGCCAAAGAGGGGTACATTCCTCCCTTTGGCAAAGGAAAGATAGGAGGGATTTTACAATCAATGTCTTCATACTTGTGACCTTATTAGTAAGTCTTCAAAAATGTGTAATATTTACTTTCTCTTTGATTATGGAGAAAGGCTATTCCCATCTTATTTTTTTATGAAAAAACAACTACCTCTCTTTTTAAAAGAGGGATAGGGGAGATTTAGGATTTTTTAACCCTTTAACAGTATCTCCGTTAATCTTTCCGCATACTTTTTGCTCTCAGTATCGTCAGTTATTATCTCTATCTCCTGAGGACTGGTTATGCCGAGCCCCAACTCAACTGCCCGTGCTATCTGCTCCTGCTCAAAAATCTTCTTTCCCATTATATCTTTGTTACTACCGAGTTCCTTTAAGATAGCCAGTCCAACTGCATCTATTGCAATCCTATCCGTCCCGGCAATCATGACATCAGCCCTCTTCTTAGTTCCTTTCATTGGACCACCGTCCACAAATGCCTCTATCCCATCCAGAAGAATCAGTGATGGTGCGTAAACCTGATTTATTTCTGCTATCATCTTCCTCATATTGAAAAAGGATGTATGGAGCTCTCGCATATTTCTCTTATGAGTGATGCCAACAGACAGCTTGAGAGACATTGTAAATATCCCTCCATATCCGTGAGTTTTCAGGCAACAGGTCGTTACAATACATTTTGAATCAAGGACAGGCTTAGCTACATCAAAACCATCTCTCCATTGGCTCTTCTCGGGTCGTATCCTTAACCAGCCTTCTGGAGGGAGTTCTTCAAAGTTTATGAGCCCTACACCTAACTTCTTGCTGAGGTCATATATTCCCTTTTCCTTGAGGACACTAAGTGTATCAGGAGGACCGCTTCTTTCACCAATGGTGATACTTTTTGCACCCGTATTCTTCAAGTGTAATATCAAATGGGTAAGGGTGTCGTTGTGGGTAGAACCAGGGAAGGGGTCTGCAGTGTTAAAGTTTGGCTTAAGGAGAACATCTTTTCCCTTAACAGGGTTTATACCAAGAAGCTCTGTAACCTTCTTAATCCCTGATTCCCTGTCTGAGGTTCTAACAAGTGAGACCTTAGATTTTATTCCTTTAGGGCTCATATTTAATTGCTTTGCCATAACTGTCCTCCCACTTCCTCCGGCCACAGCCGACAGAATGCCGCCTACAGCCGCTATCATAAACTCCCGCCTATTAATCATCTGTTCTCTTTTCCATAACATTTATATCCACAATATAGCACTTTTTGTCTTTTTGTCACAAATGAGATAAAAGAATTATCGGTTGAGTACATCTGCAAGATAAATATGGACCTATACAAAATACATTTTATATCTTATAATTTGAAAAAGAGTCAGCGAGTCACTATGGTGTATAAGAAAAAGAAACCCGTTGAAGGACGTAAATGGTACAGGTACCATTTTTTTGGCAAAGCTGAGATTTCAGTCTCAGAGGATGAGACCATTGGTGATGCATCTATAGCCAATATTTCCTTAGCAGGGTTGGGATTATACTCACCTATTCCTGTGGGAATAGGCAAAAAGGTAAAGATAAAAATCTCTTTCATCGATAGGAGTGGCAAGGTACGAAAGGATTTTACTGAGGGCAAGGTTGATTGGCTTTCAAAATTGGGAGACATCTATCTTATGGGTATCTTTTTTGATGAGGAGATAAACGTAATCAATCAGCCTACGCTTATTAAACATCTTGCATGGCTTACTAATTCATATAATTTGCCTCAGCCATTTAAGGATAAAAGGATTTCGATGCTGTAAAAGGTACAGAGTTTAGTAGGCATTTATTAGAAGAGATTGTGAATTTTGATTGAGAAGTAAAAAACTTAATCTCAAGCTGAGGAGTTCACTTCACCGAATGCTCACTCTTAATATCGTCTTAGATGAAATGATTTCGAGTTGAAATAGAGTAACGTGCCGATCAGCGGCGGCTATCAGCCGTCCGCTGGATCGACTTATTAGGCGAAAAGCTTCTTGTTTTAGGAATGATTAGTAACGTCGCCCACCACTTGGTCTTCCTCTACCTCCCCCTCTTTCTTCGCGGGGACGAGCCTCATTTACATTGACAGTTCTGCCCTTTAACTCTTTTCCATTCATGCCGTTGATCGCCGACCGAGCTTCCGACACAGAGGGCATCTCCACAAACCCAAACCCTCTTGACTCTCCCGTAAACTTGTCTTTTACCACAGTGGCAGATTCAACTCCTCCGAAAGACTCAAAAGCCCTCAGTAAATCCTCATCACTGACATCGCGAGACAAATTGCCAACAAAAATTTTCATTCTGTCCTCCTCTCCTTTCCTTTGATTGTGCGGTTAATCACCTAACATTTATTTTTATGCTGCTGATTATATTTACTCAAATGATATAGCTTCTTGAACCTAATTTCAATAGCTCTCTACTCAAATAGGTAATAAAAAACCTTTTTTCCAAGAAAAGATTATAAATTATCAGCGTTATATAGAATCGGTATACGTTACGAGATAATTATCGGGAAGGTATCCATACATCTATTATCAGATATCAGAAGCAATCTCGCCAGGCCTTGCGACAAGACCTTTCAGTTTTTTTCCATCTTAAAGTAATGTCCCACGTAGCTACTTGTTGAGTCAGCATAATCCTCTTACAATCTCCTTTGTTGTACCGTCGGCATGAGCCGGCGGATAAATCCGTTTCAAAGGAGGTTGTATTATGGGAACGTTGAGAGAGCAGATGCAGGCAGGAGCTTTTGCTTAAGGTCTCAGGCATTGATCTTACCAAATGTCCTGTCTGTCAAAAAGGGAGAATGTTTAGGGTAGAAGTTCTGCATCCGTTGAGATGCAATGGCCCTCCTCAGAAATAGTGATGAATGCCGTGCACAATACAAAAATCATATATATAGCCCTATGCGAAAACTTCATAATTTTTCGCCTTACCTTCCTATTGTCTAAAATCGTGTTTTTTCGTGCACACAGCACAGTCGGAATGTCTAAGGCCACTGATTCGCTTTTGATCAATCAGGCTCACTCGGTAAAGCGGCATCACAACGTTAAAACTATATCCAATTCCGAAGGAAAAAGACTCAGAAGGTGAATTGAATCGCCATAGGGTGCGTAGCGGCTTAGTCCTTCACGCTTCAATCTGCAATTGCTCCAATACCGAAAACTTCATTCACTTTTTCTCTCTGCAACTTCAGATTGAAGCTTAACCGAAACTAACACACTTATTTTTCACAAATAAGCCCATCGAAGAGAAGGGCTGAAGTAGAGCAAATTTGACAAAACCTCAACCCTTTCTTTATGATTTTTTTATTCTTATTTGTTTTCTTAGGTTTCTTGAGTTTTTGGGTTTATTGAGTTTATCAAGAACTGTATAAACACAAGAAACTGAGTAAACTATGTAAACTAAAAAATGGAGTTCATTATGTATTTTCAGGAATTGATTTTGAAGCTCCATCAGTTCTGGTCAGGAAAGGGCTGTGTACTCCTCCAACCCTATGATATGGAGGTGGGTGCCGGTACATTCCACCCGGCAACATTCTTCAGGGTCTTAGGACCAGAGCCGTGGAGAACGGCCTATGTTGAGCCGTCAAGAAGACCAACGGACGGAAGGTATGGAGAAAATCCAAACAGACTTCAGTACTATTATCAGTACCAGGTCATATTAAAACCATCTCCACCCGATAGTCAGGAAGTCTATCTCGAAAGCCTTTCATATTTAGGTATTGATCCGCTTAAGCATGATATAAGATTTGTCGAGGATGACTGGGAATCTCCCACCCTCGGTGCCTGGGGTCTCGGGTGGGAAATCTGGCTCGATGGGATGGAGATCACACAGTTCACTTATTTCCAGCAGGTTGGAGGTATTGACCTTAAACCTGTTTCACTCGAGTTGACCTATGGTTTGGAAAGGATTGCCATGTATCTCCAGGGAGTGGATAATGTATTTAATCTTCTCTGGCGTAAAGGCATCAAATATGGAGAGGTACACCATACGGGTGAGGTAGAATCCTCAAAGTACAATTTTGATTATGCTGACACAGAACTGTTAACAAGGCAGTTTGATGAATATGAGAAAGAGTCGATCAGACTCAATAAACTGGGCCTTGTACTTCCTTCCTATGAGTTCTGCTTGAAATGCTCTCATACCTTCAATCTCCTTGATGCACGGGGTGTACTTTCTGTTACGGAGAGGACCGGATATATCGCACGAGTGAGAAATCTTGCACGGCTCTGTGCAGAGGCGTATCTCAAGCAGAGGGAAGAGATGGGGTTCCCGCTGCTGAAAGTTACTTAGCAATAAAATCGGTTGATGAAATCTTCTTTAACGATTGTTAATTCTTATCTTCAATTTCAAAAGCTCATAACTCTAATTGATTACTTCATCAACTTAACACATCCGGCAATTTTGATCAGCTGCGTGGTGCACCTACGACTACGCAGAATCAAGAGGGTTAATTTTTTATCAGCTTCTTCATCAAACACACACTTTGGATGCCGGTCATTAAGTTCAGATTATTATCAGAAATACGCAATCTCAGGAGATGATTAAGTTTGTAACTCCATCTGCTATACCCAAAGTTAGATAGTCAGAAATATTAACAAAGGTGAAATACTATCTGCAAAAATAAAGAGGCTTGAAACTACTCAAGCCTCTTTTAAGAATTATATTTTTCTGACGTTAATAGTCTAAGAAAAATATACCTTTCTCGGCGAAGGTTGCTAAGACCATGTATCTTTCGAACCGCCGCTCGATTTGTTTGCTGGTAAACATGGATTCTCACCTCCTCCAAAGAAAAAAATATTGATATCATGTAGTGTTAAAGACATTATGTCAGTCGATGTTGATATCGTTATTAATAGAATATAAAATTAGTTATTTAAAAATAATTCGCAGAAGTACCCAATTATAAATAGGTAAGAATACCTATAATGCTAATGCTCTCGTTACAAGTACGGATAACAATATGAGAGGATATCTTGAACTTTAATACAGAATTAGATATATCCCTTTTGAATAGCGTATTTGATAAGTTCGGCAATATTTTTCAGATTCAGTTTATCCATAATATTCGCTCTATGATGCTCCACAGTCCTGACGCTGATATTTAAGAGAGAAGCTACTTCCTTATTGGACTTTCCCTCAGCAACAAACTTTAGTATCTCCCTTTCACGTGTTGTCAGCGGTTCAGTTTCAGATGCTGGCTCATGTTCGCCTCGATGGATTCTCGCCCAATCTTCTGTCAGATACTCTGAGAGTTTTGGTGATACATAGATTTTCCCTTGCTTTACTTTATCAATAGCTAAAAAAAGTTCATGATCCGCGTCTTCTTTTAAGAGGTATCCATGTGCACCCGATGCAATCGCTTGATGAAGATATTCCATATCTCTATGCATGGTCAGAACTAATATTTTAGAATCTGGATGGATAGTCTTGATTTCTTTAATTGCTTCAATCCCCCGAATATTCGGCATGGAAATATCAAGCATAATCATATCAGGATTTACTCTGCTCAATGTTTTTAGGAGTTCCAATCCATCGGCGACCTCTCCTATCACTTCCAGATCACTTGCCTCTACAAGTATTCTCTTTAACCCTTCCCGGAAGAGAGCATGATCATCTGCAAGGAGAATTTTATATGATTGCATTATAAAGTCTTCTTTTTGAATGGTATACGAAATTGAATTCGAGTACCCTTGCTTTTTTCACTGTAGAGATTAAAAACTCCCCCAAGCATGTGCACACGTTCTGCCATTGATGCTAATCCCAATCCCCTTTCAATGGTGATCTTCATCAAAGCCTGCTTTACATCAAATCCTTTCCCATCATCTTCTATTGAGAAAGAAATGACCTCGTTATGCTTTTCGATAAGTATAGAAACATTTTTGGCTTGTGCATGTTCTCCAATATTTGTAAGGGCTTCTGAATAATCCTGTAGATATTTATATGTGAATCTTGAGGGAAGAAATGATCGATATTCGTAATATTGGATGAAATGTGAATATTTTTATGACTTGATTTCAAATTATTTATTAACCATCGTATGGCTGCTGTGAGTCCAAGATCATCAAGAATATTAGGGCTCAGATCTCTGGAAAGCCTGCGAACATTTTCAATCACCTGATCAATGAACTCCAGGGTTTCTTCACATTCCTGTTTTATCAGCATCTGATCTTCATGGAGATTTTTCCTGATGAACCTCAATTTGAACTTTATGAGTGACAATGCCTGTCCTAATTCATCATGGAGTTCCCGCGAGATTCTTTTCCTTTCTATTTCCTGTGCAGCAATAATCTGAGAGGAAAGATATCTGAGTTGTTTTTCTGCACTATCAAATAGTTTTTTTGTTCGTTTACAATCTTTACTATTTATCATGTTTCTATATTGCCATTCCGTAACACAAGTTATTTGTGTAATCTACAACCTTGGCAAGAATATTTCAAATAAATGTTACTAAGTTTAAACAGGTAATCCGCAGTAGAGAGGATTTGAAAAATGTTGAATACTATGTGAAAGCTGCATCTTTATCGATGCTCAGAGTGATGCGGAGTTCAGGAAGGATATCGCATGTTATTTTAATACCGGATAACCCGCTTCTTTCCATGCCTTTAGACCACCAATCATATTTACTGCTTTTTTATATCCAAGATCATTCAATGATTTAGTCGCCAACGGACTTCTCAGATCAAGACCACAATATACAATTATCTTTGTGTTTTTATCAGGTATTATCAAATGTACTTTAAAATCCAAACTTCCACGAGATATATTGATTGCGCCTGGAATGTGCCCTGTCCCGTATTCTTCACTATCCCGCACATCAAGTAATATTATGTCTTCCTTGTTATCAATCATTCTTTTGACTTCATCAATAGATACTTCATTTATTGCATCCTTTGCTTCTCGTACAAGCTGTTCTGGAGTTTTATCGACAGCATTGACAACAGATGTGGAAAAAAGCACAAAAAAAGTAACTATTAAAAAGGTGCATATTTTAGATAATATGGTGGTTGTCCCTAAGTTTCCCTTTCTCGAATAGAGGGATGAGATATTTCAACTACCTTTTTCCTCCACGTATGCGATGCCATGCTGTTTGCAGCCACTTGAAACCCGGTAGCAATAATCTCTTATGGGTTTCTTTATATTGATTTAGATAAGGTGCAGATGGCTTTTCATCAAAGAAATGTTCGTCCATTGTATCTTGGTGGTGGGCAATGGAACCAGAATTTTCGCTTTGTTGTTGATGCTGGCACGTACGCAAAATCATACTGCGACACCAAGCCTCAGACTGGTTCCATTTCGGTAGTTGATTTAACCTGTTGAGAAATTCCTGCTTACTCTGATTCCCTTCGTCATATTCTTGTGGACCAATGAAAAGCACGTCTGACTCAATAACGCATTGCCCACCAACAACCCTGTCCAATCCTCCATAGGTTTGCCATGAAACCTCACCATTGTCGTTAACAGTTATTTGATATCGCCCAAGTCTGAACGTTCCTGTACTAACGCTTATTTCGGACTTTAGACTGGAACTGTTAATACTTCTTAAGCTGCTCTCAAGGTAATCATTTGTAAGGCTTTGCCCATTGGAAATATCCAATAATTCGAAAGAGTAACAATAATAACGAGTTTTTTTCCAAGCAGACAATTTTTCTAACTGTTCAAAGAACTCCAATTGCAAGTAGCCTGCTTCCTCATGGCTCCAATGACCTATAATGAGAATGTCACCCAGGATAAAACATTTCCCGCTTCGTTGAATACCAAAATGAAAGAGCTTTTCCCACCGTAGCAAACCATTCTCATCTTCCGTGATCCGGTATTCGTCCAACCGGTATATAGCCTTGTACATCATAATACTCCACAGATCAAAGCCTTATTCAGAAATCAATCATGATGTTTATCCTTATCCTTGTTGTTATGATGGTTTTTCTCTGTTTTATGGCATTCATGACATTTTTTCGGATTATCAGTACTAAAAGCAGTCTTCCCGTTATGGCAAGCTCCACAATATTGCCCATTAGTGTGAGAGGCCGGAGTTATCTTTGCTTCCCCTTTTTTCATTTGAAACAGCGATGGATGACATGAATCGCATTTGTATCCTTTTTCAGCATGATCAGCTCCTTCAAATATAACCTGCCCTTGTCCGCCACCTTCCCAAGTTATCGTTTTATCAGCAGGGACAGCAAATAGTATTGACTTTAGTGAAAACATAATGAATAAGAGTAAAACTATTAAAACCACTTTTTTCATAATAAGTGCCTCCTAAGTTTATTTAATTTTTCCATGCTGGCTTTCTGACCTTTTTGAAGCTCTCTTTGAAAGATCTCTTTTTTTGTAGTCAATAAAAAATGAACTGGGATTCTCAGTCAGAAAGTTCTTTAATAAAGAATGATGCTCAGAAAAATTCTGATATTATGAAAAAACAGTTGGAGGAGAAAGCCCTGAAAACTCCCGAGAATATGTGTCCGCTATTCCTTTATTCTCGTGGAGAAGCTCTATACTTTTCGATAAATGAACAGTAATCGTTTGGGAGTCAGAATAGTAGACAGTTTGTGGATAGGATGAGGATGCAGGTCCTTTAGAAGAGAGGCTTTTGTTTGCCTTGAAAGTTCGATAAGACAAACTAAGGGTTATATGATCCAGTGTGTGTTGCAGGTGGGTGAAAAGAAGTTCATGTATGAGCATTGAGAAGATTGTCTCGTTGTGCTCTCGTCCATGAATATAACTCTTCATTTCGATGCTACCCTCAAGGTGTATATCAGTAAGAGGTGAGAGGCATAAAACCCAGAAAGTAGCGACAAGAATGAAGAGGTTTCTGTATTTAATTACTGATGAAACTTTCATATTTATATGATATATAAAAGATTTCGTAAAATACAATTCATGCTTTAGGTCTGCTGAACTATGCAGAAGGGGTGTAGTTATCCACACCCTTTCTGTTTATTTCATGAAGCAATTCACATAAGTACAAAATTGTTAAGGTGAATAGTGCTTTGTTAACTAAACAGTTTTGCCCTTTGGGGGGATCGAAGCGTCATAGGAATTTCTTGACTATTTTTTCTCATGCACGTCGGCTAAAGCTGTTACCTTTAATGTTAATCCTTCTACTTTTTGAATAATCGCCTTATCACCCTTCTTTAAAGGGACATCACTAACTGCCTTCCACAGTTCACCTTTAATAACAACTTGTCCCTCTGTTTCCTTCCACTGTCTAACATCAACAACTTCTCCCAGTAGGCTGTCAACGCCAGTAACAGATTTTTTCTTGCGTTTTATACAATAAAAAACTATAGGCATCACTACATGCTCAATAACCTCAAAGGCAATAAACCCAATAACCAGAATTATAATGATATTTTTTATTTCCATGATTCGTTGGGTTATTAATAAAAGTTTTTACATGATTACATAATTGGTGTTATCTATAAAGATATATGTTGAAGGCATTTAAGGCAAAAGCCTGTCGCGAAACAAAACATTTATCAAACCAATTTCTGAAACTCCTGCAGTTCTGATCCGTGGTCCCCATGTCTGTATGCCGCTGGTAACAAAAAATGTGTATGATTTTTTTCCATATACCCCCAGCTCAGTTCATAGATGTTACGGACAATGAAATTGAATGGAAATAGCTGCGCGTTATGTATGTCCTGAAAGCTGGATATCAACAATACTTTTGCTGACCCGATCGATATCTATGGGGCGATGATCAAGTAAAATGACAGGTAAACTGTCTTGTATATGAATTAAAAGTTCATCGAGTGATTTTCCTTGTAAGCCACGTCTATCATTTCTTCCGATAAGATAAAACGCCTGGTCTATTAATTGAACTTTATCCTCCAAAAGTGTTATGCCGGAATTAATAAAGAAGTCTCTTTCGCCTCCCCCGTGCATTTCATGATTTCCCGGTACAGCAAATACTCCATATTTTGTCTTAATCTGCCGAAACAGTTCTTCAAACCTGGCTGTTTCTTCATCATGGCGGTCACCTTCAAGCACGTCCCCGCAAATCAAAAGGACATCAGGATTCAGCGAATTTATTTTTGTTACAACTTCCTGCAGAATCCGTGTATTGGTCGCTTCTCTGAGGTGGAAATCTGCTGCAAATGCAATTCTCAATCGAGTTATTTCCGATGATTTTCTGGGAACTTCAATCGTATATTGGCTGACTCTAACATAATTATTATTCACTGCCCCGATAATGATAATAATAAGCGGAACAACAATCTTCATTCTTATCACTTTCTCTCAAGGAGTGGAATGCCCTTGGGGATGAATACGACATCACCTCTTTTCACCTCATAGACGACCTCTCCAATTCCAAGCTTAGCACGTCCCCTGAGTACAAATTGCTCGTGTTCAACAATGTTTGTATGGTTTGGCATACCTCCACCAGGCTCCATAATGAATCGTCTCATCACAAAGTTTAAGGCGTCACCAGGGCCGATAAGAACCTGCAT
>Ga0129298_10000300_pt1 | contig 18997 bp, 14 predicted proteins | sample I19B2metaG_FD_94707 | JGI IMG/M metagenome (GOLD analysis project Ga0129298, IMG submission 94707) | Lake sediment bacterial and archeal communities from Gulf of Boni, Indonesia to study Microbial Dark Matter (Phase II) - ​I19B2 metaG | ecosystem: Environmental > Aquatic > Freshwater > Lake >... | reverse complement strand
GCCTGCAACTTGAAGTAGCCAGGAAGGAATATACTGTGAGTGTTGGGCGCCGTGAGCTCTACCTAAACTGTATTGGGTCCTAATCACTATGGGAACCTTTAGTTGACCGCCGCTCATAAACCGCATCTTCGCAGCTTGGTTGCAGATCTGCTCCAGACAAATCGGTAGAAAATCCATATACATAATCTCGGCTATAGGTCTGAGACCCATCAAGCTTGCGCCGATCGCTGCTCCAACAATAGCTGCCTCAGATATGGGTGTGTCTCTGACTCTCTCCGGACCGAATTCCTTCAGAAGACCATCAGTAATCTTAAATGCTCCTCCGTAAGCCGCTATATCTTCGCCCATCAGAATAACATTCGGATCTTTAATCATCTCTTCCCTCAATGCTTCTCGAATTGCTTCTGCATATGTTATCTCTCGCATAATCCTCAGCCTCAAGCATAAACCAGTCTCTCTAATTCCTGAAATGGAAGGACAGAACTCTCCTGAGCAAACTTTACTGCCTCGTCAATCTCAGAAAGAATCTCACCCCCAAGTTTCTCTACTTCCTTTTCGGAAACCATTTCGGAAGTTGTCAACTTCTTTTCGAAATTGACTATCGGATCTCTCTTCAGCCATTCTTCAACCTCTTCTTTAGGTCTATAAAGAGCTTTATCGTAAACTCCATGACCCTTCTGCCTGTAAGTTTTGCATTCCATTAGCGTCGGCCCCCCTCCCGAACGTGCAATTTTAATCGCTTCCTTTGTAGCTTTGTGAACCGCAACAGGGTCGTTTCCTTCAACTGAAATTCCATGAATGCCGTAAGCAGTTGCCCTTATGGCTATACTGTTCGTTGCTACAGCATTTTCAACTCTCATTCCAATGGCGTACTTGTTGTTTTCACAGACGAATATGACCGGCAACTTCCATATCGCCGCGAGGTTTATTCCTTCGTGAAAAGCCCCGGTATTAGCAGCACCGTCACCAAAGAATACCGCCACGACGCGGTCGCTCTTCTTGTATTTAAGTGCAAGCCCCACTCCAGAGGCAATGGGTATTCCACTACCGACTATAGCTGAAGCGAAAAGACTATTCTTCTCTGGGCATATCCCAACATGCATTGATCCGCCGAGACCTTTGCATGTTCCCGTGGACTTGCCGAACAGCTCCGCCATAATCAGTTTTGCCGGTATCTCCTTGGCTAAAGCATGTCCATGCCCCCTATGGCCACTTACTATGTAGTCGTTGGAATCTAAGGCGGACATGACGCCGACTGCAACTGCTTCCTCTCCGAAATATAGATGAGCTGGCCCTGTGATCAGACCTCGCAACAAATAGAGTTCTTCGACCTTTTCCTCGAAGAATCTTATCTCAATCATCTTCTTCAGCATCCAAACAAGTCTCTCTTTCTCGAATCCAAGCCTCCCGTAGTCCTGAGGCGGTACGCTCTGTATCTCGATTAGACCTGACATCTTGGGATTCACAGTCCTTGTAATCAAACACCGCAGTAGTGTAAGATAAGGCTATAATCCTTACGATCGTTTGAATTGGAGCAACCCTATGTTAAAGATCTGTTTGATTTTACGTTCAGAAGTAAGTAGACTAACACGGCGGTTGCGAAGCTCTAAGTGAGCCCAATGAGTATCGGATTCTACGTCCCAGCCGCTCGCCACATAGGCTTAACGAGTCCGTCTTCGACCATCCTCAGGCATCGGCTGTAGATTTCTCTCCACCGCTTGTAGATTCTCACGTACTTTGCGTGATCGTTCTCGTCGGGTTTGAAGGTTTGTTCCCACTTCACTAGTTTTTCAGCTGTATCTTGGATGTTGGAAAAGAGGCCTACACCAACACCGGCACAGATCGCCGCTCCTAGAGCCGTGGACTCTTTTACAAGTGGAACTTTCACGTCGACCCCAAGGACATCGGCCAATATCTGCGGCCACAGGAAACCTTTGGAGGCACCTCCACAGAACACCACCTCTTTCACTCTGTGTCTCGTTATAGATTCGATTATCTTTAGGTGACCATAGGAGACGTAGGAAGCGCTTTCCTCGATTGCCCTGAAGCATTCCTTCTTTCCTGACGACTGAGGTTGTTCGACGTTAAATTGTAGGAAAGAGGGAGAGGCGTGCGTCCATCTCTTGGCGTTCATGAGGTCGGAGAAGATAGGGATCACACCGTTCGATCCGGGGGGTACGCTTTCAGCCTGTTTCTCGAGTATATAGTACGGGTCGACTCCCTCCTTCGCCGCTACCTCCTTCTCATGCTCACAGAACGCATCTCTAAACCAGCGCATCGTTATTCCACAGTAGAACCCTATGCCCTCGGTCATCCACAAATCCGGTACAGCATGGCAGAGAGTGCGGAGCCTGCACTTCGGATCAATCGCCGGCTTGTTCGTCACGATCGTTTGCTGCCAGAAGCTTCCTCCAATAGTAGTAGCGTCGTAAGGTCGAACCGCGCCGACACCGACGAGACCAAGTTGCGTATCAGCACCGCCAACGACAACTGGTGTGCCTGTTTTCAGACCAGTTTCAGATCCCGCACTAGCGGTTACTTCGCCGATTACGGTTCCGGATTCATGGACTTCCGGAAATATTTCCAGTCGAAGCCCACACCACTCGATAATATCATCAGACCAACTTCTCCTAGAAAGATTGAACATGCCGGAACTAGAACCTGCTGAAGGGTCTGTCACATATCTTCCGCTCAGCTTGTAGAGAATCCAGTCGCTGATCATCGTCATATGAGCAGTTCTCTTGTAAACGTGTGGTTCACGCTTCTTAATCCATAAGAACCTGGGAGGGCTTATGATCGAGAGCCAGTCCCCGGCAGTGAAGTAAATCTTCTTGGCCAGGCCTCTCCTTATCAATTGGGTGACTTCAACTCTGGCTCTGGAGTCTACATTCGGGCACGCCCAAATCTCTCTACCCTCGCTATCGTATAGTACCATGCCCTCCCTCATACTTGTGGCGCTGACAGAACGAATCTGCTCAGGCGCTATGTGAGCCCGGCTGAGCGCTTCTCTAATGGATTCGCACAGAAGGCTCCAATTGCTTTGGGTGTCGAACACTTGAGAGCCAGGGACATCGGGGATTGTCGCGTGCGACCATTCCCTAGTGGCAAACGCTACTTGTCGTCCTTCTAGGTCGAAGATGATGCATCTTCCACTTCCCGTTCCCGCGTCTATCGCAGCAACATACTCTTCACTCAACTTCGATCTGCTCCTAATCTCGACAAACTTGCATTTCCAAGGTCACCTGGAAGGAGGTCTCTGCCCGTACTTCGTCGTCTTGAACTTCTTCAGGTATCCAAGTTCGCGTTGAGTGAACTCTCTCGGCGTGGAGAGTTGAATCGAATAGAAGGCCATCGTTGCTACATCTTCAAGAACTATAGCGGTATCGAGCGCCTCCTCGGGGCTCTTCCCGACAACGATAACTCCGTGCTTACGTAGCAGTACGGCATTGATATTCTGCAGAGCTCTCACTATGCTTTCAAGCTCAGCGGGTTCTTTCGTTCCAGGAAGAGAGTAGCTTCTGACCAGCGGAACTCTGCCACCCAAGTAGAATGCTTGCTCTGCCGACACGCAGGGTATGTCTCTGTTGGCCGCCGCAAACGCGCATGCCATTGGGGAATGTGTGTGAATCACTGTGCTTAGGTCTGGTCTTCGCCGATGAATGTACGTGTGCATTGGCGTCTCCACAGATGGTCTGAACTTTCCCTTGACCAGATTACCCTCTAGATTAACTAGAATCAAATTCTCTTGGCGAATGCGCGCCTTGCTAAAACCACTTGGTGTTATTAGCACATAGTCCGTATTGGGAACTCGTACGCTGACAACTCCGAACGTAGATTTCACTAGGCCTCTTTCGAACAGTTCACGCGCGACCTGCAGAACTTCGCGCGTCAGACGATCGAGCACTTTCGGCTTGATACCCCTGAGCTTCAACTGCGACATCCGTCTTTCCCTCAGGTGGCTCTGGCCGGCCATGGGATGTGCAACGCAGTACGCCATCTCCTTGTGGTTTGAACCCCAGAGATTACGAGCATCCTCCTTCAACTAGTATTTTATCCTTCTAGGCAATTCCATGAATTAAGACTTATCTTGGCAATACAAATTAAGTTCGCTGAGGTGGTCTTGCCTCCATTGGCAGTCCATTCTTACTTTTTCAACTGCTTGAGATCTAAAGGGCATAGCCTGTCTACCAACTTACCTTTCGTCTGTAGGGCCACATGAAGAGTGATTGAGCTTTCTTGCACTGTAGCGAGGAATCTACCTACCGCATCGGCGGCATAGATATGAAAAATGACTTCCAACAAATCTTATAAATACACGGACGCCGAACTCTAACTGGCGACAAATTTGTGGAAGATTTCTGCACCGATATGGACTTTTTTTGAGAGGCAGACTCGCTTCTTTCGGTTAGGAAAGAGAGTTCCAGTTGAGGATATAGTTAAAGGTCTTTCAGAGTTGGGTTTCGATGGAATTGAACTTGGCATATTCGATCCCGCGAAAGACGGTTCAAAGGAGCAAATAGACAAAGCGAACAAACTAGTCAAGTCTTATCAGCTCGATGTACCTTCTGTATACATAGATATTGCGGGAAGATGGCCTCTAGCAGCTTTTACTCATCCCAGTACAGAAGTTAGGCGAGATGTAACCGAGCATTTCAAAACATGCATCGAAATAGCGAAAGCGATGGGAACAAAGATCGTGGGCACTTGTCCAGATTCCGATGGCTTCCCGCATCCTCTGGGGGTCCCTTTCAAGAACGCTTGGAATTGGTTCATAGAAGGCATGTCGGACTGCGTTGATGCTGCAACCGATGCAGGCCTAAAGGTGGGTCTTGAATACAAGCCTAAAGAGACGCGCAACTTCTCGCTAATCAGTAATGCGGACGCGCTGTTGAGGGTCGTAGACCAAATCAAGTCAAGCAATCTGGGAGCTCTCTTAGATACTGGTCACGTTTTCTATGCGAAAGAGGATTTGCCAACCACTGTTGAAAAACTCGAAAAAATACTGATTCACGTTCATCTTTGCGACAACTTTGGAGATTGGGATGATGACCTCATTCCTGGCGCAGTTCACGACTTCACAGACTTCTTCAAGGCCTTAAGGACCATAGGTTACGAAGGCTATGTAGGTTTGGATATCTATCCTTTGCAAGATCCTTTTGACGCATGCAAGAAAAGTAAGGAATACATCAAAGAAATGTATGCCAAATTGGCTAGACGAGCTCTATGAGTTTGGAATAACTCAGTTGGTGGGTCCGTCTTAGCAAAAACGGCGACAGAAATAGTTGACTCACGCCTCGCCAATCTATTCAATTCGATGTAACCTAGCCAGATTCATCAGGGAAGGAAGAATGTTTTAGAGCCATCAGTTCAGTTAAATTCTTGCCTCATTCAAGGCATTAAGGTTCCTCGAAATAGCAGTTGATCAGACACTCCACATTAGTTACTACATTTTTGTATACAAATTGTCTAGGTTGGGCAAATCATTCAGGTGGATATATCTCATCGGGAGGCCTAGCGGGCTCTCCTGTGGCTAATTCGAGTGTGAAACCCAGTTTAGATTCCGTGTCAAGATAGTAGTAGGAGCCTTTACCGACTTTTCCACTTTGTGTGACCTCTATTCCCGCTTTCCTGAACTTCTCTACTATCGCCTCAGGGTTTTGAACCGTATATTTTAGGTGATGTAAACTCTCGCCTTTCTTATCCAGGAATTCTTTATAGATCGTTTTTCCTTCCAAATGTTCAATAAGCTCTATGCTGAGGTCTCCAACCATCGCCTCCGCTATCCTAAATGAATGCTTATCAGGCATACCGTGTAGAGTCATCTCTCTAGTATTTGAAGGTGTGAAATTCCATATCTTCCACGGTCCAATACCAAGCTCCTCCCAATAATGCTTCATAGATTTTCTAAGATCTCTCACAACAATGGCGACCTGCGAAACCTTATCATACTTTACGATCAAATCCAAACCCCTAGATTGTGGTCTTCGTATATCTACGATAAAGTTGAACTCAGGTTTCATATAAGTTTAAGGATCGAGAAATTTTGGAGATGGCTTGAAAACGCGCGCTTCCACATCTGCGCTCCATTGGCGGGAGCGAACATCAAGAACAGCGGATTAGTTTAAGAATGGCACATTCTATTACATGACCCCTGAAGACAGTCAGTGGTAGCCAATTGAAGAATTTGTTGAAGTTGTTGGGGGCCTTGGCGATGATGATCGCGTTTGATGTGAAATATGGAAAGATCATTAGATCGGGCACAAAATATTATTTTGAAGTAAGAATTCGCAATCCAAATGATAGCGTCTTGACGTCAGTTAATATCATCATAAGACGCCCGTCGAGCAGTTTATGCCCTATCCACATCTTGGATTGGTGGTCTAGGGATAATGGTAATCCTCCAGATGAAAAATGGAACTTCTACTATTTTCCAGAGAAAGATATTCTTCCAGGAGAAATCAAGAACAAGCGTATAGCTTTCGATGTGTCCCCTGCCATTAATCTTGGAGTTGACATTCTATATGTTTCAGTGATGGCGAAAAAAGAAGGTTCAGCTTACTACCAGGCTGTTAAGTGGAAAAAGTTGTTTTTGATTATACTACCGAAAAGAAAGATGAAGAGGATTACAAAGCAATTTTCTAAGGGCAAATCTCTATGGGACTATCTACCACCTCTGACAAAATACGGCTGGAAACTAGTTTACTCCTCTCCAGAGAGACGAAACGTACAAGGTTTCATCAAAGGAATATCAGCGACGTACAGCCTAAAGGAGAAAACGGTCGGAATCTTTATTCTTTCATTTGACAGCGGAATGTACGCTGAAAGACACTTTCAAGAGAAAATTACGGAGTGGAGGGAGAAAAGTAGTAGAGCAGGGGAGGAGTCTTTCTTGATCTATGATGGCCTCAGGATAAACAGATACATCTTTCCCAAAAACGGAGTCATCTTCAGTTGGATTCTCCAAAGTTTCATATTCGTGATCTATGCCCCAACTGCAGAGGAAGAAGATCTAAGAAAAATAGTGAATTTGACGGTTTTTGGATTCAAGTGATGAGACAGGCAATTAATTCTTATTAATCCTATATACAATGTAAAAGAATGTAGTTTAAACGCCTGCCGAGTACGGTTGGGATCTCTATTTGGGCGCCTCAAAATCGTATTCTCCATATTTTTTATTATTGCCTACAATAATACTTCTATTAGTAGTCGGAATTTTTCCTTTGATATATTCGCTATATTATAGTTTTACTGATTTAAATCTCTTTTATATAGAGCGTACACATTTCATCGGCTTAGATAATTTTCTTGATTTATTTGCAAATAAATATTTTCGCTATTCTTTTTTGGTTACCATAGAATTCACGGTTGTAGTGGTTTCAGTAGAATTACTTTTAGGATTAGGGTTAGCCCTCTTTTTTAAGGAGGAGATGGAGGCGGAAACTGTTATTAGAACGATGATAATGATCCCCATAATGATAGCGCCAGTTGCATCTGGATACCTGTGGTCACATTTGTTCTGGCCAGATTATGGTATCATAGATTCAATACTTTGGCAGTTGTTTCGTATTCCATCACCGCACTGGACTGGAAACCCTACGCTGGCATTGCCATCAATCATGATCGTAGATATCTGGCAGTGGACTCCATTTGTTTTTCTTATTTTATTATCAGGGTTAAGGGCTCTTCCCGAAGAATGTTTCGAAGCTGCACGTATTGATGGAGCGAGTAGGTGGGGGATGTTTCGTCATATAACCTTGCCATTAATGAAGAAATTGATCCTTGTAGTAATTTTATTTAGATTAATAGATGCTTTTAGGATGTTTGATCTACCTTATATCCTTACAAAAGGCGGGCCAGGATATGAAACATACACAACATCTTATTTTCTTTATATACTTGGCTTAAAAGAAACGTTTCAAGTTGGGAGAGCAGCTGCTGGCTCATGGATTTTCAATATTATCGTCATGATTTTAGTTGTGACTCTTCTTAGAATATTTGTAAAGAGGGAAAAGTAATGAGTTTAAAGAGAGTTATCAAAGGAGTTATCGTTATTTTTGTGTTAACGTTCTTTATGTTTCCGGTAATTATTTTGGTAATGCAGTCCTTGGTTCCTGGAGGACGCATATTCAGCCCTACAATAGAGCAATTCAAATCATTTACATTAAATAATTATAACGAAATATTTTTCAACCCTTATCTGATATATGTATCACAAGCCTTAAAAAATAGTTTAATCATTTCAGCAGCATCAGCGTGTTCAGCGACTATAATTGGCTCAATTGGCGGATATGCTTTTGCTCGATTCAAATTCAGAGGAGATAACAATTTGAAGATATGGATCCTATCCTTCAAGTTTTTCCCTCCAATCGTCGTTGTAATCCCCCTTTTTATTTTATATTCAAGACTGCATCTGTATGATACGTATCAAGGGATGATATTAATCTATGCGGTTTTTAATCTCCCCTTCTCGATATGGTTGATGAGTAGTTTTATTGAAGATGTACCTAGAGAAATAGAAGAATCTGCACAAATTGATGGATGTGGTTTTTTTCAAGTTTTCTTAAGGGTCATAATGCCTCTTATTAAAGGAGGGTTAGTTACTACCGCGTTGTTTAATTTTATTTTTGCTTGGAATGAATTCCTATTAGCTCTATGTTTAACTCAGCAGTCAGCTGTGCCCATGTCTGTTGGACTGTCCACTTTTGTTGCGATAACAGGGGTAAATTGGGGGTATCTAGCCGCAGGTAGCGTATTTATGGTTTCACCCATACTCATTTTAAGTTTAATTTTACAGAAATATATTGTTAGAGGATTAACCTTCGGAGCATTGAAAGGATGAATTATTGGAGCATTATAAATTGTATCCTACTATCCAATTATTCCGTAGGAAAAAAAGGGAGGGAAATTCAGAGTTGGAGCTATCTTTCTTCTCTAACTTTTACCAGGGTGCGTATTCTCCTTCAGTCGGATATCCTGCCTTCTCCCAGATTTTTACTACATTCGCTTGGCATTCGTCTAAGACTTCTTTGGGGTCTCTGAATTTAGAGATAGCTTCTTGTATCAGATTTGTTGTTGCGCCGTACATTTCTCCCATCTCCGGCACCCGAGGTATACATATCCAGCTATGTTCTGTACTCCATAATTTGCGTGCGGTTAAAGTGTAAGGGAATTTTTCTTTGATTTCTGGATCGTCGAAGATTTGTTTTATTGATCCAATGAAACCGGTGTCCAAACTGCCTTTCTTCTGTACCTCTGGGCTGAGAAGCCACTTACAAAATACAAATGCTTCATCGATACGCTTTGAATCCTTGTTTACTCCTAGATTCCAGCTGCCGTTAGGGGCTCTATATGTAGATCCAGCTTTGACCCAAGATGTGACGCCTGGGGGAAGGGGCCTTGGTTTTCCTCGAAATTCTTTCCAGCTAGGCGGAACCATGTAACCCAATTTTCCTTTGAGAGGAGAACCTTCTTTTTCGAGAGGTCCAAACATATGAATCCAGCCAAAGCATATAGCCGTTTGACCCTTCAACATTTCTTCGGCTACGAGTGAACCGTAAACAGAGGTTGATCCAGGAACAGCCCACCCTTGTTTATACCAATACTGGTGTAATGCTAACGCCTCAATACGTTGTGGTACATTAAACGATGGAACTCCATTAGCGTCGGTATAGTATATTCCTAGACTGAAAGCTTCAGGCCATGTAGTTACAATCGCCTCGCGTGGATCCATGGATTCTACATATCCCCATCGCTTTTCTTCTGGTCGGGTGAAAAACTCTAGGACATCACACCATTCTTTTATGGCATAGCCGTCCTCAGGAGGCATAAGGTCATATCCATACTTTTCCTTGAAAGCGTCCTGTTCCTTAGGGTCTTCGAACCAATCTTTCCTAAAAGCGTATATTTCCTCGGTTGCATTGTTTGGAAGATTATATAGAACAGATCCTCCTCCTTTAGGGCTAAATTTATGTGCATCATCAAAGTATCCTGAATTTTGAATCGCATATTCGATGAAATCATCAGTGTTTATGCCTAACTCCTTAATTTTCGTTTCAAATGGAGCGTAGTACTTGTAATTCATTCCAACATGCTCAACCATCTGCTGCATGACGTCAACAGAGCCAGAATGCGAGGTAAGTTCCATCATCATCTTATCGTTATGTTCTGCCAAATCTGTTCTAATCACATTAATTTTGATCCCGTGTTTCTCCAACAAGTCATCTGCCTGAGATGTAACAATTGTCGCTGTTGGTTCACACGTCATAAAAGTTACCTCCTTTCTCTCTTCAACTTGGGGTCTCTGCATGGCGTAGTATCCGGCGCCTCCTGCTACAGCAGCTACAACGATCGCCGCTCCTACATATTTTACGTAACTCCGTCGCCCTATTTTTTCTGTTTTTTCCAAATCTACTCACCTCCGTTTTTTCCCAGTTACCCGCCAAAATATTATTGCGCAAACCATTTAAGATTTTTCAAGACCTGATGCTTTCTGTTCCTAGCGTGGAAAAATATCAGCGGATATGATTGGACGTGGCAACAACGCGCTTATTAATTGTGGACGCAGGCTTCTCCAGGGCTACGACGTTCAACCATCTACCGCACCTAGAAAGCGATGTCTCCACATGACTTTTGAGGGACATGCCAGCCCGGTGCAGAATTGGGTTTTGACGCTTTTTCGTTATTCTAATCCTACTATGGCTAGAATGAATATGCAACTCCTTGAATATGATTGTCTTCATCTCAATTCTCTTATAGCGTCTCCAAATGTCTTAATATTCTCCAATGTAGCCCAACCATAACAAAAAGCGACTATTCCATCAACATGGCCCTCGAAACACTTGCTTACAGCCTCTTTAACTTCCTCCGGTGTTACATCCCATATTTGAATCCCAGGATAGACCTCTACTTCTTCTTTGGTCTCTTCCAAAGCTTTCAATGTCTCTTCCAGCACGAAGTCTATTGCAAGACCTTTTTCTCCAAGCTCATCAAGGTTATTGGGGCCCGAAAATCCAAAAAATCTGTAGAAAAGATTAAGAAGTGATGAAATCTCTAGATTGGGATTGAGATTTTCTAATTCTTGAAACATCGCCTTCATATCCTCCCCCCCTCCTAGTTTATGATATGAAAAAAATTTGAGCGAATCGCAATATTTTCTCAACTTTTGATAGTCTTGGCCCAAGAGCCAAGAATAAGAAGGAGGCCATAGATCAAGAGAAAACTCTAACTCAGGATTGATGTCTTTAACTGATTTGTAAGCCTCTGACACAAAGTCAGTTATTATGTCTTGGCGGTGATTAATCCATTCACTTAACTCGGGCATATCCACAAAGATTTTAGCTAGATCAAGGCTTCCTTTTCGATAGTTATGGAATTTAGAAATAATTTCAGGTATTCGATTCTCCTTCACAGAGTCGGCGATTCTTTTCATAGCCTTTCTCGTCTTAGAAAGGTTTATTCCGTTTCTTTTTGCCCTACTCGAGCACTCCTTGCAAAAACATGTAAAAGCTGGATCAAAGCCTTTACCGTAACCTGCCCATTCTGGAAAGCGAAATCGATCAAAAAAGATTCCATCTACACGATAACTGGTAACTATATCTTCAATAAGGCGCGATACATAGCTTCTTACTTCGGGATAGCTTGGACAGAGCCATCCAGAAACCTTCTTGCCATAAACATCTACCATGCTGTATTTTGTATACCTATAAGCTAGGATAGAGTCGGTGAGGGACAATATCCAAGCTAAAACTCTCATGCCATTCTCTTTAGCCGAATCCGTTATTGCGCCTAAAGCATCAAAATCTTTCAGGTCCACGTCAGGAGTTCTTTGAGGCTTCAAAACTGATTTCTTATAGTATTCCAAGTGCGGCTCAAAATATAGACCACCCTTAGTATGATACACTTTTCTAATAGGGTTATGCGGAAACTCCGAATTTCGCGGTGGTTGACGTTCCTCAATGTAGTTGCAGATCGGATAGACTGTTGTTACAGCTCCCAACCTTTGCATATTATCGATCACCGCATCAGCCCCCTCGAATTTTATATCGTGAGGGTGAACTTGCATCCCAACGTTGAAACTCTTGAACATCGGTGACTTCACCTACTTTTTTGACGTTTAAGTTAAGAAAACGTCGGACACTTAAGTTCTTCTAATAAACCCAATTGAACTTGAAACAGGCTTGTTTTCTCAGGAACTCATGAATATTAAATGTTCGAAGTAAAGCTTCAATGGGGTTATGTCTTGTTGTCTTCGAGTCATTTGTGGTATGCTCACAATCGGGTTCCTGGTGGGGGTATACGGATCAAACCGCTTTACGAGGAATGTCATCTCTACGTTAGGACCAGAAAATTTGGGCAGAAAGGGCAAAGAGTAATCGACTTATCCGGGAACTGTGTTAACGATCCTCCTCTCAGCCGGGGTTGATTTTAGATAATCAACATCCGGCGTCAGATTTCCAACTATTTCCTGTAGGTTGAGCGAATGTAAGGAAGAACGTCTTTCGCGTACATCTTCAGGGTTTTGATTTCATCCGGGCTTGAGCTTACGACATAGATGTGCTCAAACCCCATCTTGATGTATTTCTCCAGACGTCTGATATGGTCTTCGGGCTTCGTTCCGATCAACCAGTGCTCGGCAAGTTGCTTGTCGCCTACCAAGTGACCGTGCTCCTCGACTACTCGTGGATCATATATTCCGGACATGAACATTACAGGCATTAAGGCCCCTGCCCAGAAACGGACAGCTGCAAGCGCCTTGTCAAAGTCTTCGTCATACGAGACCAAGACCTCCATCGCTCTAATGATCTTGTCGGGGTCGCGGCCTGCAGATTTGGCGCCTTTTTCCATAGCTGGAAGCAGGACACTTCGGTATTGCTTCTCTGCAATACCAATCGTCAAGAAGCCATCCGCGTGTCTTCCAGCGATCTCCGCGACCGTTGGACCGCTCGCAGCAACGTAGATTGGAGGTGGGGAGCTCGGTTTCGTGTAGAGGTTTGCCTTCCGAAGTCTATAATATTTCCCTTTGAAATTGACGAAGCTTCTTGACCAGAGAAGCTTCATGACCTTGATGGCTTCCTCAAGTCGTTCCGCTCTCTCCTTGAAGGGTGGCCAAGTATATCCGAGTGGAACCTCATTCATGGCCTCGCCAGTGCCCAACCCGACGAAGATTCGATCCGGATACATGTTCCGGAGCGTCGCAAAGGCTTGGGCCACAATTGCAGGATGATACCTGATCGTAGGGCACATGACTCCCGTCCCAATCTCCACCCGTTTCGTACGCTCAGCAAGCGCTGCCATCCAAACCCAAGAAAACCCGCCAGCAGCATTAGTGTGCGCCCAAGGATGAAAATGATCACTAGTCCAAACCGAATCGAATCCAGACTTCTCAGCCTCAACTGCATAGTCTAACAATGGAAGAGGCTGATACTGCTCATGCTCAGCTCCATAACCAATTTTCAACATAGCACTTAGACCAACTGTACGGTTAGGACCGAGCCGATTTAACGTTTTCTGACCTTGAGATGTTTTTGGAATTTGGAAAATTAGGCTCCTGTGGGTTTCATGAGCTATTAGGAGTTGTTGTCTCGTCGTCAGAAGACCTGGACAGGGAGTGAGAGATGGGAGGCCAAATAGAAAGTCCTCCAAGTCCTATTGTCCTGAAGGAAAAGTACTGCAGAACATATGTATTCCTAACCGAGCTGGCTTAGGTCTGCAACAGCTGGCTTCAAGGTCCACGCTTGTAGACGCGCAAGTTCTGTCTGTCTCGGTGCTTCGAAGCCCTCCGGATTTGAGTAGTGACTCCAGTCCATTCGGGCACCCTCATCTGTGATCATCTTGCCGACCTCGAAATTTCCCTTCTTGATTCCGACGTGACCTATCTTCTTTCCTTCAGACAGAGCAATGTAAGCATAGCAACAGGTCGCGAACATATCTGCTGGAGCAAGGCTTAATCCATCGATTTCGGTTGAAGTGGACAAGTAACCTGTCTTGGACATTGCTTCATACTCTTGCTTGCATGCGCGCAGGAGTTCGTTAATATCAATTTCCTCGACGGTACCTATCGTTAGGTGGTCTTCCTTAGGACCAAGAGGATGCAAGCATTTGACCGAACTTGGAAGCGCTTGATAGTCTGAAAACCGCGCTAGCGAATATGTAACCATGGAGAATACTTCCGCCGGAGAAACCCATACTCCGTCGCCAACGGTTTCGCAAGTGATTCGACCCATGCTCTTCTGACACAATGACCTAAGCTCCGAACTGGAGAACTCTCTCCCGTCCGTTTTGTCTCGGTAGATGGCCCACGCTTGCTTAGCTGTTATGAAACGAAGGTTAGGCAGCGATTTCGCAAGAACGAAGAATCTCTCAAGGTTAGCCAGATCTTCTTCAATTCGTTCCCTGCTTTTGAGTCTCGGTTTCTTGTAAATGCCTCCCTCAGGATTCTTGCCACCACTGAAGTTAATCATGTCCCAGAACTCCTCTGTCGCATAGGTAGACGGATGAATGTACAGGTTGATCAGCCCTACGTCCTCGCCCGCCTCAAGTTTCCTGTAGACCTTAAGGAACTCGTCTCTCACCTTCAAAAGCCAATCATTTGGCAAATTGGCTGGCCCGTCGCTTGCGTCCAGCGGTAACATGTTGGGTCCAAGCCCCATCAGGTTAAGCAGGTTACAGTACCAATAGGGTCTCTCCTTGATAGGGGGAGTTATAGTGTAAGTCTCGTCGATGTAGACCCGAATATTCCATTTCTTCAGAGCTGGATACGCCTGCGGAGCCCAGGACATCCCAGGGTGTCCATAGGAGGAAAGTTCTCCGAACGCTCTCTTGACATCCTCGCATCCGGCTCCTTCTCGCTTCTCGAATTCGCATCTTCCTTCATCCCACCCCAGATCTCCTACGTATTCTGCTATGGCCGGATGGAGATTGTGCATGTCACTGTGATATCCCATATCGTGGCGAGAAATCGCTTCTATAACATCTTTTCGATTTCTCTTTTGGAGCACTCTTAGCTTTTCGGCGACAATTTTCACAAGAAGCGTTACGCCATGCTTTTCCGCTATCCGAGCAATTTGTAGAGGCGACTCATCTGACTCGGGGGTAACGTAGTCTTCCATGTCAAGGAAAATTATCGCTAGGACAGTGGATGCCATGATCTTGGACCGACCGAGGTAATCAAGTTCAATAAAAACCTTACTAAATTTAATGTTTGCTGCTTACGCTTATCTCATTCCTCTACCGCCGGCCACCGTCAGTATCTCGCCTGTTATGAAATCCGATTCGTTAGAGGCGAGAAAGAGTGCTGTGTATGCAATTTCCTCGGGCTTGCCCAATCTTTTCAGAAGGCTCTCGTCTCGCATCAATTTCTTGGTCTCCGGATCCAAGGATGCTACGATATCGGTCTCTACTGTACCTGGACATATCGCGTTCACGTTTATTGTTGGCCCCAAGTGCACAGCGAGTGCGCGAGTCAACCCGATCATTCCAGCTTTAGAGACAACGTAATCAACGCATGCGACCGCTGATCTCTCGGCCAATCCAGAGATCGAGGATATGTTGATTATCTTTCCCTCGCCTTGCTTCAGCATGATTGGTGCGACCTCTTTGGAGCATAAGTAAGCCCCTTTCAGGTTGACGTCAATTGTCCTATCCCAATTCTCCTCAGTGGATTCGAGGAAGGATGTTGGAATCATCATACCGGCATTGTTGACGAGGATATCTACTCTACCAAAATGTTCAACGGTCTTCTGAACCATACTCTTGACCTCATCTGCTTTCGAGACATCCGCCCTTATCATGAGCGCCTCTCCGCCCATCTTCCTGATCTCTTCCACGACCATTGAGGCTTCTTTCTGCGAACGGTTGTAATTTACTACAACCTTCGCTCCCTCTTGAGCGAATAACATTACGATTGCGCGGCCTATCCCACGGCCAGCGCCCGTGACAATTGCAACCTTGTTCTTCAACCTCATACGCGCCACTTCGATCCGGAATGCTTGCTAGCTCCTGCTGTTTCGGTCAATGGTATCATTCAGCGTGAAAGTTAAACTTTCCTTGGCTGTTCATAAATCATACACGTAGGTAGGTCACGCCATCTATCCTAGGAGAAAAGCTTCAACTCGATCTCTGCCTTCTAAGGCTTCGATACGGCCCGTTTCCTCCTCTTTAGATTCTCAATGAGCTTTGTTGATAACCGAAACGCCTTACTAAACTCTCTCGCGGTCCTATACCCTTCCGTTCCAACATTCTGTCGACCTCTTCTATCAGCCTCGGTACGTTATGTTTCAGGAATTTCTTAACTGACAATGGAGGATTCATCTCGACGATCCCATGTAGAAAACAGTCCAACATCAGCATAGCCGGATTCGCTTTAGACAAGGGATGGCATACACCGTCTATCAGCCTATTTATCTCGCCTCTGCTGTAGACCATCCCCGTTCGAGCTCTCTTCGATCTACCTTTCATAGCTTTCCCGCTCAAACCTTTTCCCTCACGATTCTTGCCGCCACCAAGCTTTAAACGATTTTAATTGGAGAGGCTGTGAAGATCTGAACGGCGCGCTACTGGACTCTACACTCAATACAAGTTCTTCGAGTATCTCTACGATGTTGCCCACGAGGGTCTCTCTTGACTAATCCAGTCAGGACTTTGACTGATCTAGTCAATAAGCAGATTTTTTGTATGTTTAGTCAACCTTGACCAAATCAATCAACCAGTAGACCTTCTAAGTCAACTTGTTTTCGAAAGCATTCTTAACCAGACCCGTTTAATGTGGTGACAATCGTCACAACGTGGCTCACCATAGGCTTTTAGAGAATATATTCCGGAATATCAACGAATTGTTCGCGATTATTCCAGTAATCTTCCTGCCTTGGAATAATTGAAAAATCAAAAAATTGGAATATTCCGATAGTTTGGGAATATATTCCGTAATGAGTAGCATATAGCGGCCTCCAAGCTTCTCTGCGTTCAAACTGTTGAATGGATGACGCCAAAATGCATTGCTTCAACTTGATGGCTGACCAGCATCATCTTGCGCGTATGCTTTCGAGCGTCCGCCAGAAAATTCTGCCCTTCCATTAACATCACTGAATTGGGTAGACCCCAAACTTGTGAGCAGTCTCTATGTATCTTCGAACATTTCTCACGTATTTGTCGATGTCGGGGACATACGAGTGAAGCGAGTTGCTTGATCCTAACACATGTCCCCCACCTGGAGATACTGCTTTTATGACATCAACTACTGCCTGGGCGACATCTTCCTCGCTGCCGAATGGTAGTAGTTTCGCGACATCTACTCCTCCTACAATAGCTATCTTGTCACCATAATCTCTCTTGAATTGTAAGATGTCCATTGCGCCTGGTTGGATTGGATGGAGGCCATCGATGCCCCAATCCAATATGTCAGTTATTATAGGGATGAGGTTGCCATCGCTGTGGAAAATGACTTTGGCCCCTCTCTTCTTGAGGCTTTGAACTAGGCTCTTGTAGTAGGGGTGGATAAAGTCCTTGTAGAGTCTTGGTGACATGAATGGCCCATGATTGTCTGCAAGGTCGTCTCCGATTAGAATGAATTCGGCCCCGGCATCCAAAAAGGACTTGGCTAACTCCAGACTGAATTCGTAATGCCTCTTCAACACCTTGTGCGCGAAGCTTGGTTCTTTGTACATGTAGGATAGGAAGTCTCTTAATCCGACCTGTAGGGCGGGGTGTTCGAAGATGGCCTCCTCAAGGGTTCCAGCTACTGCATATTCATCTCCTACAGCCTTCAGCGCGGCTTCAAACGTATCGAGACGACCAGGAGCTAAAGGACTTGGAAATTGGAATTCATCGAACTTCTCCGGGGTCTTCAAAGTCCCATTAATGTAAAATCCAAGTTCACCAAATAGTGATCCTTTGTTCTGCTGCCACTTGCGGCCCCATTCATCCATAACGACATTCTCCTCTACGGGTCTGTACTGCCAGCCGCTGGAGGAAACCGGTACGAAGTCGATCTCAAGTGTTCTATAGAAATCGATGAAATCATAGACACCTCCGAAAGGACGATTAAGCACTTTTTCGATAACGATCGTGGAGGTCCATGCTTCGAGGAGCGGGACCCTGTCCGGCTCTCTGTGTTCTAGGGTAGCATATGCGCGCTCTTTAGGAGTCATTCTAGGGATCGTGATTACACCACCGCTTACCATTGCCAATAATGGTCTGGTATCCGATATACATAGCGGACGGGGAAGCGAGCAAGTTTGAATCTTTTCGAGACGTGTCTGCAGACCGGCCTTGGATTTCCAAACGAACGAAAGGAGGGGTCTTGGTGGATTCATCCCCTAACAGTGAGGAAAGAAATTATTGTGTTTTGTGTGTCCATTAGTGCGGGCACTCAATTTGAAAGAATCTGTTGAAAACGAAGAGATCAAGTCGTATCCTAATGTGTGAGTTCGAGAACAATACATACAGACATCCGTCTAGCGGTTTATACCCTATCCGGATCTTGGATTGGAGGTCTAGAGATCACGGCAATGTACGTGTGCGTCTGGCTCTCAACTCAAACGAAAATTGAGATCACAGAACCTGCGGCCTTCTAATAGTCGTTGATGAAACCTCGCCCTCAGATGCTCAGCCATGGTTCTCGGGGCTAACAGATTGAATCCTCCGGCAGCTCTAGAAGTTCTGGGACATGTTTTGGTGAAGTTACCAAGAACAAATGTCCCTGGCCGAGCAACGCCTTATATGCGATTTGGATGGCTCTGCATGTCGTCGCCATGCGGATGAGCGCCAGCTTCTACAACGTTTATGAGAGATTATCTCACTGGCCTATTAGTCAAATAGACTCCACGACATTTTCATGACTATAGACCAGTGTCCTCAACACTTCGGTACCACTGTTTTTTTGTGCCTGTCTTCGCCCTTATCTTCCACATCAAGGATTTCTCGCTCTTCTCTATGGCCTTTGAAAGGCTATCGATCTTGGCGCTAATGTCTGACCTGTCTTCTGCAGATAGCGCCTCGTATT